>JACCDP010374064.1_pt1 | contig 44396 bp, 45 predicted proteins | sample 7445841 | NCBI WGS metagenome assembly JACCDP01 (sample SAMN15323441, study PRJNA562643) | freshwater metagenome | isolation source: river surface water | place: USA:Blue River Watershed | collected 2017-08-17
TAATAAGTAGAATTATTTAAATCTTTTGGAGATAAAATAGTTTTATTTACTTTTCTACTTATTTTTTGTGTTATATCTAATAATGTTCGTTTCATTATAAATCTATAAATTTACCAGTTATTGCAATTTCATCCGTTGGTGTAACATCGAATCCCAAATTAGCTGATAGAAAATTGATAGTTAAAGATGTACCGGTTATAGCAAATCCAAAATGTGTAGTTGGATAATATCTAACACCATTTATGTAAACTTTAATATCATACGATTCTCCACCAACATTTAGACCTCCGGTCACTACCGATACAAGTGCAGCGGGTGCTTTTATTAATTTTATTCCTGAGAATATAATTGTATTATTGGTTACAGGATTTTCCGATTTACTATTATTTAGTGATAAGAAATCAATCAAATCCTTATTATCATAGTATGGTGATGGTGTGGTTAACATACCTTCTAATCTGCCATTTCCAGTTACATCCGTTTCCGTTGCAACTACAACTCTTTTTGTTGATATAAATTTTTTAATAGGAGATTCACCATCAAATTTTTCAGGAAGTAAATATGCTTTAACATTTAATGAGAATTCAACTCTATTAATTCTTTCAGTTCCTTCTCCTACCTCATTTACAACATTGAATTCACCAACCGATGTTCTGAATTTAAACTTTTCTTTATCTCCCCAATATGATGATGCGAAATTTAATTGTTCAATTACCTGATTCAATTGTTCGGTATATGAAGTCCAACACATACAATCATAGTTTACTTCGACATAATCTGGCATTGTTATTTTGTAAATTTCATATTTTGGATTTACCGACTTACCTAACAAATTAAATCTATCATATCGATTATCTTTTGAGTATTTTGTAACACCCTGATATGATACATGCCTATTTGGCATTGACATTGTTTCATCCTTTGTAATAGATGTTCTTCTTATCATTAATAGAGGTAATTGAATTCTACCTTTATTATCTCTAAAAATCCCATCTCTTCTTGCACCTTTCCATCTTTCCGCATTACCATAAATAACTGGAATTTTTAATGCTTTACCATTGTCGTTTATATTTGGTAAAACGGTATCTTCCAAATATGTCATCATTGCATAGTCTATATCAAACAAAGATATACTCTGTTTCAAATCTCCTTTTGTAGACTTTATTTCGTTGGCTCTATTTAAATCAGGCCTTAATGGATTTGTAGACATAATTATTTAACTCTTTCTTCTATGTTTAAATTAGATTTAGAAACCATAAATGTAGAACATATTACACTCATATTTCTACTAAAATCAGATTCCAAATCATCCGTTAAAAATGGATTACCACCTATAAATTGTGATTCGTTTACATTATCGATTTCATAATATGAATTGTCAAAATAAATAACATCTCCAATTTCTGGATATGTTTCTTTTTCTTCTAACATATATCTGTCAAACCGAAATTCTATATTTTGAGAAGTATCTGCACCAAATCCTTCGTATTGAACTGCACGTGGCTCTTTTGCAATTAAGGTATATAATTCTACACCAGGATACCAGGTTTTATTCATAGCTTCACCATATAAATTTACTTTGGTTTCATTTATATTAATTTTAAATAAAACACAGGTATTTTGTATAACGGTATCTACAAGTTCTCTCGCTATACTTTTGAAGAAACTAACATCTCTATTGGATATAAATTTTGGCATATTATCCTACATATAATTTTAAAGGAACTTTTCTTAACATTTCTTGATGGTGATTGGATTCATGTGTTTTATTTTCCATCACATTCTTTCTACTCATTTCTTCCAAATTATCTCTCAATTGGTCTATTAGTGCATCTTTTTCAACTTGTGCCTCCGCTCTCAATGCTGCACCATCTAAACTAACTTCACCATCTGGAATTGGAATAGAATTATATTTTTCTCTAATTGCACCTAATAATTCTTTTGATAATGCTAATGTATATTTTCTAATCCATTGTTTACCTACATCATTTATATTTGAATATTGAATAAAATCATATGGAATGTCGGAATAGTCAGAAAGCGAATCAGCTTGAATAGTTTGTGAATCATGTTCAAATTCATCTCTACTCATATATTCAAAATATATTCTACCTAATGTACCAGTAGTTGGTATTGGGAATATTTCTAATATATTATTTACAATATTAAAACTATGTGCAGATTTTCTTATATGGTCATTAAATTCAATTTGTTGCATTCTTAAAACATCTTCATAAAGAGGCATCATTAAGAATTGTGCTGCGGGTGAAAATTGGCCAAATCCCAATTCACTCATTAAATTCAATGTACCCTGTGCACCAACCGAATACGGGTCAAAGAAACGTGCAATAGCAGGAGTTGCTTCGTGAAATACTCTAGTCACATCAATCGTAGAACTACCTGTAAATAATGTTGAAAATGATGCCGATACACTTCCAGATGCCGCCAATAATTCCACATCTACTGCCGATGTTATTATATCATATTTTTGCTGACCTGGTATTAAATCAATATATGCTTTTTTAATTGCAGTCGAACCACCAACACCAGCTAATGTACCATATTGTTGGGCCATACGGACTGTTGTTGGTAAAAATGAACCATCTACAAGTGTTTGCGAATAATTTGCAACCTTACCTTTTGGTTGACCTCTTAAAATGTCAAGATTATTACGAAGATTAAATTGATTTACTTGTGCCGAATATTCTGAAACAGATTCTTCAAAACAAGAATATATTTGTTCATCCAGCAATTCTACATCAACAATTGGATATCCCAATCGTTTTGCAACCCATGTTGCCGTTTTAGGGCCGTCATTTCTGAAATCTATATCATTATCGTACAATCCAAATGGAGTTGAACCCGATATAGCTGAACCACTACCTGGCCATTTTAAGTTTAGGGACATATTTAAAATTTATAGTTTTACTACTATAAATATAAGAATAAAAAAAGAGTAGATAAAACTACTCTCTTTATTATAATGTTCTATGATTTTGTGTTCGTTGTATAAATATAATGACATTTGCAATATAAGCATTTGCACCAACTGCTTCAATTTTCCATCTATTACCATTTGCTACAAAATCTTCATCCGAATAATATTGAAAAACTTCGTGAAATTCATGCCATTCATCATTTCCTTTTCCAAAAAATAAATCTTTACCAACTCTTTCATATGGGGTTGCACCGGTACTATCCATTTGTAATCTCATATGACATGCATTTGCATTTGGAGTTTTTGCTTTAAAAGTAACAGTACACATGTAAACATCTGCATTGTTTTCAACTTGTACTTTTTGGGTAATACCATCGTAAAAAGATATTGTAGAATGTAAGTGTGTTTCTATCGTATTACCAGCATTGTTTGGCAAAGTGTATTCACCATGTGTATAGCTTGCGGTAAATGCTGATGATGTAGTATATTGAGTATCATCGTATCTTGCCCATCCTAATAATCCACTACTGAAATCTTGTATCTTTACATATCCAAATTGTCCATCGTAATTTCTAATCAATGCATATGAACCATCACGAATTGTGTAAATATCGTGCTCATTCAAATCCCATGCTTTGAATATAATATCGGCGTGGCCAGGAACGTGCGTTTTCATATACAAATAAATATTATATTAAAATAAAAAAGGGGAAAGTATTTCTACTCTCCCCTTTTATTTTTATTGTAAGTCTATTACTTATCTAATCTACTCAAAGATTATAAAGTGTTTAAACCTTCAACGATAATCTTACCGTAGAATTCTGGTCTTACGATTTTCTTAGCGTATCTAGTCATAACACCTCTTCTTGGAGTGAAGTTAGTTGGGTCATAAACTAATGGAGTCATAATCAATGGTACATATGGTGCGTAAACTGCTCCTGTTTCGAAGAAGTTAGAACCTTTGAAACCTAATAAGATTACATTCTCAGTCATGTAAGGGTTTTTGTAAACATCGTATCTATTTGAGATAGAACCAATGTTAGTTACACCTGCAGCAAATTGTAAAGCGTCTTTACCAGGATTTGCAGAGAAACCATTCATAGATTCTAAGATAGTTGCTACATTTGGAGAAACTACTAAGAAGTTAGCTCCACCTCTCATTGTTAATTGGTGAATCTTGTTAGATACCTTTTGTAATTTGATACCTAAAGTTTGATACCAAGTGCTCTTAGTATATGCTGAAGCTGCTGCTGCGTTAGAATCGATTTGGAATGTACCCGCTGCTGCGTTGTAATCATATCCAACTCTTGCTGACCAGAAATCAGTTGTGAAAGCGTTGTTTTGTAACATTTCTAAGATTTCTAAGTCGATTTCTAAAGAGATGTACTCACTTAACATTTGTGTTAATTCCGCTTCTGCATCAACAGAGTGGTAAGCGTTTAAGTCTTGCGCTAATTCTGGAGTCCAGATTGCTTTCAACTTACGAGTCTTAGCCACGATAGGCTCAGATTTCAATTCTAATTCGATTTCAGGAATTGCTAAATCAGCTCCTCTATCTTCGAAATCACCACGAGTGATATCAGTTGGTTGCTTAGAGTAGTTGATTGCTGGGCTACCATATCCACCTGCACCATGTACTACTGTTGCTACAGAAGCTGATACGAAGAAAGATGCAGAACCTAAAGAATCGATAGATGTAAATTGTGGTAATTGGTCGATTGAACCAGTTAATGAAAATGCTCTTACTGCGTTGTAATCAGCATCTGATGGTAAACCAACTTTTACTTTTCTAATGATACCTGCTGCAGCTGAAGCTGAATAATCAGCATCGAAGTTTACATCTGCCCAAGAAGCAGTTGTTACTGTTGCAGTTAAAGCGTTAGAAGTTACATCGTTGATAGTATATCCGAAACGACCTGCTCCATATAAACCACCTTCAGTAGCTTGAGTAGAACCCAATTTGTTTCCTGCTGGTGATAAAGAATCTTTACCGAAAGTTCCACCATTACCGAACATAGAAGAACCAGATTCTGGTCTACCTACTGTTGTGTCTGTACCATATTTGAAGTCCATATAGAAAATCAAACCTGAAGGTAAGTTCATTGGTTGAACTGAAACGAATTCTTTTGCTGCGATAGAACCGAAGATTCTTCTAACTAATGGTAATGCAACACCAGCCCACTCTTCAGAACCTGCTGAAGTACCTGTTCTAGTTGCCTCATCCAATAATTGCTTAGCTTGGTTTTCTAACATTACAGCCATACCGTGCTTAGAAGTTTCAGTACCTACTCCTTCCAATAAACCGGTTTTTTCCCACTTGCTTTTTAAACCTCTAGTTTGCTCAAGCATAATAGACTGTGGGTTAGCGCCTGTCATAATTTTCTTTAAATCCATTTTAATTTAATTTTTGTTTTTTTTATTACTTAATAATACCTGCTAATTTTTTAAATCTATCAGCGAAATCTGCAGATTCTGCAATTACTTGCTTAGCTGCTGCTTTTGGTGCAGTTGATTTAACTGCTTTAGAAGCGATTCCTTCAGAGATTGCTTTTTTAGCGATTTTGTTAGTTGAAGTGTATTTGAAATTCTCTGCTAATGTAGAGTAAACCAATTTAACTTCTCTTACTGATTTTGTTCTATCCAAAGTTTCAATCACTTTCACTTTTTGTTCGTTAGTCATGTTGTGTGCTCTGAATAATTTATTAGCGAATAATAACTTAGCGTTTAATAAGTTTACTTCGTTAATAGTTGATTGTAATGACTTGATAGTTTTGTAAGCTTCGTTCAATTCAGCTTTGATAGCTTCATTTTTCTCTTCTTCTTCTCCACCTTTCATGTCATCTTCCATTTCTTTTAAGATTTCTTCTAAATCGATTACATCTTCTTTAGAATCTTCTTCTGCTTCTTCGTTAGTTACTACTAATTTTGGGTCCTCACCTTTATCAGTACCAGCTTCAGAACCATCTGCTAAATCTTCAGCGATTGCAGGCTCTTCTTCTGCAGGAACTTCCTCTTGTGAATCATCACCTAATTGAGCTTCTAACTCTCTGATAATAGCTTCTAAATCCATGTCATCTTCTGATTCTTCATCAGAACCCATGCCCATGTCATCAGCGCCCATATCATCACCAGCTGCTGCAAATGGGTTTTCTTCTTCAGTTCCCATATCCATACCAGCTTCTTCAGAATCTTCTCCTTCTAATTCTGCCAATCTAGCTTTCAATTCTGCAATTTCTGCATCTTTGTCACTTTCTTGGTCAGCGAAAGGATTTTCTTCTTCTTCATTGATATCTGCTACTTTAGTGTAGTCAGTACCAGCTTGCTCTGGCTTACCACTATCCTTTTTAACACCTACTGATAAATCAGTGTCAGCATCTAAAGTTGGCGTTGCACCAGGAGTTTCAGCATATCCTGCTTCAACTTTTGAACCGATTCCAGTAGAATCTAATTCTTCAGCTACTTGTTCTGCATCATCTTCTTGCTCTTCAGCTTCTGCTCTCAATTTTTGAGATAAGATAGATTGAAGTCTCGGAGTGAACGCTTCTTCAAGAGCCAATTTTGCGTTTGCTAATGCAGTTTCTTTAACAGCTTTAGCATCAGCAATTGCTTCTTTCAACAATTTTGAATTTGCCATTTTTTGTTCTCCTTATATTTGTTTGTGAAGTTATTCTGGAAGGAAACTCCAATAGAATTATTTTGGTTGTTCGGTCACACCTTATAGAGAAGGGTATTCATTAACCAAGTATGTTTTAAATATCAAATCCCATACAGAATGGGATATTTGATAATATATATTAAGTTTTTATAGAAAACTAAAGAAATTAATTAAAAAGTTTATTTTTTCTTATAGTTTCTTCTTTTTCTAATCTTTTTTTAACAGAAGGTTTAGTAAAATTTTTTCTTTCTCTTAATTCTTCTATTTGCTTGATAAATTGAACTTTCTTTTTGTATTGCTTTAACGCAAATTCAATATTACCATTTTTTACATCAATAATTAACATAAAGTATTATTGGTGATTTACTAATTTATATTTTGTTCTATATAATAAAGATACTACTGTATCAATATCATTTTGAATCCAGCTATCTTGTAATTTTGGGTTTTGTCTTAACTTTGCAACCATACCACAAAGTGTTTCAAAGTATTTAATAATATTTTTAATATCATTGTTTTTATCCAATACTCCAATGCCTGATAATTGTATCAAACCTTCTTTACCCTGATATACTTCTACCAATCCATCAATCAATCCACCAATTGAATCATAATATTCACCCAATGCAATGTGTGCAGAGTGTGAACCTATGCCTCTAACTCCTAAATGAAATGAATGGGCTTGTGTTCTACTTTGTAATAATAACGATGCTAGTTCTTCCATTATTTATTTTTTAATTTCATTAATGCCCAATCTATTTGCCATTTGCTCTTCGGAAATTTCAGCCATTTCAAAATATCTATTAAGAACATGCCCCATATCTTCATATAGAGCTTCCAATCTTTGTTCTTGTGCTTTTGCTTCTAATGATTCTTTTTCGAATGCAGCTTGTAATTTCTTTAACTCATTCATGTTACGCTTGATTGTAACTCTATCGAACCAATCACCACCCTCTCTCAAAGTATATTCTTGTGCAGCATCTGCAATTGCTCCCAATGTTTCAGCAACTTGTCTAATATCAGATTTTCTACTCATAGATTCTCTATGCTGTCCAAAAGTAGAGATTATCTCCAAAAAATGTCTTTTTAATTCGGAAGGTAATTGTTGCAATTCCTCTGCTTCGCTTAATAAATCTTTTAACTTTAACATATTAGTTGATTTCTATTATAATTTCTCTCATTAAATCTTGTGCTCTACACCACTTGCCACATTCTTCTGCTACTTTAGCCCATTGTTTTGATTCGTTCATAGGCGCCATAAATGCTCCATGTGTTGATGGGTTTGATACAAAATCCCAACCTACTAATTCAAAATCTTCTTGAACCATTAAAGTTCCATCGTTCATTTCTTTTACTGAACCCAATCCTCTCGATGAAATACCTAAACGAATATTGTTTTTCAATAATTCTCTTAAAATGTTTCCAGATGGAGTTGAAAGAATTTCTACTACACCACATACATCATCACCTTCCCAATAGATTTCTCTAATATTGTGTGATACATTCTTTAAGTTAATGATTGGAGAATCTGGATGGTCTAATTCGCCCAAAGCTCTTCTTTCTTTAATGAGTTGTTCGTATTTCTTACATTCTCTCATTAAAATTTCTTTAGGGTATCTTCTATGATTTTGATTAGGTGCCCCAGCTCTTTGCAATATACCTTTAACCAAATAAGTTCCATTCTCTTGTTGAACCATTTTGGCTTCAAATAAATGCGTTTCTATCAATAATCCTTTATTCATTACTTTATATCTTTTCTAACTTTATTTACAACTTTATCGGTAATTGAAGTATCGCTCCAAGACTTTACCATAATTGTTTTTAATTGATTTTCCAATTCGGTTTGGTTTAATTCACCATTCGTACTATCTACCATTTTAATAATTTGGGTTTGTATATATCCCATTTTTATTATTTTTTCAGCGGTAGTTGAATCCAATCCTCTTTTCGAATCAATCATTTTAGATATTTCATCAATGACATTTTTATTATTTGCAATTGAATCTAATATCTTTTTCACAGCTTCTTTATAGTTTGGTTTTCCTGAAAAGTATTTTATACCTCTTTCAGCCAATTCTACTATATAATAAAAAATAATCTTACCTAAAATTACTCCCGTCAAAGCGGTCATAATTCCTAATGCAAGATTTTCATTTACTTTTTTTTTTGAGCTATTCTATTGAATATCTCTTTTAATCCTAATTTATCTGAAATATTTGATATTTCGTGATAATCGGTATCTCTTAATCCTCTTTCAATTTCTCTTCTATTTGAATTTGTATTTGCGTTTACAGCTGCTGATATTTTCTTTTTACCATATGAACCAGCCATATCATACATTTTCATAATAGCTTTGAAATGCCAATCATTTGTACCAACTTCATTTTGGTTTCTTAATTTAGCTAAATCGGAGCCTTCAATTTCACCATCCTTATCTAAATCTAATTGTTTTTGTTTATCGGTTAGTTCGTTTTTTTTAGCTCTTAATGCTGCTAAATCAGAACCTTCAATTTCACCATCCTTATCTACATCTAATTGTTTTTGTCCAGCGGTTAATTCAGCTTCATTATATCCTCTTAATCTACCTTCGGATTTTGCCTTATATGCTTTATCAACTGCATTAAAAAAATGCTTCTTTTCCATATCACTCATATCTGCTAAAGATTTATGAGTTTTATCAAGCATATGAACAAACAACTTATTATAGTCTTGCTCTTCTTGGATAGTTTCCTTTATTAATTTTTTAAGTTCAGTTAATTTCATATTATTCCGAAATTTGTCTAATTTTTTGGTCTAACTTTAATAGTCTTTCTTTTATACTATAAATATGACTATTTGTTCTTTTCCAATAAGTTTTATTACTTACTCCACTCTCATTCTTAATTTTTCCGTACCAATTAAGAAATCTTTCCATTTCTGCTAATTGTTTATTGATATTGGAAATACCTCTGCCAATTTTTGCTTGTGCAGTTGATTCATCTTGCTTTAATTCTAACCAACGATTTTCATTAACTACACTATATCCAGTCAAATCGGCTTGCTTTTTACCTTTTGTTTTTTCATCTTCCTTCTTACCAAATGCAAATGGTGTGCCATATCCATCTGCATTTCCAGTCCCATTCATTTCATCGACTTTTAATTCGGCATCTCTATATAATCCACTAACTTTTGCATCAAGCTCTTGTGCGAATTTTTTCTTTAAAACATTTAATTGTTTTAATCTCTCTACAAACTTTTTTTCGTTTGGAGTTCCTTTTGATTTTTTATATAATTCCAGAGTTTGTTCAATAGCATCAACTGTTTTTGAATAATCGTTCTGAATTGATTTAACTCCTCTGGCTTCTTTTATTGCAATTTCTTTCACTTTATCAGGCAATCCTTTATGAGATGTTGATGCAAAATCTTTAGCATCCTTATCACTCATAGAATCTGCGGCTTTTTCAACTTCTTTGGATGGATTTTCTAAATCACCCTTTTGAGCTGCGTGAACCATTCCCATAAATCTTTGTTGTGCTTTTGATTGTGCTGGCATCTTACTTTGTATTTAATTTATGATAATACTGAACCTGTACCGGCTGATACTCTGATTGCAGTTGGGTAGCATGGATAAATTTGTCCTGGTGTTAATTGCTCTAATATCAAATCACCACCACCTTCAACAGTTACGCTACCGGATGTTGCCATACCAACAGGAGTCATAATGCCCCAAGCATTACTTAATGGTGAAGAATCAGCTGCTTCATTTCCTAACTTTGTCCAAGCACTTGATGATGCAAAACTACTTACTTTGTATATTCTATAATTTGTCATTTTATTTTAATTTATCTTTTAATTCTGATAATAATTCATAAGTCATCATTAATGCTGATAAGTGTTGTTCTTTGATTTTCTTAACAGATTTAATCTTCTTAATATTAGAAATAGTTTCTGCTAATTTTATCTTAGTAACTTTATCACTTATTTTAGAACCAACTTCTTTTAATTGATTTGCCAAATTGGTAATTTCAATTTCAACATAATCATTTAATTTACCAGTATTGTTTATATTATTGATGTATTCTTTCAATAATCCTTTTTGTTCTACTGATAAGTTTTTGTATTTGTTATTAAATGATTCTACTAATAATTTATAGGATACTGCTCTTAAATCTTCATCTTGCTTTTTATATTGTTCTAAAACAGCATCTTTGATTTTAGAGTCTTTATTTTGAATTGATGTGTTAATAATATTCTCAACGATAGTAAAACGTGAATTTACTATATCAGTTGGTTCATATTGTTCATCTGTTGTAATTGTTTCAAACAATTTATATATAGATGCCAATGTTTTATAATTTGAAATAGGAGATTTTATAAATTCTTCTAAATCATATGTTTCTTTGATTGATTTAATTAAATTATATTTCTCTTTAATCAATTTTTTTTCATCTACTCTTTTTCTAGCTTCTAAAATAGTAGTTATAAATTGTTCAGCTTTTGATTCTGAATTGTATTTTTCGTTAATCAAATACTGATATAATTTTAATTCTTTAGATAATTCTTTTTTAGAATTAAAATATTCTTTTAATATCCCCTCCGCTACAGATTTATTAGATGATAGTATTTCAGATGTTACCTGTCTTACTAACAATTCAAAGATAAATCCTGTATTTTTAAATTTCGAATGCTTAATTTTTTTCATCAATCGGTATAATTTTTCAAATATAAATATATTTTTCTATTAGAATATTACTCTTTTGTTAAATTCTCTGTCAAAATAGTTTTTTTATTGCCATTCATATCCTTAAAAATTTCCATATAGGATGCTTTTCTTGGCTTATATGCAACAGACCCTTCTTTTTGTTTTAGAGTTTTAACTCCTAATGGGTCTCTTCCTTCCGGATGGTCATCGTGTCCATATCTAACAGGGTCCTTTGGTCTACCAACACCATCCTCTTCTAATTCAGATTTTAATTTGTTCAATTCTTCCTCCACATTGGTTGGTTGTTCAACGCCAGTTTCTTTTGCCGGGTCTACACCTTGCGTTTCGATTGATGTTAAACGGAATGCTTGTTTGGTATCATCTAATACCTCCAATGTCATTTTATCTTGCTCATCCTTAGCCATTTTCATCACTGCTTCATACATCCATTCTTTGGAGAACATTTTTGTTTGTTGCATTTGTTGAATCAATGCTACTTTAGAAGTATATAATTCAACTTGCTCTTGCTCATAAATTTTAGATGGTATAGTTAATTCTAAACTGAAATTAGTCAATCTATCATCATCAATTCCTTGCGAATATAAGTGTACAATTGCTATTTTAGTTAATTCTGAAATAACGACTCTTTGAATTCTTTCAATGGTTTTAGCAAATCTTACATCCATACCGGCTAAGGTAGCTTTACCATTTGTATCTTCTTCAAATCCTAAATATGCTTTTGGAATTTGAAGAGCTGCCATTAATTTACTCTTTAAGTAATTAATGTCATCAATCATATTATATTCCAAACCTTTTAATGTATCGATGGATGTACCATTATCGCTACCACGAACTGGCATATAGTAATCTTCGATAAGGTTTTGAATATTATACTTTAAGTTATACTCGCCTGTTCTTTCATCAACGAATGGAACTTTTTTAGATGAGTTGATAATTTTTTGCATGTAGTTATCAACTTCGGTTGGTGGAATATTACCAACATCAACTTTGAAGATTCTCTTTTCAGGAGCTCTCATTACTCTATGAATCAACATTGCATCTTCCATCAACATCAATTGTTTCCAAACTCTTCTTGCGCCTTCTAACATAGATTTACCATATGGTAAGAAGTTAGAATCGTTATTTAAGCGGAAGTGGGCAATTTCATAGTTTTCGTATTCCTTCTTTGCTGTTTGACCTACTGCGTTGTATGGATTCTGATAAGGAGCATATATGAATTTAACTCTTTGTGGGTTTTCAGGGTCAAATCCTTCAATTCTACTCATCTCATAAGTAGACATAGGTAAAACATTCACAATACCCAATCCCTCTGCCATTTCTAATTGTAAATAGAAATCTCCGTATTTAACTAAATTTCTAACCCAAGGCCATAAATTAAATTCTACATTTACAATATCATAAAAGAGATTTTCTAATATTTGCTTTACATTATCATCTGGGTGGTGAATTTTCAATACATTACCAAATTCATTTCTCGATGTACATTCATCAGCATATGTATTTAATGCTGAACTCAAAATTGGGTCAGTATCCATTGAATCATAATCTCTAAACAAGTCAATTCTAACTTGCTGATATGCCATTGATGATTCGGTTAAACCTGTTCCATAATTTGTTACTCTCATTTTCATAAAACGGTCAACAAGATTTGTAGTCATCGCTTGATATTCATCGGTATCGATAACTTTAACTCCTTTTTCCGTCTTACGAACTATGGTATTTGTTGAAAATAATTTTTGTAACCTACCAAATATAGTTTTGTCTGCCATTTTTTAATTTATATTAATTTACAAAGATAAGTAAAATTTTTTGTATTTCCAAAATTTTACCACTTTCTGCAAGACCAATATCTTGCCTTTGTTCTTGGACCTGGATTATCACAATTGTGTCTTGCTCTAAATGATTTTCTTCTATCTGGATTAGATTTTTTAATTCTCATATTAGGGTCACCAAAGTTTACTTTAACAACTCTACCAGCTGGATTTTTTACATATACTTTGAATTTTTTAACATCCCCTCTCATTGGTTTACCCAAAGGAACATTTCTACCCTGATATTCAGCTTCTAATAAGCAAGGACAAGTTGCTTCATCCAATTTATTTTTATATGCTTTTAGGAAATCGATGAAATCTTCGATATCTTCCGCATCTACATCCAATTCATCATAATCATCATCATCCATTTCTTCATTTACAGGTACACAATTTGGAACTTCTTTTCCATTTTTATTTTTTGTACCAACCATCTCATATCCTTTCCAACAAGGATTTTCCATTTCTTTGAGTGGTATTAGATTTATTAATCTCATAATTTTTAGTTTATTGTTTCAACATATAAATATATAAAAATTAACGAAGTAACCAAGTTAAGTTTTCTACATCACCTCTACCCAAGTCCATTTCATATGGATTTTTTTGTTGCCAGTTGGAAGTATATACACCATCGTGTTTATTTATTTGAACAGAATTCAACATATTTCTTGTCAAATCTATACCTTCCTGTCTTAATCTCAATGCAGTATTACGAACCCACAATCCAATACCTAATGCCATAATAAGGTCATCATTATATCCCTTCATTGCTTCGGCTCTACCTCCACTCCAAATAAATGTAAACATTTCATCGATTGTTCTTTGAGAACGGATGATAATATCTTTATCATTCATATAAGTATCCAATGCTGATATTATTAAAGGACGTGTTTTAGATGTAGTAGAGAATCCGGCAACCATTTGTCTTTCATCTCTATAAAATTTATTAGACATTTGCCTTTCTACATCCACATACTTTAAATCATTACTCATATAGAACAAATTACTATAATTTCTATCGATTACTTGCTGAATACAGGCCCAACCCACATTTGCATTTTCAATTACTAAAAGTGCAGTATTATATTCAGTAGATAGTGCCGTTAAAAAATTTCCAAAATCTTTTGTATCAATTTTACCTCTGTATTCTGCGACCTGTACCGAATCTTCGATATCAATGATATGAGCAGTAGAATAATCCGAACCATCGCCTCTAGCAACGTCCGCTACAACCATATATTGCTTATTATAATTTGGATATTCCCATACCCATAGATTATTATCAAATCCTCTTTTTTCAATCGGCTCCATAACATAGGTATCTTTATACCAAGTCAATAAAGCAGGTTCAAACACAGTATCTCCCGAACCAATAAAGTCACAATCACATTCTTGCGCTGCTCCCTTAACTCCTAAGATACGAGTTTGTTCATCTCTCCAAGCTTGATTTCTTTCAGGGTGTACAGTCCAATGGAGATTAATACAATTAAATCCATTTGTACCACTTTCACCTTCAACCCACATTTTATGGAACCAGTTACCAATACCATTCGGTGTAGATAATACAATCGCAGAACCACCGGTTGATAGGGTTGATTGTGCTGATAACCAAATTTCATCGATATCTCTAATGAATGCAGCCTCATCCACAACTAATAGTGATAAGGCTTCCGAACGACCTGCATCTGGAGAAGATGCAATTGCTTTTACTTGCGAACCATTTTTTAATTTAAGTGATAGTTTGTTATCTTCAGCTGCTGCTGTCCCACCATCTCTCAACCATATAGGAAGTAAATCGTGCATAACCCTTACTTTCTCTACAAGGTTCTTTGCTACCGTAACTTTTGTTGCGATAACCAATGCATTAAAGTCCTGATTGAAAATCATTTTCCAAAGAATGAATCCAGCCGATAGAGTTGATAAACCCAATTGACGAGATTTAAGAATGATATTAAATCGGTTTTCTTTAAAGTCTGTTAAACAATCCTCCTGGAAAGGATAAAGGTGAAAGGGAATTTTCCCCCTCACCGGATGTTGAATAACACAATACTTTTTCATAAAGTAAATGGGGTCAGCCGCACATTTACGATATTCTTCAGCAATTATTTCTTTTAGACTTTTCGTTGGTTTCCCTTGAACTGCCATATTATTTTTTTAATCTAATCTTCCAATATACACCACCATTGATGTAAGGAGAAAGAGAACCATTTGTACCATCTACTACTCTATTTGCAACACCAACACCTAAATGGAATAATTTATCCTTTTTAGTGTTTAATATAACACCAGCTCCGATATGAGATACAACATCTTGTTTGTTGAATCCACCTTCGAATCCGTAGAATACTTTTGTTTTAGGTAATTCTTTTACAATTGTAGTTTCTTTGATAGTTCTTTGTTTTACATTTGCATTGAAAGTTCTACCTAAGATTTTATTTTGTGAAATTGTATCAGTTACGGCTACTGTTCCCAATGAATCAGGCAATACTAATACATCTTTATATAATACTTTTGAATAGTAATCTTTCAATAAAGCCATAGTATCTACTACCGCAGGAATTTGTACTTCCTTTTCAACAATTGTTTCGTGATAGATATCTTCACCTTTCTTAGTTACTACTTTGGTTTTGATTACATCGATTGTATCAATTTCATGTTTAATAACTTCATACTTTTTACCATCGATTCTGATAGTTTTACCTGGCATAACTCCACCTGGATTCCAAAGTTCTAATAATACAATTACAACTAATACTGCAATTGCAATGTTCTTAATGTTTAAGAATTTTTTCATACTTTTAATTTATTAATTCTGAATAATTTAATTCATGTAACTTATCTTCTAATAAAGATTTTCTTTGTAATAATAATTCTAATGCATCATATGAATTATCAATATCTTTTTGAAGGTCCTCACGAACTTTATTTATATCTATATCCCAATTCCATTTTTCAATGTTTCCATTTTCTGAAACCATATTATACTCTTTAGTTAGATATTTTAAGCTATCCTCCATTTTTTCTTTATAATCTCGTAACCATCCTAATTTGTTACAAGTTATTTTATAATCTTCATAAAATGGATAAACTCCATCTTTTTTTAATTTTGCTTCAAACTTAATATTGCAATCTATGCAATATCCAGTTCTAACTATTAATTTTTTATCAGCTTTTGAATATTTTGTAGTTTTACATTCCGAACTTTTGCATGTGGTTATTTTTTTTAAATATTCTCTAACCTCATCCATTTTGGTAACACTAGCAATATATCCTTCTTTTTGTTCCCATTCTTTGCCTTCCGAATCTATCCATCTCTCACCTATTTCTCTCTTTTTATCAGCGGCTTTTTCATAACCAAATACTCTTTGATTATTATCCTCTCTCCCAAATACCGTATCTATAATTTTTTTACGAGTTGGGTGAATGTAATTATTTTTTTCTTCAAAACTTTTTCTCTTTGCCATAATTTATAACTAATTATTTATATATACATATATATAGAATTTATCTTCCAAACTTAAAAATTCCTAAAATTTGATTTAACGGAGCGAATGTGCCCGTTAATTTATAGGTATTTCCTTTGTAGAAAAATACTAATCCCTCATTTGGAACTAACTTTTCAAATCCGCCAATAGCGTTTAATCTAGCCAATTCCTTTTCTAATCTTTTTATTTGAGCTTCACTGCCGCCTGTTTTAATATCGGATATTGATGATTCCAAAGATGCTTTAATTGATTGTAATGCTTTATCAGGCTGAGCTGTTAATACTGAACTCATAAACGATAATACTTCTGCACCAACTCCTAAAAAGATATCTTCAAACTTACGAAGATTTCCTTTCATAATTTTATCTTTTGCATCTTTATCTACACCATCTGCCCATTTTCTAGCATCTTCATCGGTAATAGATTTAATTGTAAACGATTTATTATCAAATGCCCATCTTCTTGCCAAACCTTCTTTTTCTAATTGAGATAAATTCTTTTTTGATTTATTTACAAAATTCATCCACCAAGCATAATGATATTCAGCTACACCATCTTTATCCGATAACCCAAATTCGGATTGTAATCTCGATAACATACCCCCAAATTTACCTTTTTGAGAACTCAACTTTTCATCCTTTGGTAACTTTGTGATTGGAGGACCTTGTATTGTATATTTGGATTGTACATCTGCATTCACTTTTTTAATCATAGATGCTAATTTGCTTTCAGCTCCTTTTACTCCGCCAATTGCATTTCCTTTCTCATCATATTCAACTACATTATGGAATACTAATAAATTTTGTCCGTAAGGAATTACATTTGCATTTTGTGGATAAATTACTTCTAAATTACAAAACGCCGAACCATCTTTAAATATACTTTTCCTTTCAGCTTCTCCCAATGAACTAATTGCCGCTGTTAAATCTTTCATTGCGAAATTATATGCATCACTCAATGCACCTCTTCCACCAAATTTAGATGCTAATCCATTTGCATCTAATGCGTTTGCTCCACCATTTGCTAAATGCGATTTATTACGAGCTGCTATCAATCTACCATTTTTCCAACTGATTGCTAATGCCTGTCCATCGGTTTTTTCTCTAACTACACCCAACTTACCATCCAAAGCGTTATTGATAATTTTTTTCAAATCACCAAAAGTAAGATTCATTGAAATATCAAATGGATGATTCATATGCCCATATGCTCCACCTTCCATCAGCAATGCTTCATCGATAGTTCTAAATGTAGTTGCTTGTTTACCATTGATTGTTGGCATTCCGTGAGAATCAATTCCAATATCTTTAACGGTAACTTTTTTGTTTTTAAATTTACCCATTAAAACTTCATCACCTTTATCAACATCTACATTAACATCTTCTCTATGTATTGAATGTGATGATGTATCGGTTTTGAAAAAAGGACCTCTTCTAATTGTTCTGAAATCTAAACTCATTTCATTACCACCAATTTCCTTTGGCGCTATGATTTTTAATCTAACAGTCTGATTTCTATTATCAATTCCTAATGTTTCGAATTCAATTTCAGAATATTTCTTACCTTTGTATCCTAAATTTTTACCTGTAATAAATTTGTGAACCTTACCACCACTTACGGCTTGTGCTTCATTTACGATTGTATGAGATGATGTTTGAAAATCACCTTTTCTCATTACAGTCTTAGCGATAACTTTATTTGCCATCTTTACAAATGGTATATTGATATCACTTCTTGTATCTTTAACTACAATTTGATTGTACTTATCTAATAATTGTAAAAATTCTTTTTTATGATGCGATGCTAATCTTTTGAAAAACCCAGTCAATTCTGGTTCTGAAATTTCTTTACCATTTCTTGGGTCATTAACTCTATCAAAAAAATGATTACTAAATTCAATATCAGCGGGAGATAATTCTCTATCTGCGTATTTTTCAACACTATTTAAATTTGAGTGTGATAATTTTTCCTTAACTGGTTCATATCCAAAATCTTCATCATCTTTTCTATTTGGCTGATAACCTGGAATCAGTTTTCGTTTATCATCCCAATCGTAGGTATCCAATTCTGCACCATGTCCCATATCAGGTGCATACATAGAACCTTTATGATGTTTAATAAAATTCATTTCTCCATCAGTATCAGCGCTGTATGTTGATGATTGATGTGCTTCTGTATATATTTGCTTATTTCTTCTGCCATATTCTCTCATTAAAATACCAGCTACCGCATGTGCTTGATTTTCAACAGGAGAACCATCTTTACCAGATTCCAATGGATTACCGATTAATCCCATTTCATCTTGCTTTCTATGAACCATTTCGTGCGCAATAGTTCTTAAAATATCTGCACCTAATCGATTTTCGATTTGAACATATATTTCTTTTGTTTCAGGACTATATCCGCCTAATGAAGATTGTGATTCGGAATATTGATTACCACTAATTAATGTTACTTTAGGTCTTTCTTTTAACTTCAATCGCTTTGTTGCATAATCAACAAAATCATTTATAGAGTTTTTTTTTGATTCCGATATTTCTTCTTTTAATAAATCTGCTGCGTTTTGTTTTGGTTGCTCTTTTTTATAACTTTCTATGGATTTTAATAATTGCTCATCTGATAATTTATAACTATCCATAGTAGAAACTACCTTTTTAATAAAATTTGTTATAAATTTATTTGATTCATTATTGGTATCAATACCTTCCAAAAGTCCCATAGTAGCAGTAGATAATACTGCACCGGCACCAGCTGCTTTTGATGCACCTAACCCCAATGCTTCCAATGAAGCATGTTTAGCAATATCTTTTATTAAGTGAGTTCCAAACCCAACTGCACCATGTGTAAATGCGCCAGTTGCACCATGCAAAGCGGCTGTGGCAGCTGTTGCTGCCTTTCCACCCATAACTGCTTTTGCTGCAGCAACTCCTGCTCCACCTAATGCCATCGAACCCATTATAAGCCCGGCATCGATAGCAAAGTGTTTCATATGGTGAATTTGTTCTTTTCTTTTTTCATCCGAATATTCCCACTTACCCGTTTCTTTATTTTTAGTAGAACCGATTTTTTGTCCGCTTGCTAATGCTTTAACGGCATCCATAGTTCCACCAACCATTTCTTTTTTGTGATGCGCCCAATGTTGTAATCCTTTGCCAAATTTTTGTAAGCCTGATTTGATATTACCCATCATTCCCTTTCTTTCAGAAGATTGTGGGTTATTTATTTTATCAATCATTTGATTATCTTCATCCGATAATTCCTTTCTAGCCGAATCAACTGCTTGCTTCATATGTTCAGCTTTCTTTTCATCTGGAGACATTTCGGCAGATGATTTTAATTCTGCTCCACTTAATTTTTGTTCAGGTGGAGGCGCTTGCTGTTGATTTTGCTGATTACCACCCTTTGGTGCAGCATCTGCTTTACCCTGTACGGTATCGCCTTTTTTAACAGGTTGACCTGGTTGATTTGGTTTTTGTGGTTCTTTCTTCGATGGTTCGTTTGCAGGAGCATCTGCTGGTCCCATTATTTTTGCTGCTTGAATATGTGCTGGATGTTCTTTTGGTAATCTCAACGCACCTCTTACAGTAATATTTTTCTTTTTACCATCTGCTGCAGTATATGAAATCTCTTTATCCATTATCGGATTAGGAGCTTCTCCCAAATATCCAATTAACCACTCATTAAATGCTTCTTCTGTTACAACATTATGTAATATTTCAGAAATTGGGTCATATGGTTCATTTTTTTTATGCCAATCAGGTTCATCCGTTGGATGTTCTGTTTCATGTCTTGTTGGATGCGGTTCTGGTCTCATCTCATGTGATGGAGATGTGTTGTTACTTTCATCAACAGACCCGGTCGGAGCACCATTAATATATCCATTTGGTAAATCTAAACCAACTCCTATACCACCTGGAAATGCTTCGTTCAATTTTGCGGTTATCATTTTATAAATTCCTTTATCAAATTTAGGATATGCTTTTAAGAAAAATTCTTTTGCCTTAGTTTCATCATCGTTACCCAATCCTTTTCTAACATCAGTTCCACTAATTGGATTTGATTCGGATGGGATAATATATGTATAACCGATTTCATCATAACCATATCCAGCTTTATCTCTATATGGTTTAAAATATTTACCGGCTAATCTAGTTGCATCCTTCTCACCAACTGCTGCAATATATTGTGTAGTTTTACCATCGTACTTAGAAAGTATTTCGACAGGTGAATATGGATTTTTAACTTGTACAAACTTTGATGCTGGTACACCAAACATTGTAGTTGCTATTTTCTTTTTATCATTAAAATTAAACGGAGATTTACCTCCATCTATTTTATCAGATGTACCAATATAAACATTATCGGCACCAAATTTTGATACCAATTTTTGGTAAGCTGCATAATGTCCTTTATGAAATGGTTGAAAACGACCCGAATATATTACTACGGTCTTTTTAACTTCTGGTTTTGTTACTTCGCTTAAATTCATACATATAAATATTCCAAAAGTTAAGTTTAGAAGTTTTTATATACAAATGGGTCTCTTTTTTTAAGTTCTTCCAATTTTTTCTTAATCTTTCTTTTCATTTTGTATTTAAAATACAATTCTATTAAGTATTTAAATGGATTTTTCATAATATAGAAGTTTTTAATTTTTGATTATTAACTGAATGTTCTTTACTAGTCAATGCTAAAAAATGATTATAATCTAATGATATTTTTTTACTACCAATATCATACATTAATTTTTTATTGTGCTTTAATCTAGGTAATAATTGTTTAACTATTTCGGAAAGTTCCTCTACTGTATAACTATTTAATCTTTTGATTTCATCAAAAATCATAGATAATCTTATATTTGGGTTTTTTTCACTATCATATGATTCGTTTATAATTGGATGAAATGTTTGGAATCCCATATTTTTTAAAAATTTTAATGAGTTATACGGACCAGCTAATATGAAAGGATGTCCATGTACAATTGGTTTCCAAATTTTTTCAGATAAATATCCACTTTCTTCATAAAATAATGTTTCCGAAACAATTGATATCAATGATTTCATATAAACATCTTTATTTTCAAACCCATATCCCCAAACATTTTCTAAATCGGTATAATCTATTGTATTTGGCGATGTTTCTTTTAAAAAATTTTCAAAATTATTAAACTCTTGTTCGTTTAATTTTCTTTTTAGTTCATCTAATGAGTTTTCTGTAAGTAGTTTATAATCATAGCTTACTAAGTTATTTTGTATAATATCATTTTTCCAAAGAAAATATAATATTTCGGCTCTGTGTGTTCTAATTCTTCTATTAAAATTTAAAAATTTATGCTTTTTATTATTATAGTTTTCAACATCATCATCATTTGAAAATGAATATTCTGCTTTTTTTGTATCATCTAACCAAAAACTATAATCATCTTGCTGTTTCTTTTTGAAATATTCTTCGGCTTTAGAATTTAATGACCAACAAAAATGTATTAATTTTGGCATAAAATTTCCAAATATTGGCTTCATCATTTGTTCTAAATGAAAATCATTATGACAAATGATTATTTTATTTGGCGGTATATTTAAATCACGCAAACATTTATATAATTTTATTAATTGATACTTTGATATGTTTCCATCTATAACATAATTTATAACCAAATATCCACCCCAATTTCTAATTTCTTCCAATGTTTTTGATGGGATGAATTTACTAAATGGAATATTATTTACTTGCTTATCTAATCCCAAAAAATTAGCTATATCTCCATATGGTTCAATTAAATAATACCAATCATAACAATTACCTCTTTCTCTTTCTCTAATTATTGCATGTACAGAGCGAGTCTCTATTCCAAAATATCCAGGAAATCCTTTTTCATCATTTAATTGAACATTAAATCTTGCATTAAAAACGGACCATTCTCCTTTTATCTTGTTTCTAAAAAAATGTTCGGAAGTATCGAATGTATAATCCGTATGATATGCAAACTCCAGAAATTTAGGATTTAAACAATTTGGAACTTCATTATACGGAAATAAAATATCGTATCCAACTACTACTCTTTGATTATTGTTCATAATATAATTCGGGATATTCTACTAAGCAATGTACTCCCCCATTATGAATAGCATATTCGTATGATGTATTAATATCTGATGGGGTTTTTAAATCGTGAAATTTTATGTTTCTACATAAAGATTTAAATTCTTCAAAATAATTTCCTTTATGTTGATGACCTGGGTCTAATGGTTTATCAGAACCTTTGCCCAATCGAATGATTACATTTGGTTTTTTACCAGTCATTATTTCAAACTTATCCAAATGATTTACTAATTGATTAGTTGCTGAAATAATAAAATCCCAACGAGGATAAAATGTAATTACTCTTTTACCAGTCATTGCCAATCCTAAACTCATTCCCATCTGTGTTTCTTCCATAACAGGAACTTCAATCATTTTTTCTTTTGGAACTTCTCCCAATGTTGTACTCATAGGATTTCCGGCATAAACTATTTGTTGTCCAATAAAAATTGTATCATCCAATTTTGCTAATTGAGTCATAGCATTTGTTAATGCATCTTTGTATGGAGAATATTGTGGTGTACTCATAGTAACTTATTTTGTTCTATATAATTAATTATTTCATTTGCTAAAACATCATGTCCTTCTTGATTCATATGATAATCTTTACATTTGAATTTACCAGCTAATGTATATTTTTTTGGTAAACTATTTTTTTTATCAAAATCGGAGTGGTTTACCATAGGTTGAAAATTAAATTCATTCAATATATAAATAGTTCTATCTCTTATTATTTTTGAACATAATCTATTTCCATCTTCAGGTGGTTCTACATGCTTCCCTACACCCATTGATTTATTATTTTCTATATATCGAAATGGGTTAGGATTACTTTTATCATTTAAGTAGAATTTCATTTCATATTCGCTTATATCTGGCCAAATCCAATGTATAAAACGTATATTTATACTTTTAGATTCCACATATTTTACAAAATTTTCTAATAATAAAATTTGCTCATCTATCGTTTCTTTATCTCTACCAAAATGAGTAGTCTGAAATATGATTAGTTTGATATTTTGCTTAAATTTTCTACTTTCTTCAATTTGCTTTTTAGCAAAATTTAATGAATGAATATTAGTTCCACCATTATATCCGTTAGAAAGACGATTAATATTAAAGTGATTTGAAACTTTTGTAATCCATCTATTTTCTAAAAGATATTTTTGATTTTCAATACTTTCTTCTATATCACCGGTTTCTCTCCACAACCCTTCACCATATGTGTATGAACACCCAGAAAATAAAATATAATTATCCATTATGGTTTTGAATTTGGATTATATTCGTTTTTATGTTCTTTATACCACTCAATCGTTTCTTTAAGCGCCTGTTTCAAATCTCTTTTTGGTTTCCAACCTGCTGCATTTATTTTCTTTGATGATAATAAACGAACCGGAATCATTGGTGCCTTGTTGTTTACATAAGAAATAGGATTATCGTTTCCTTCAATTTCCTTAATCCAACCTAACACTTCATTTACACTAAAACCTTCACCATACGCAACATTAAAGATGCTGTAAGTATCGTTATTTTCAGCAACCCAAATAAATCCATCTGCCATATCTTCTACATGCAATAAATCTCTAACCTCACTACCATCGCCCCATACCGGAATCGGATTCAAACCATCTGCAACTTTGCGAATGTTTGCAGGAGTAACATGACATTTCTCATAATCAAATTTATCATTTGGTCCAAATGCGTTTGAAGGTCTTACAATCAAACATTGCATTGGGTTGTGAATTTGATGTGAAAAATAATCACAAAGTAATTCACCATATCTTTTCATATTACCAACTGCTCCATAAATTGGGAATGTTGGTGTTGCATGAACATTTATATCTTCAGTACAAAATTCATCCTTCATATCTGGATAAACTGTGTTTGAAGAAATAAATAAGAATTTTTTAACTCCATTTCTCCAACTTTGCTCCATTAGATTTACATTCATTTCCACATTTGGAGTAACATGTAATAAAGGATTTTCTTTTGTATCTAATGCGTTGGATGTGTTTGCTGCACAATGAAATACTACATCTACACCTTCGGAAACTTCTGCACAAAACTTTGCATCTTGTAAATTTCCTTTGTAAAATGCAACTTCGGATGTTCCAATAAAATCATTTCTTAAATTTCTACTATGAGATGTTGCTCGTAGGTTTCTATAACCTTTCTCCCATAATAATCTTAATAGATGTGAACCAATAAATCCACTTGCTCCTGTAACTAAAATTTTGTCTGTTTTTTTCATAATTTATTTTTTATGTATAAATGCACAAATTGCATATCGTTCTCCTGTTATTAATTTAGTAACTTCATGTTCAACCGAATTTTGAGTATAATCTATAATTACAACTCTGCCATATTCTGGCACTACTTTAATTTCATTTTTTAAAATTAAATTTCCACCATTTTCTTCGTTATAATTCTTATTAAGATATATTAATATGCCCGCAATTCTTTTCGGGTCCTTACCATCGATATGCGGTACTATAAAACACCCTTCATTATATAGCGTTATGGAATCTAAGATTTGAATATCCGTATTATTATAGTATTTTAAAAAAACACTTTTTAATAAATTTGAAACTTCATTTGATTTATCGTATGTAACGAACCATATTTGCGCTAAGTTATCTTTGGTTAATAATTCATTTTTTACTTTATTTAGATTTGAAAAACTATCATATGGTATATAATGGTCCGATTTAATATCATTATAGGAAACTTTCAAAGTATGAAAGTTATCTTTGGATATTTTATCATAAATCAATGAAAGAAGATTTAATTCTTCTTCATCTTTTATATCAAAAGACACATATCCATTTTTTAATAATTCATTTTCCATAATCTATAAAGATACTATTTTTTTTTCAATTTACCAAATTAAATTAATCCCCATTGAGATACAACATTGGTTACAAATAAATTATACATTCTAGCCGAGACATGTCCTAACGGACAATGGTCGGGTGTATATAATTTTATTAAATTTTCTATGGTATATTCTTTACCTTCTTCTAATTTTTGTTCCATCCAAAGTACATTTCTGTAATTTGTATTTCTATTTTGGTCGTTTATATTAAAATTTCTAATTGCCCACTCAACGACTCCTCCATATTTATGCAAACCATCTTCTTCGTAAAACCAAAAAGAATCCCAATCTATTAAATTCCAATAATGATTTAAATATGGATTATTTTTATATGATAATACATCGTTCCAAGTATTTGGAATAAATCTATTAACTAATAACTCTCTCATTTGGTTATTTCCAGTATTAACAGGTCTGAATTCAGGAAACCCTCCACTATTGGTATTATTTAAAACATATGTATCTGAAAAATTATTTGCTATATTAAACATTTTGTATTTAATATTGTTGGATTTTAAATACATTTGTAGCATTACAATTGTTTCGAAAAAAGATAGCATTCTCTCTTCATATGAATGAACATATCCTAAATACAATTCGGCAAATTGTTTAATTGGATTTTTAATATGCTCCATCATAAATCCACCCGTTAAAAAAATATAACCATTTTCACCCATTTCGTTTTTTTCTTCTACGAAATCGTTAATATGCGCATAATCATTATCCCATCTGTTACGATGTTGCGGTAATTTTAATTTTGAATCTTCTTTTATTTTGGATGGTGATATAAAAAACGAATTTCTATAAAAAGATGACCATTGAACTATTACCGATATATCCGATACATCAACTCCTTCTTTTTTTAATTTTTCAATTTTATATATTACGCTTCTAGCAATCGTTTTGTTATCATTTGTAACATTTCCTAAATTAATAACTTTTAAATTTGGCTTTAATAGCTGAATTTGATGTGGATAATAATAAAACTCTATATCATCAGTTTCCATCATATCGGTTTCTGTGACATCTATATTTAATCTTCCAGCTCTAGTGAAAGAACATCCACTCGTTATCAAATAATCCATTATAATCTACTTTTATACTCTTTAATTGATTGCATAATGCCATCTCTCAATGTAGTTTGTGGTAAGATACCATATTGTTTTTGCTTTTTAGAACCTAAACATCTAATTGGGTCACCATTTGTTTTGGTTTCATCCCAAACAATATTTTTAGTTTTACCTGTTAATTCTTTATAACAATCTACAATAGTTTCAATTGTTTCTTTGATTGTAACTGCTTCCGCACATCCAAAGTTAATAATATCACTAACTTCTTTTTTAACTACATCAATTGTAGCTTGTGCAACGTCATCACCAAATACAAAATCTCGTTTTGATGAACCATTCCCCCAACATACCATCTCATCACCTTCTACATTAAATAATTTCCAAATGTTAGAAGATATTACAGTTGCATCTTGTGCAAAGTTATCATTAATACCATAAATATTTGAAGGTCTAATTACAGTCCAATTTTTCCAACCATATTGAACTCTCAAAGAATCTAATGTCAATTCACCCATTCTTTTTGTCCAACCTGGATGCCAATCTAAACGAGATGGAGTTGATGCCCAAGTTTCTTCTTGTGACCAAATATCTTCTTCATTCATTACATCTGCCGGTTTATAAACTCCAACCGATGAAAGATATACAAACCAATCAACCTTTGCATCAAATGATGCTTTAATCATATTTGTATTAAACATCAACATTGGAAATAGATAATCCGCAGGTTGTGTTGATGAACGGGCAGGTGAACCTTTAACTCCTGCAATGTGTAGTACAATATCAATTTTGTCTAATGTGAATAAATTTTCACAATGAGATAAATATGTTAAATCGGTTTGTACTAAAACCAACTTATCTCCATATTGTCCTTTTAAAAAATTTAATTTTTCTGAGAATCTAAGGTCAACTGCATAAACTTTATCAGCTCCTTCATCTAAAACCTTTTTTACAGTTGGTAATCCAACTAATCCGTTTGCGCCGGTTACGATAACTTTTTTTCCTGTGAATTGCATATTTCTTTTATTTTTATTGAACTGTTTTCAAATACATCATAATCTATGAATGATAATAAATGATTTCTATTATATATACATATATTTTTACACGATAAAACCAATCTATTAATTTCTTCGATTGGTAAATTTGCTAATCTCAAAATCTCATCACATACCATTTTGAATCTTTTTCGAGAATCCTCTTCATCATCATAACTTTCATCAATTATATTATCAAATGTTTTAAATCCTAATTTTTTCAATTCAGCTAATTGTCCGTTCGATGATAGTATAATGAATGGTTGAAAATTTAAAATTGGATGAAATGTTTTTTCGGAAATAAAAACAGTGTTATTTTCAAATGTAGTTTCTGTTACAATATTAATTGCCGTATCCTGATAGTATTTTTTATAGTAAGTATTTCCGGTTGGAAAACTATTCATTTGATTTTTATTTTTTAAAAAATGCGTATCAATCTCAATTGGTAATTTTGATAAAAAGTTAGTATGAATTTCACCATATGAATTAAATTTAGATTGCGATATACATACATTAGCTTGCGTTTCCGGCTCTCTTAAATTTAAAAAAGTAAAATATCCTTTATCCCACAAATTATATTCTTCTAAAAATAATCCAAAAGCATATCTGTGTGCTCTGTTCACAGTACGATTTAATGACAAAAAATGTTTTTCTTTTTTGATATTAAAAATATCGTAATCTACCAATTCATTTTGAAAATCAAATTCATGTCCTTCCACAACTTTTTGCTTTAAAAACATTTTTAAAGTATTTGCTGCATTTTTTATAAAGAAATGGTCGGATATATATTTTATTTTTGAATCAGTTGGAATATTATTTGCACTTGTTAATACGAAAAAATTAGATATATCTAATTCATATTTTCTGCATATTCTTTCCATATACACATTAAATGAAGTATCATATAATGGTTCTGCGAACCAATTAAATACAACTATCATTTCCCCTTTTTTTATTTTTTCAAAAGCTTTTGGGGAAATGTTATCGATAAAATTATTATGATAATAATAAGATGGAGTAAACGCTTCGCATAGATATATCAAATTTTTATCATCTATGTTTGTTGTAATTGCATTATTTTTTTTCACCCAACCGTGATATGCGTTGCCTAATAATTTATTAGCAAATCCCTGTATTTCATATTGAATCCAATCATAATGTTCCGTATTCTTTTTACTAAAATCTTCTATCTCTTTTACTGATAAATTATTTGGCATGGGTTTACCAAATGAATCTATATTTTCATAATAGAATTTAAAAGGCAATCCATTTTCCACTTCCATAATGGGGATATTTTGATTTATATGTATAATAAATTACATCATTAGGAACTTCTCTTTTTTTATTCCAAGTTGCTTCAGTTGGTGTATAAGTTGAAACATTATTATCTTCTACAATAAAATAAAGTGGTAAATCAAAGTTTCTTGCATATTTGTGAACTTCATAAAAGATACCACTCTCAAAACTCATATCCCCCACAAATACCCAAACTTTCTCATCACTTCCATTTGCTTTAATTCCCATTGCTACACCCAATGCGATAGATAAAGTCCCACCTACAATTGCAGATGAATAAAACTTTTCATCCATATTACAAAGTGTAATTGATTTACCTTTAAGAATTTCTTCTTCAATCCAAACAGAACATACCCCTTTTAATAAGGCATGATAGTGAGAACGCCATGTACTGAATACCCAATCAGTTGTTTTTATTCTACTGAATATTTCAATTAATTGTTCTTCATTTCCATCGGATAGATGAATAGGTCCTCTAATTTTAGCATCTTCCCAATGCTTTACTATCAAACTTTCAAAATCAATTAAATTTTGTGAAGTTTGTTCAATATTTCGTACAATTGGATATTGTTCTAAATTTTGTATCATATAAGTTTATGTCTTTTTTTTAATTTATTATAAATCATATCGGCTACCTTTCTATGTCCATCTAAATTTAAATGTAAATCATCTATATTACAATTTGGTACATCTATAATTCTCATTTTATTTTTCAAAGCCCATGCTCCTAAATTTTCTCCATCAAATTTTATAAATGTATCAGATTCTTTAAAATGAATTGGCGTTCCATCATATGATAACCACAATGTATCTATTCTTCTATTATTTAACCATTGACTATATAATTCCATATTTTTTTCTAAATTCGAAATAGCAACATTTTCATTATAAATGAATGATAAATAGTTTTTATAAAAATCAAATAATGGTTTGAATTCTGCCGAATTTGAAAATGGTGGGTCATTAAATACTGGCCTATTTAATTTTACAAAATCTTTTATATAATCATAATATACATGCAATCTACTAAACATAGTTAGTTGTATAATAAATAAAGGTGTTTTATATCCTATATTTGGTATATGTTTTGTATGATTATATATTTTTTGAAATATTAAATCATTTGATGATTGCGATTCTGCTAAATTAACATATTCACAATTAAGTAATTCTGATAAATAAACTATATAATTATTTTCATTTTTAAATTTTATTGGAGCTTTGTGTGGAAATGAATAATCTACATCATCTTCTATTTTATTTAAAAATTTATAAACATCGGGATTATCTAATCCACCACCTTCAGTAAATGAACACCCAAACCCTACAATTAAATCATATTTTTTCATCTATCTCTTTTTTGTAATATCGGTTTATCAGTAGGCCATTCCATTTGGTACTCCGGGTCATTCCACTTAACTACACCTTGCTCATCTGCATCAACATATCCATCTTTGTAAAATAGGTTATAATGAAACATACAATCGGTTAATGCATAATGTCCATTGGCAAATCCAGGTGGAACTAATACCTGATTTCTTAATCTTTCTGAAATTATATAAGATTCCCAATCTCCATAAGTAGAGGAATCTTTTCTCATATCTAAAACAACTAAGTAGATATCGCCTACTGCTGCTTGTACTAATTTCCAAGTCTTATTATCCCAATGCAAACCTCTTAATACTCCTTTGTATGAACGAGAAAATCTTCCGTGAATTTCACATCCTTCACTTACATAATTCATAACGGGATGTTCTTTAGAATGAAAGGTTGTAAATATCTCACCTCTATATTCTCTAAATACGGATGGTTGAAATTCTGGAACTTCTATACCAAAAGTTTTTGATGGAGTAACTTTAAACTCATCCCATTTATTACTCATATTAAAAATTTTGTGCGTAACCTAAAGGAAATCCGTTTCTAAATTCAGAACCCATTTTTGGAACTACCATTTGGTATCCCATCATAAGTTGTTTAATGCCTCTATCCAAATCCCATTCGGGTTTCCACCCAGTCGCTTCTATTTTAGCGTTTGATACAATGTAATCTCTTTTATCGGGGTCCTCATAAAAATCGTTGTATGATACCGCAAAATCCTTTACATGGGATTGTATTTTTTCTAATAATTCTTGCTTTGAAAGATTTGCTGAACTCAATCCTACATTGAATACTTCTCCCTTATATGTTTCATAGTTTTCTAACATAAATAGAAATGCGGATGCTACATCTTCAACATGAATAAAGTTTCTTTTGAAATTCTTTTCAAATACAACAATGTATTTATCGGTGATTGCTTTATAAGTAAAATCATTTACCAATAAATCGGTTCTCATTCGAGGTGATACTCCAAATACAGTTGCTAAACGAAATGTAATAGCATCAGTCATTGTTCTTAAAAAGTTTTCAGCATCACATTTAGTTTGCCCGTAAACGGAAATTGGAGTAAGTGGAGATTCTTCAGTGCATTCAGTTTGACCTTCTCCAATCCCATATCCACTATTTGTATTTGGATATAAAATCTTTTTACCCTTACCAAAACGAACTATATTGACAATTTGGTCGAAGTTTATTTCCTTTGCTAATTTTGGGTCTGCTGCACATGCTGGAAATCCTACGATTGCTGCCAATGGAATTATTACATCAGATTCGTTACATAATCTTTCTAATTCAGTTACATTGCGAACATCTCCATAAATAAATTTAAATTTTGGATTTGATGTATATTGTAACAAAGAAGTTTGATTGAATAATAACTTATCCAATACAATTACTTCATATCCGGCATTTAACATTTTACCAACTATAACCGAGCCTAAATATCCTGCTCCTCCTGTGATTAGTATTTTCATTATAATTTCTCTAAATCTTTACAAAACTTCATTATATGATTGTTGTTTCCTGTCATATCCCAAAATTTATATGGGGTTTCATTTTTAAAATCAAAACAACAAAGTAATCCTAATTCTTCTTTATCTAAGCATCTAAATCCATGCTTATTTTCAGTTACTAATGAATCAATATTTTTTCTAAATTCATTTACAACTGAACCATCTAATTTTTTATCAGAAACAATAAAGAAATCGGTATAACATTCTTGCGACCAACTGAAATCACCCTTCGTATCTGCTGAACCTATGAAATATGGTGCGTTTTCATAATTTCGTAACTTACCACCCAATGTTTCTGAATACACTAATTCATCATCAATCCAAAACTCATAAGTGTTTGTATCGGCATCCCAATTTAAAGTATATAAATGCATTTCATTCCAAAATGCTTCATCTTTGTAAAATAAAATTTTATCAGCATATTTTTCATCATCACCTTCTTCATACCAAAAGTTTAACATTATCATATCGGGTTTTCTATAAACAATTCCCGTATGTAAACCTCTTCTCATAAAGATTCCAGCCATATCATCTGCTTTAGAATCATCTTCACTACGTTTCCATGTTCCACTTATTGTCCAACTCTTTTCATTCATAACATAAAACGCCGAAGTATCAATGATACCATATGCGTTATGCGGCCACCAAGGTAAATCTGCCAAAATTAATGGCTCTTTGTAAGGTACTTTATACATACTATAACTTTATTTCTTTTGTAAAATGATAAAACTCTTCTAATTCAGGAAATGTTTTGCAAAAATCAGTTCCCCTTCTCTTATCGTGTTCGCTAAAATACTGATAAAAATTATATCTAGCTTTAAATAAATCTTTATCATCAATCGGTGATATAGCCCAATCATATGTTCGTTTTAACTTTTGAATCTCTAAATCGGAGAAACCAACATATCCATGCGAATAATATGGTATTCCGTGATAGAATGCTAATTGAGCTTGGTCTAAAATATTTTGTTTAAATTGATATGGAAGTATTTGAACAGTTTGATGACGAGGATGTCTTAAATAAGATGTATCCATCAATACCGGTGATAACCAATATCTGTCATCTCCTGCGTATTCTTTTTTCAATTCATATACACCTTTGATAAACTTATCAAAACTGAATACTGATAACATATTATATGTAACCATAAATGTGATAGTAATTTTAGGAACTTCTCTTAAAATTCTATTTACATTATCCCAAAATCTATTAAATTCCAAACCATTGCGGATATATTCAGCTTGCTCACCCCAACCATCACACGATGTAAATAATACAAATCCTTTTACTTTATCTTCTTCGGTGATTCTTTTTAATTTTTCAATTAGTTTTGTAATTAATTCATCCGGTACGCCCAAATTTGAATTAATAGAAAAATCTAAATTTTTATTTGGGTTTGGTTCATCAATGATGTAATCCAACACTTTCCATGTATCTTTATGCATTAAAGGTTCTCCCCCTGTAATACGGAATGTGTGTAAATCTCTATACAATTCAGGCCACCATTTCCAAAATGCTTCAACATATGGATTATGTTCCCTCATTGGAATAGGAACTTTTTGTTCTGCTGCTAAATGCTTTAAATCATTGAAACTATCCGTTGTAGGATATCCACCATATTGTTGAATTTCTTCCATCCATTTTGTTGAAAATGTTGGTGAACAATATGAACACGCAAAATTACAAGCATTTGAGAATGCAACTTCTACATAACGTGGGTTGAAATCATCTCTCCAATTAGAACCAATAATTTGGTCTGCTAAAGGCCAACTCCAATCTTCAGAAGATTTAAAAACTCTATCCGAATATAAATCCGAATTATCTTCTACACCCCAGCAATAATCACACTCTACCGGTCTAGTACCATTCATCATTTCTTTTCTTCTTTGCTTTTTAAACAAAGTATTATGAATTGCAGATGGGTTTCGTGCAATCTCTAATTCAGAAATTTTATGAGTGTTAGGGTGGTGACAAGAGTGATTGTGACCTGTGTGTAAGTGTGCGGTAACTTGTGTCCATTTTGCTAAACACATTCCTTTACCAACACTGTCTAATGTATTCTTTACCTCTTCGTAAAGTGGTTTTTTATAAGCCATAACCTTTTGTTTTAACGTTTATTAGTTTGTGTTTATCATAAATAGTATCTATTGATAAAAATTCGTAATTCATACTATTAATTCCATCGTTTTTATAATCTATTTCTCCTTGCTGCATTTTAAGAACATATCTTCTTTCATTTGCTGCGGTTGTTTCTCCTTTTGCCCACTTATCAATTCCACCTTCAGTTATTAATCCTTCGGTTTGATGTGGTAAACATTTAAATTTACCATCCCTCCTATAAGGTAAAATTGTGTGTGGAATTTCTATTTTTTCTTTTATAATTTCAACATTTTCTAATCCATCTAATTCATTATCAAAATCCATATCCAATATCAAATTACTTTGTGGGATTTGCTTATGTAAATTTTTAATTTCAGTTTTAGATAAACACCTATCCCACATTTTAATATCAGAAATACACCCTTTAAAGAAAACCTCATATGGTGATTTTGAATAACCAATTGTAAATGGCTCCATACCATATCTCTTTAATGGTTCATTGTAAATCAATGGCGATTGTGTACCCGTTCCTAATCTAGCATCACTCTCTCTACCATTTAAATAAAAATGTATTTTTTTCTTTTCCGCATCAACTGACATTGTAATCCAACTCCATTGATTCTCATATCTCTTAATCCATTGGTATAGGTGGGTTTTCATTCTATCCCAAAGTTGCATTGTATATGCTCTACTATTGTTAAATGACAATCCCCAATCATAACCAGGTTTTCTGAAAATTGGATATTCGATAAATTGCCTATTGCCATCACCAATTAACCAAATAGGAACTTTCTCTATTTGTTGGTCTGCTTTTACTAAAACTGAAATAGTGTGTGAATTGTTTAAACAATCTTTTATTTCTCTCAAAGGTCTATAAATTCCTTTAGAATCTTTTCCATTAAAATATCCAACAAATTTTTCTTCAATGTATTCTAAATTAGTTTTTTCAGCATAACCCTCCATTACGCATCTCCAAAATAGGTCATCATCTTCCATACCCCAATCCCAATAATCATTTGAGTATCCGTTTGTTTTTTCAACTTGTTCTTTTGAAAAGATTACTGCACCACCAAAGTATTCTTCATACTTTAACTGATAATCAGACTGTGAAATTCTAACTGCAATATGTTGTGGGTTATCAGTTGGAAACGAATAATCACAACTATCATCTTCCGGCACCATATCAATATCATGCCAAACTATATAATCACAGCCATCATCAAATGCATGTTTTGCAGCAATGTTCTTCATTAAACCTCTATTAAAAAGTTTATCATCGCATTGGTGTGCAAGATATATGGTATGTTCAATACCTCTTTCTTCCAAAAACTTTGAGACATGCGGAACGAACACTTTCATATGTTCTTCTCTATTTCTATATGGTACGCAAACTCCTAATTTCATTATATACCAACATTTATTATTCTAATATTTTTATCAATTCGTTTTACACCATGTTCTATGAATTCTAAATTAGATAATCCATCGTTTTTCAATAATTCATCATTAGATGTAACTTCATTTACAAATCGTAATTGATTCCATCGAGTACATTCATTTTTCCATTTATTACCCACAAATCCATTTTCATCATGCTTTAATGATTGAAATCTACTTTTTCTTCTATATGGAACTTTATATTCTTTCTCTTCGGATTCATCCGATTCTATTGTTTCACAAGCAATAATATCGGCAAATCTTTTTTTACCTGATAAATCTTTTAATCGATATTCATCTATTTTTGATGCATCATAATACATTTGTAAAGATGGTGATTTTTCTAAAATGGTATCAATATCAGTTCCCATTTTGTATATTTTTTCATCTGTTAAAACTTCATCAAAATATGCAAATGATTTAAAATACCCACTAAACCAATTTGGTATCTTTTTTCTAGTTGGGTCACCTACCCCAATAAAAAAATGTTCAGCTACTTTATAATCTACTAAAAACTTTCTTATAGTATCAGTTTTTCCTATTAACTCCCCATCCTGATATACACTTATAATTTTATCATCTGCATTATAAGTTACAATAATGTTTGTAAGATAGTTTGGTTTTATTTCCGAATTTATAAAATGAGAATTTAGTTTATAATCAAATGCACAAAAATTATAACGATGGAAAGATGTGTATGAAATAGCAAAATCATATCCAGGTATACTGAATATGGTGAACTCATCCGATTCTCTATTATGGTCTAATTTCAAATCATTCGGGCAAAATGTTATCGATAATGTAAAGTGATAATTAAAATCAATTATATTTTTAGCTTTAATATAAGAATCAACTCCATTTAATTTTAATAATTTACGATTGCCTATATTTCTAAAATGCTTTGTATTCAATAATACATCTGCTTTTTTACATCTCAAAAGTAAATCATCATCCTCATATCCCCATCCCCAATATTTGTTTGAATATCCATCTATACTTTCAAATACTTCTGTTGGAAACATAGTTACTCCACCAAAGTATGTATCGAATATATCCCTCTTCTTTTCTCCTTCGGAATAATAAAAATCAGTTGCCAAATGCAATGGTTTAAGTGAATAACTATAATCTACACTCAAAGGTATCATATCTACATCGTGGAACACTACATAATCACATCGTAATTTTTTTGCATAAATAAATCCGATGTTAAGTAGCATTCCTCGATTAAATAATTTAGCATCATCTTGCTCAACTATAATTAATTCATAATCGATACGACCATTACTGAAGTAATTAACAATTGATTGTTTAAATGCTTCTAAATGTTCGTATCGATTTCTATATGGTACAATAATCCCTAATTTGTGATTATTCCTCATTATCTTTTAATGAATTTTTGTGAAATTCCGATAAATACCATTGTATTCTTTCACTCCACTCATCCTTTTCAATTTCTTCAAACCAAACAGTCAATGCATCCAATGAATTAGCAATTTTTTCCAATGCTTTAACTTTTCTAGTTTCTAATAAGAATAATTCTTCATTATTAGTAGTTTGAGTAGTTTCTTCTTTAGTTGTAGATTTTGCCATAATAACTTATTTATATTTTTACAAAGATAGAAATTTTTTTTATAATTTCCAAATTAAATTTTAACTATTTCTTTAATCAATTCGTTCCATCTACAATAAGAACCTATGCCAGATTTTTCAATCATAAAATCCGAATTGGTTATATCAATTTCAAAATTGTTTCTTCTTATTGCTTGATACATTTTAAGATATTCTTTTGAATATGCATATTCTTTTCTAATATCAGCAACTGCTTTAATTCTTTCTACACAAGTACTATCCCATTTAAAATGGTGTACCTGAACGCTGTATGTATCGATGGGTGCTATTAATTTATTATCACTTTGTTCACCCCACAAAACTTCACCATTTACTTTAGCATAATGCTGACCATTTGTAAGTTCAACATATCCTTTCATCACACATACTTTATTAGGACACGCACCACTCAATGGATATCTGAAGAATCCTGCTAATGGAAATTGTTCAAATATATTCTTGTATGGTTGTATTTCGGGAAAACTTCCACCTTCCCCAATTCTATCTACAAATCCACCTCTAACTATATCCCAACCATTTGCTTCACAATCTTCTATTAAAAATGGTAAAGGTATTGGATAGATGTGAAACTCATCATCATCAGCTATCACCCACCAATCATCGGGGTATTGTGATTTAATTTCATTATATAATTCAGTTACAACTTCCCAATTAAATTTTTCTCGTTTTTCAACTTTAACTACTTTTGCTGATGGAAAATTTTCCAATATTTTTCCTACTTCTGCTAATATATTAGTATCTTCCCATTCATACACAACAACAAACATTTCATCAACTATATGTCGATAATGATTTAACATATGCCAAAGTGTGTTTGTTCTTGAACCAGTAACAGTTAATAATCTAGTCATTTTACTTTCGTGTTAATATTGTAAGTCCCGTAGATGTGGGTAGTTTACTACTAAAGATACGAAAATTTTTTAAATTAACCAAATTCCATTCAGTATTATTTTCTAATTCTTTTACAAATTTTGCAGGTCCATCAAATGTTGCGAAATCTTTTTTAGAGTTTTCGGTCACAACAAATGTATCGTGGTATAATTGGTCTGTATCGTGAATCGTTATGATTCCGTTTTCTGATACTATTTGAGAGTATAGTTCAAAATCCTTTTTGACTCCCCCATATGAGTGGTCACCATCTATGTGTAAATAATCTATTTTTATTTCCTGTCTTACAAAATAATCATAAAATGCCTTTTCCGATGTTTCTAAAATTATTTGTGGAGAGAAATGTTGTCTTAAAAATGAATCTTCTTCAGTCCAATCGGTAAACCCACCAACACCATTTGAAGCATCTACTATTATTGTAGTTCCAATATCACCCCATTCATTTTGTCCGTTTCCTTCAAATATTTTTTGATGCCACAAATCAACTCTCGATTGAGTCATAAGACGTGGGATGAATCCTCCACCCGTTCCAATACAAACGCATGTTTTAGCTCTATTAAATTGAATGAGTGAATATATCATTAATCCATCTCCTAAATGTAAATCAGTTGCACCATGAGTCCAACGATAATTTATAGGAGTGTGTATTATATTTCCATCCTCATCGATAGTATGATTATTAGTTAAATAATCTTTTACAATATTTAAATTGATAAGACTTTGCATATTTCAGTAACCCAATTTTGTTTGTTTGTAAATTTTTCCAATCCCTTCTTTAATCTATCAAATTGCTTTTTATTTTTTTCATATCCATCTTCTAATATTCGAAGATACTGATAATTGAATTGTTTTTTATTAATTGCTCTATAACGATATTTAATATCTCTCATCCAGTCCGAATGTATTATAGGTAATTTGCCATTATCAATTGCATCAAAGATTGCATATCCAAATGGTTCTTTAGTATAACATCCGTGAAATATTTTAAAATCCTTTTGAAAGAATTTATTATGAAAACGATAATCGAATTCTATGAATTGATGAACATCTGCATTTATTTTACTACCCTCCAACATTCGTTTGTAATCGTATTTGTTTGAGAATATAAAAGCAGGTATTCCATCTAAATAATGTGCATTCTTTCGTGTTTCACATCTTGCAGCATATCCTATTCTATTACTACGAACATCTTCAAATGGTTTGTTATTTTTCCATTCGTAATAATTTGGTATTGTTATTGTGTTTGGAAAGTATGTGTGTATTGTATCTTTCTCATAACCTATCCATACGATATTTTTGGAATTATCTAAAAGGTCTTTTTGCCAATGCCAATCGATTCTCGTCATTAGATTTTCATACTCATCATTTAACCCCAACATATCAGGAATGAAAGCATGAACAAATGTAGTGTGTATTTTGTGGAAATAATTTACCAATAAATCCCACTTTTTATATGGATGGTGTAGTATAACAATTCTATCACAATCATCCAATATTTGTTTAATTTCATCTTCATTTTCGTAAGTATAAATGGCACCTTCTTCTCTAATCAAAGGTCTACCAACTACAATAATTTTATAATCTTCTTCCAATTTTGGAATAACATTTTGTACAAAATTATTACACCAAATATCAGAACCCCCTATAACATTTTTTCCGTAACCTGTTGTTATGAATACTATCATATAGTTTTAAAATAAATATCCGTATTTAGTGTTGAACTGATTAATATATTTATATCCGCATCATTTCTTCCAAAGCAAACTTTTGGTTGATAATTTTCTATATATTCATTTAATGAGCAATTTGCCCACTTATATATTGAGAATTCTTCTACAAATGTTTTAATATCATTATCTTTAGCTATTTGAAATAATTCTTTACCAATCGATTGAGTGGATATATAAATAAATCCTGCGTTTGGAATGATAAGTTTTGAATTAACTTGCCAAGAATTATTATTTAAAAAATCATTTTTAATATAATCAAAAGAATGTATATCCGTATTATTTAAAGTGGGTTCTATATCATATTCGTATATTGGTGCTAAAAATTCTTTTGTATTCATATAATTAAAAAATGAATCATCTAATTCTTTTTCTAAACAATAATCCCAATCTAAAAATAATATCTTAGAAAAATTACTACACGCTTTGTCGATTGCTATTAATTTATGAATAAATTCATATAATATAGATGAATATTTGAAATTGAATTTATTTCTATCACATAGAATGGTATTATACCCCATAGAATCTAATATTGTTTTATTATCAATTCCCCATACATATACAATCTCATTATATTGTGGCGTTTGTGGTACAATTGATAAATCCATATCACCCCAAACGGCTCTTATAACTTTAATATCTCTAGTATTTTGTATTGTTGTAATCATATTATTGGTTTTCTAATTCTAAAATACGTTCTTCTAATTCTTCTATTTTTTTAAGAAGTTCTTTAATTGCTGCAGTATTTATTGGTATTATCGCATTGTAATCCAATGAAAGTACTCCTTCATAATCCGCATTATCTCCTATATTTTGAACTAAAAATGGAAAATCTTTTTGTACTTCCTGTGCTATAAATCCATATGAATTTTTTTGGTCCGAAAATGGTGCCAATTTATTGTTCCAAATAAATGATTTTGGTTTTAGTTTTTCAATTTGTAATAATGGAGATTCAATATCATTTATGTTTGTTTTTAATCTTTCATCCGATGTGGTTATCAAAGTTGATGCTTGAATTTCACCATTAACTCTTACATTACCCAAAAATGCAGCACTATATGCTGTACCACCAATACTAGCAACCGGTCCAACTTGTGCAAATCCACCGGCGGATGATGCAATCATACCATTTACTCCGATTGAAGTCTTTTCTTCAGCTGATGTTATATCAATGGTATTACCTGCGCCAGTCATTCCATAGTAAGCGTATGTAGCTCCATTCGTAGCACCAAACACCCATGCTACATAACTTGATGTCAATGTTTTAGTAACTGTAACTGATACATAATAATTTGTTCCGACAGATAACCCCGAAAATGCAACAGATGCGTTTCCACCAGGAATATATGGAAATGAATATGCCGATACAGTACCCTGCGTATCATTTCTATAAAATACATTTACTGATTTACTACTTATAAGTACCCCATCACTACGATACAATGAAACATCCATATATTGTGATGTTGTATTAGAAATATTTTTAAAATTACTTAATGTACTATTCCAACTAATTGTTCCCGAAAGGCCCGATTGAGTAGAACCACCATATGGTATATTTAAAATTACAGATGCTCCCTGTGCGGTAAATTGAGCAGAAGTGGCACTTGCTGCGGTTGAATTTGACCAAGATGAATAATAGTTATGACTAGTACTATATGTACCACTTGAATCGGATGTTGCCCCAAATGTAATAGATGTAGTACCAGCTGATGTTGATAATGAATCTTTTGTAATTTTAATTTTTTCAGTACCGCCACTCGATAATGTTAAATTTCCATCCGCGTATAATATAGTTGCACCATTATTTGATGCGATATATGCTGAACCAATTGACCATCCACCAACACTTCCTCCCGTTTTAGCAGAACCATTATTTTGAAATCCACTATCATTGGTTAATGATGATATGTTATCTCCAACTTTAAGAGTACCCGTAATAGTTACATCACCACCAACTGTTAAATTACTACCATCCCAAGTAATAGATTTAGTACCACCATTTCCAATTGAAAATTTGTATCCACCACCACTATATCCTAAAAAGAATCCCGTTCCCGTATTGTAATCACTTTGTCCACCTCTAACATATCCACCACCACTCATAGCTATACCACCACTACCAATCGTAATTGCTGCTTCTATTCCATATTTTGCTTGATTTGCGGCAGAATAATTATCAACACTACCCAATCCAATATCCGATTTGGCGCCGGATGTTGCAACTGCTGCTAATCCGGTTACACCTGAAGCTGGTACAGTTGCACCACTCAATGTTAGTGATGTTGCCGTTATCGCACCACTTATATTTGCACCACTTGCGGTAAGAACACCCGCCGGTGATACTCTAAATGGTGCCGATGCATAAGTTGCATTTCCTAAATAAATTCCGTTTGAATCTGCTTTAAAAATATTATTACCACTACCGATTGAAATTGTACCACCACTAATTGCACCACCACTAATTGTACCACCACTAATCGTTGCAGTTGATGTTATGTTTCCACTAAATGTACCGGCATTTGCATTTATAGTACCAGCTACAGTCAAAGTAGTACCATTCCAAGTTAATTTATCTTTTAATGAAAATTGTCCCCCACTATCTAAGTAAACTGATGTATTTGAACTATTGTATGTACCATTCGAATCAGTACCTATCCATATTTTTCTAGTCGTTGTTCTTGCATCTAAATTAATTGTTGCAGCAGATGTATCACCTACTTTAAATAATTCTTTTATGTATCCAACCTGTCCACCAATTGCAGGAGAATAAATCGTAGTATCCCCTATAAATGAACCACTATATTGCCCGTTTGCTAATTGTTGAACTTTTGATAAAGATGATGATAATATAGTTGCATTTGAAGAACTAACCGATGAACTTAGTGAAGATATAGATGAACTAACACTACCACTTAATGTTGTAACAGATGCCGATGTGTATCCAATTGAAGATGATAGGGATGAACTAACGCTTCCACTTAATGTTACAATACTACCACTTACCGATGAACTATTAAAAGTTACAGTTCCACTAATTGATTGAGATACCGCGTATAAAGAAGCACTCGATGCTAATGATGAACTATCAATCGATGTTGCTAAACTCTGAATAGTTGTACCTCCTGTAAATACTGCTGATTGTGTTACATTAACTGGAACATAATTATTATTTACATCGTAGAATTCAAATTTAAAATTATATGTTTCATTTCCAACAACCGTTGGCATAGTTGTTACAAATGTTATCTCATCAGGTGAAAACGCAGTATCTTCTGTTAATTTTAAACTAATATTTCCTAAGTGCCATTCCCCTTGCGATTGTGAAAAATATAAAGAAGCTGATTCATATGTGGAATCTACTTCAAATTGATAAGTTGTATCTAATAGATTTTTAGTAGGAGTTATTCCATTTATAGTTGCTATACTACTACTAACAGACCCCGATACAATATACACAACCATATCGCTTGATGTGGATGATGAGTAGAATGCATCTAAATTTAATTCGTATGTATTTCCTTTATTGAAATTTAAAGAAGATGTATATGTAAATAATCCACTACCATTTAATTTTACACCATTTTCAATTCTATCATTTGATAATTGAGAAGTTAAAGTACCACTATTCCAAAAGTTATTTAAAACTTCAGAATTAAATATACCCGTCAATCCAACTACTGAACTACTCAAATCATATGTAGTCAATAATTCCTTTGCTTCAACATATATGTCTTGTATTAAATCATAATCCGAAATATCACCCTGCGAAGTTCTAAATACCTTTACCCTTCTTACATCGCCGGCGAAAGTTTCTAATTGAGATAGATTTACATTTGCAAAAGATTGATTAATACCTGTACTTACCTTTGAACCACTAATTATTTGATATATAGGCTGAACAGTTTCGGTTATGTTTGCTAAAGGTCTTTTGTAAAAACGGATTTTTGTAGTATTTGGTAAACCCGGATTTACATTTATTTGCTTTTGCCACTTTACATTATATTGACCTTCCCATTCTATTGGTACAGGAGTATTTAATCCATTATTATCATAAGAACTTAACTCTCCTAATATTGTAATCGTACATGGTCCATATGATGTATCCGGATAAACATACACCGATACTACTTTTGATGTACCTTCATAATACTCGGTTACAAAAGATTCACCATTTATAGAAGATGAAACAATTCCTTCACCTGGTTCGTGATATATGATATCACCCTTAGCATCTTTTATTTCAATTTTTATAATAGTATCGGGTACTAAATATTCAGAACCTTGTATTAGAAATGCGTTTTTACCTCCGGTAAAGGTATCGGGCAATTCTGTTATTTTAAAATATTTTGAATTTGTATCGGTATCGTTTACCAACACATTGTATTTATCTATATTTTCCGAAAATAATGTTTTTTTTATTACAGACATTTCTAATCCTTTTATCATAAATATTAGTAAAAAAATATTATTCCCATATTTATATAAAGAAAACTATATTAGTCTATATAAAACTAAAGAAAAATAAAGTTATGAAATACGCAATGTTACAAATAAAAAAAGAAACCCACGAACTTCTCAAACAATATTGTGAAGAACATGGGTTTAAGATGGGAAGTTTAGTTGAAAATTTGATTAAAAAACATGTTGGTGTTACTAAACCTCAAGCGGGTGTGTTAAGAGCTGATAAGGTTAAAAATCAATCTTACTAAACCCATCTACTTTCTTTATTTCAATCAATCCATCTACGATATCTCTCATAGCATCTAAATGTGA
>JACCDP010160168.1_pt1 | contig 44365 bp, 32 predicted proteins | sample 7445841 | NCBI WGS metagenome assembly JACCDP01 (sample SAMN15323441, study PRJNA562643) | freshwater metagenome | isolation source: river surface water | place: USA:Blue River Watershed | collected 2017-08-17
ACGTCGACGAGGTCACGATTTTGCGATGCAGTGCCTTCATGCTCCAGCCGCTCTCGGCGAAGTCGGTCGCGAGCCAGTCGAGGAGCTCCGGGTGGCTCGGCCGCGAGCCCTGCAGTCCGAAGTCGTTTTCCGTCTCGACCAGCCCACGGCCGAAGTAGACCTGCCAGACGCGATTGACGAACACGCGGGCGGGAAGTGGTTGAGCGGGATCAAACAGCCAGCGAGCGAGGTCGAGTCGCGTGGCACGCGGCCCCGCTGCGCGGAGCGGAGGCAGGATCGCGGGGGTGCCGGGACTCACCACCTCGCCTGGACGGGTGAAGTCTCCCTTGATGAACAGATGCGTCGTGCGGGGTTCGGACAGCTCCGACATGATGAGCGTCGTCACCACACGGTTTTGGCTGCGCTCCAGGGCAGTGAGCTTCTCGAGTCGTCGGTTGTATTCGGCGTCGTCGCGGACGAAGTAACCGTAGAGCTGGCGTCGCTGCCCAGCGGTGAGCTGCGCCCACGGCTGCATGACGTTGTGCTGCATCTCCGGCTTGAGCTGGGCGAGGACGGCTGGGGTGATCTCCGGCCGCCAGACGACATGCGCCGGATCCCGGCTTTCGAGATAAGAGTAAAGTTCGAAGCGCGCCGTCTCGACCTCGGGACTCGCGCTGGAGTCGGAGCCTGTTTCATCCGGAAACTCCAGCACGCCGCCCGGCTTGCTGCTCCCGTGCCCGTCATCCACGGTCTGATTGAAGAAGGCGTAGAGCTGGTAGTATTCGCGCTGCGAGATGGGATCGAACTTATGGTCGTGACACTGGGCGCAGGCCAAGGTCAGCCCGAGGAACGCGCTGCCGAAGGTGCCGACGCGGTCGTTCACGGATTCGACGCGGAACTGCTCGGGATCGATGCCTCCCTCCTGGTTGATCTGCGTGTTGCGATTGAAGCCGGTGGCCACGCGCTGGTCGCGGGTGGCATTCGGCAGGAGGTCGCCGGCCAGTTGCTCGATGACAAATTGATCGTAGGGGAGATCGCGGTTGAGCGCTGACACCACCCAATCGCGGTACTTCCAGATCTGGCGCGGGGCGTCGACGGAGTACCCGTTGGAATCGGCGTAGCGCGCGACGTCGAGCCACGGCCGGGCCCAGCGCTCGCCGTGCTGTGGCGAGGCAAGGAGAGCGTCGACCACGCGCTCGTAGGCATCGGGTCGTCGGTCCGCCAGAAACGCGTCGATCGCTTCCGGTGTCGGAGGAAGTCCCGTCAGGTCGAGAGTCACGCGACGCAGGAGGGTGCGCCGATCCGCCTCCGGGGAGGGCTGGATGGCGGATTGGGCGAGGCGCGCCTCGATGAAGGCGTCGATCGGCGAGTTGCCGGAGGCAGGTGGGGCGGGGATGGAGGGCCGGCTGGGTGCGATGAAGGCCCAGTGATCTTTCCACAGGGCTCCTTCCTCAATCCATCGTTTCACCACCTGCTTCTGCTCTTCGGACAGGGTCCGGTGCGACTCCGGCGACGGCATCACTTCCTCGGGATCGGTGCTGAAGATGCGAGCGATCAGTTCACTCTGGTCGGGTGCTCCCGGAGTGATGGCTGGCAGTCCCGACTTTCCCCCAGCCAGTGCGGCGTCCCTTTGATCGAGTCTCAGGCCGCCCTTCCGCGAGCCGGGGTCGGGTCCGTGGCAGTGGTAGCAGAAGTCCGACAGGATCGGTTGAACGTCCCGCGCGAAATCCACTGCGCTCGGCGGCGTGTCGGCAGCCTCCAGCAGGCGCGTGCCAGCGATTGTGAGCGTGACGACGACTCCAATCCAGCGGGGGTACCAAGCCATGATTCGAGTCGAAGCCTGCCGACGGCCTTTCGCATCTGGCAACCCCTTTCGGCCTCTGAATTTTCAGGCAGTTTCTAAACGACGCTGCCGGGCCGTGCGCGACGGCGCACGCTGCCCGGACTGAGCCCGAAGCGCTGTCGGAAGCTCTTCGCGAATGCGGAGGTGTCGCGCCAGCCGAGCCTGGCGGCGGTGTCGGCGGCCGTCGTGCCGCCGCCTTCGAGGAGGGCGTACGCCTGCGTCAGGCGGAGGTCCTGGAGCAGCCGCTTGGGCGAGTTGCCCAGGTGACGGAGGAAGAGACTCCGTAGATGGGCGGCGCTTAGACCTACGGCGCGCGAGAGCTCATCGAGCCGAATGGGCTTGCCGAGGTTGCGATGAATCCAAGCCAGAGCCTCAACGAGCCGCGGATCGAGCCGCGCGGCGGGGAGGTGGTGGCCGAAGGCGCGTGTCAGCCAAAGCTCCATCCAACGGTTCGCGCACGCTTCGCCGGTCGGCGTGCGCTCCTGCCACGATTCCACCGCTTTCAGAAACGGGTCGACAAGGTCCGGGGGCAGGGTGGGCGTGAGGGTCAGTTCGGGAGCGAGCAGGGTGAGGGCATCGCGCTGGTCGGCGGTGGTCCACTCGACGTGCACCACGGCAAGACGAAGGTCTTGGCCATGAATGCTGTGGGTCTCGTGGGCCGGCAGAATCAACCAAGCGGGAGCGGCGAATCGAGTCTGGCGACTGCCGCTGCGGACCGTTCCGTGGCCCGCGAGAACGCGGATCACATCGTGGTAGGGCAGCGTGCGGCGCGCGAGCCGCCAACCCACCGGCATCGTCTGCGTGCCGGCGACGATGACCCGGGCGCGGATCTGATCGAGGAAGAGCGAAGAGGATTCGCGGCGGGGGTTCACGCAGTCGGCGTCGGCGCCGATCCGAGCGAATCGGGCCGGTACGTAACCGCGAGGACATTCGCGCGCCAGTTCTCGGCGTCGGCGCGGACTTGATCCGGGCTGCGCGGGTCGCCGGCGGCCTTGATCAGACCAGGCAGCCACTTCTGGCCAAACCGCACGTGCTGCGTTTCATCCGCGATGTCGTAGCTCCACGTCATGGCCCCGACCGAATCATGGTGGTCGAGGGCGGCCTTGAGTCCCTGATGCTTACCCGGGAAGGCATCTGCTTCCTGAGTCGTGAGGGCGGCGTAGCGATCGTGCGGCGTCAGGGTCTGTCGGAGTCGGTAAGCGGTGGTCGAGAGGGGGACGTCCTTAAAAGCGATGCCGAGGGACTTGAGTTTCAGTTCGCCAAAGGTGGCGTGCCGCGACTCGTCCCACATGTGGCGCGCGGCATCGAAGTAGAAATCCCAAGGCATGTCCGGGGCCTCAAAGAGGATCGAGGCGCACGAGTCGGTTGCCTGCATCTCCATCATGAAGTTCATCGCAAAGAACCGCTCACGCTCCGGATAGGGGCTGTCGGCGGTTGGGGCCTTCGGCAACGTGGCCCGAGGCGTGAATCCGCGAGGGAGCGCGCCATCGGCGAGCGGAAGACGCCCCATCTTTCGGGCGGTCCGCACGGGCTCGCTGCGTCGGCGCTCGAGCACGCCCAGCTCCGTTTCCAATTCCCCTAGCGCGACGAGCACCCGGGCCTGGAAGATCGCATCGGGTTCACCGAGACGCGGACGAGCTTCGCCGGCCCACGCGATCTGGGTCCGCAGCAGGTCCCGGTTGGCCTCAAGCAAGGGAGCGCTGGGGAGGTCATACACGCTCCGGGTCGCCTGAAGGAAGCCTTCGATCCACTTGAGTAACTGTGGCTTGACCTGCAGGTAGATGGCCTCGAGGGCGTCGGCGGAGGAGGGTGCCTCGCAGAGGCATTCCAACAGCCTTCGGCCCGGCGCGGATGCGCTGAGGTGAATCTCGGTGGGGATCACCCCCAGCTCGCGTTGCCGCACCCGCAGGTCCTGGACCATCCGGAAGTCCGAGAACACGTGGAGCGGTAGCCCGCAACGGAGGTCCCACTCCTCCAGCGCGGGTACAAAGCCGGCAGCCACGCGGGCGAGCTCGGTCTGGAAGTCAGCGAGGTTCCGCAAGGCTAGGCCGCGTTCGCGCGGCAGGCTCAAGGAGAGGACGGGGGCTTCTGGGAAAGGCGAAGGGGAGCTCACGGTTGTTGGGGGTGCCCAGAAGCGTAGGTTGGACTCCACGACCCGTCAGGAGCGAAGATTCGCGGAAAAATGAGGCAAAAGCGCGTTTTCCCGATTACGATCGGGCATGAGGCGTCAGCGTCTGGCGCAGCGCCCGGGCCTCCTCGAGCAGGCCGCGGGCGGCGTCTCGCAGCGAGGACTTCCCGGGGGCGTGGGAAGCGGCGTCGTCAGGGTCTCCCAGCCCGACTTCGCGGAAGGCGCGGAGACGTTCGAGAATTAGATCACGGATCTCGACGGCATTGTCGACGCCATGGAAGACACCGGTGTGCAGGGAGTCGGAGAGACCGTCTTCCTCCGAGCCGCTGCCGCCGCCGGCGGACTGCACTTGGAGATCGGCGATGCCGAGCAAGCGCTGGAGCGGATTCTGGCGCACGACCACTTGCTGGATGTTGGCGAAGCTCATCGTCATCTCGTGCAGCTGAGTGATGCCCTGCCGGATCCGCAGACTGCGATCGGTGACGAGGTACCAGCGCAGTTCGTAGTCGAGGCGGACGATGGCGTAGGTGAAGGGCAGCGATGCGACGAAGCCGAGGAGCACGAGCAACTCCACGACCGTCGCGAGGGTGAACGCGTACGGAGGCAAATTGCGGGCGGCTCGAGCGACCGTTTCGACGGGCCCCCGACCTTGCCGATCCGCCCGGCGAGTGCGCTGGGTTGAGGATGCGACTGCGGCAGTCGGAGCGACGGGCGTGGTCGCGGGCGTCGCGCTTGCCGGCGCGGCCGCCGCCGGAGCGGGCGGGGGAAGGGAGCGGAGACGCTCCACCTCATCTCGCACGAGTTTCAGGAAGGCGAACGAGAAGAGAATGCCTCCGAGCGCCGCCGCTTGACCGAGTGCCCAGAGGCCCACGCGGAGGTGATAGAAGCGTCGTCCCGCGTGAAACACCCGGAGAGATCCGGCTGCGCCCGCGGGAGCCGAGGGCGCAGCGGGAACGCGGAGGGTACGCAGGAGGTGCTCACGGATGCGCGCGTTCATGACGGTGGGCGGGGGCCGGTTGAGCCGGAGTCGGTTGCCGAGCGCAGCGCCAGTCGCAGCTCCCGGAGTTCCGTGGCCACCGCGCGCAGCGTGTCGACGAGTTCGGCATCGGGCGCCGGCCCGGCGCCGGTCCCGACCCCGGAGCTCGCGGGCCCGCTGGATCGTACCCCGCGCATGCGGTTGTAGAGAAAGTCGCGGATCGCCTCAAACTCCCGGAAGCCCTCCAGGGTCATTTCGGCGCCCGCCTGGCCGCTCGCCGTCTGGATTTGGACGCGCGCCAGTCCCAGCCAGCGCTCAACCACGTTCGATCGCAGGTGAATGTCCTGGATGCGGGCGTAGTGGATGATCACCTGCCGTCGAAAGAGGATTCCCCAACTCATGGAGATTCCCTCGTCGGAGAAACGGTAGCGAAGGGTCTGGTAGCGGAACCAGGACGGCAGAATCGTGAACGGCAGGAGAGGTGGGATGGCGAGGCAGCGGAGAAGATAGTAGGTCCAGAGCGTGGCGTGGGGGCGTTCCAAGGCGAGGATCGCGGCCTCGTCCGTCGAGGAGTGCATGACCTGACGAAAACAGGGTAGCGTCAGTCCGCAACATCAGCTTGTTTCTGCCGCATCGCGCGGCACGACCGAATTGATCCCCGGACCGTTACCCTTCTCGTCGCTGGCCAGAGTTGACGTACCGAATCAATTCCTATCGGACGTCCGCCGCCTGCGATTTCCGGCAGCGCCGGCAAGTCCGAGCGGGGTCGGGGGTGGTGCGAGCGGCGGGAATCGAACCCACATCAACGGCTTCGGAGACCGCTACACTATCCATTGTGCTACGCCCGCAAACTGCCACCCTGAACGGCCAAACGGTGGGGCTTGCGTCCCCGGCGGCAACCCCAAAATGCGCGGTCCGGCCCGGTCGCGCGAAGGCACAAAAAAGGCCGGCGTGAGCCGGCCTTCGGAAGAGGGAGAGGACTGAAAATCAAACGTCGGGCTTGGTCTTGCGCAGACCCTGCACGCGATCGCCTTCCTTCCATTGGCTGCGCTTCTTGAGCAGATCAACGCGCTCGAAGCGCTTCAGGACGTTGCGCTTCACTACGATACCGGAGGAGCCTTGCAGGCTTTTGTGCTGGGACATGGCGAAGAGGGAGTGAGGGTTACGGTTGAAAACGATCAGCTTGTACCGTCGAGACGCACCATGACAAGTACTTTTCGCTGACTTGGTCGGCTTGTACGACCACCCACTCGGGGGTCGCATAGGGATGGCGCGCCAGGACGTATGATTCGGCGCGAGCGAGGTGGTTGGTCGGAAGCTTCACCATCAGCCGATACTCCTCGGTCGTCTCCGTCTTACCCTGCCAGCGGTAGACGGAGAGGACGGGGCCGTCGACTTGCACGCAGGACGCGAGCCCCGCCTCGATCAACTCGCGGGCCAGACGCTCTGCGTCGGAACGCTGCGCCGTCGTGGTCCAAGCGATTGCGAGCATGGTGGCCCTCGGCCGACGTCACTGCGCCTGCTTGGCGGTCTTGTAGGCGACGGGAAGTTCGCCGGGCGGAAGGGCGAGTAGGTCGTAATCACGGTAGCCGGTGATCTCGACCTCGGCAAACTGCCCGACCGGCAGCGTGCGCGGGACGTACACGCGGCCGTCGATGTCCGGCGCGTCGGCCTCGCCGCGAGCGACACCGGGTTCCTCCACGAGGACGCGGAGACGGCGACCGACGAAGGACGCGCTCACGCTCGCGGCGATTTCCTTCTGCAGTGCCATGGTGCGGTGCCAGCGGGATTCCTTGGTCTTCGCGGGAATCTGCTGTTCCATCTTTGCCGCGCGGGTGCCTTCTTCCTGTGAGTAACGGAACACGCCGAGCCGCTCGAAACGCGTCTCGCGGATGAAGTCGCACAGCACGTCCACGTCCGTCTCGGTTTCGCCGGGGAAGCCAACGATGAAGGTGGTGCGGATGGCGATGCCGGGGATGCCGCCGCGGATCCGGCGGATGAGATCGCGGATGTAGGCGCCGCTCGTCTCGCGTTGCATGCGCTCGAGCATCGGTTCGCTGATGTGCTGGAGCGGAATGTCGATGTACCGCGCGACCTTCGGACACTCGGCGATGGTCTGGATCAGTTCGTCGCTCCAGTGCGCGGGGTGCGTGTAGAGGAGCCGGATCCAGAAGTCGCCCTCGATGGCGTTGAGCTCGCGCAGCAGGGTGGTGAGCGCCGTTCCACGGCGGGAGTCAACTGGGGTGCGCGGGTTGGGGCGCTCCTCCCAAGTGTCCATGCCGAAGAACGTGGTGTCCTGCGAGATCAGGTTGATCTCGCGCACGCCCTCGCGCACGAGTTGGCGCGCTTCGGCGACCACGCTCTCGACGGTGCGGCTGCGGTGCCGCCCGCGGATCTGCGGGATGATGCAGAAAGTGCACGGATGATTGCAGCCCTCGGCGATCTTGATGTACGCGAAGTGTGCCGGAGTCAGGCGGAAGCGAGGCGTGTCGTAATCGGGAATGTAGGTGGAGCGGCCGCTGACGAAGTTCGCCGGCGCCTCCTTCTTGCCGCGTTCCTTTTCGTACAGTTGCTCGATGATCGGGGCGACCTGAGTCACCTGATCAAGGCCGATGAACGCATCCACTTCGTCGCTCAGTTCGCCCGAGAGATCCTTCGAAAAGCGCTGCGACATGCAGCCGGCCACGATCAGCTTCTGCTCGCGCCGACGCTTCCGCAGGCCGCGGTCCTGGTGCACCTGGAGGATGTGGCCGATCGACTCTTCCTTCGAGGAGTCGATGAAGGAGCAGGTGTTGACGATCACGACGTCGGCGCGTTCGGCGTCCGGTACGACCGCCATGCCGGCGCGTTGGAGGTGCCCGACCATGATCTCGCTATCGACGAGGTTCTTGGCGCAACCGAGGGAAATGAGGCTGACTTTGAGCATGGGAGCGGAGGCCGTGCGGGCCGGACTGACGCTGCAAAAGAAAAACCCCGCGGGAGGGTTCCCGGGGGGTGAGTGGCAGGGAGCGCGACGCGGCAAACCGCGTCGGCGACGTTACTTCTTGGCCTTGTTCGGCTTCTTGGCAGCAGCCTTGCGACGTTTGATGCGCGCGAGGCGGCGCTTCCGTTTGATGACCTTGTTGTATTGTTTGCCCATAGGAGGAAAGAGGTTCGGAAAGGCTAAGCGTCGCCCGTGCCGCCGGGAGAGTCAAGCCCGGGAGCCGCCAGAGCGGGATCGGGCTCGCCGGCAATCACGGCCTCCGCAGCACGGGTCCATCGGTACACGAGGGGGCCGCGGGCGCGTTCCAGCTGCTTCACGAGGGGGGCGAGGGACCGCCGGGGCAGGGTCAGGGTGGTCGCGCCGGAGGCCTCGCAACTCAGGACGCGAGCGTAGGGCTTAAACACCTCTGGCCGTCCGATGAGGCGCGCCAGTCCAGGAACGTCAGCGGTACGAGGGGAGCGATCGAGCACGAGGCAGGCGTACGGCAGGCTGCGCAGGTCGACGCCGGCGCGCTGGGCGAAGCGCACCCAGTTGCGATCGGCGTGCACGCCCGGGGGCGGCGCCGCGAAGTGGTGGCACCAATCCCGCTCGTGCTCCGCCGCGAGCAGCCCGCACGCGGCGTGATGGGTGCAGGGAGCGATTACCCGTGCTCCCCCGGCGACGAGGCGCTCGCGCCACGCTTGCACGGTGCGGCTCACCGCGTGCGTCCCCGGCTCAACCCACACGACGCGTGGTGTGCGCGCGAACAGAGCCTCCAGGCGCGACTGGTCATCCGCGGAGAGCTCGTTGACCACGTGGCTGACCACCACGAGATCCGGCGTCGCGGAAGGATCGGCGATCGCGACTCGCAGCCCGGGGAACGTCGCCTCGGCACGTGCGCGCGCGAAGTTCATGGCCTGCGGTGAGTGATCCCAGAGTTCCAGCTGCGCGACGTGCTGCGCCCCTAAGTGAGCGATGACCCGTCGTCCCGCGACGCCGCTTCCGCAGCCCCAGTCGAGCACTCGCCAAGGACGCTCGGGCACCGGTGGCCAGCCGCGCCGTCGGAGCTCTCCGAGCACGGCGTCCCATTTCCAGCCGATCCTTTCGCCATAGGTGAGGTCGTAAGCGGCGAGGTCGTTCGCCGTCCTCCAGTAGGGTTCGGTGGACACGTCTCCGGCGAGGAAGCGCGCACGCAGGCGATCGAGACTCGACCAATCGAGGGACTCCCAGTTCATGACGGGGACGGCGGCGTGAGCGAGATGCCGAGGTGGCGCGCCAGCGCCTGCTTGCGGATTCCGTAGAAGGCCGCGAGTTCGCGGACCGCACTGAGACGATGCGGCTCGCCGGCGGGGTGCGCGCGCACGGCGGCGATCATCACGTTCTTCGGGGTGTGCTCAGTGGAGACAAATTCGAAGACCTTCGTGCGATAGCCCGCCCATTCGAGCATCAGCGCACGCAAGGCGTCGGTGACGAACTCCGCCTCGCGCTCGCGAAAGATCCCGTGGGCGAGGGCCGGGGCGAGCACGGCAGGCGGAACCAGTTGCGGACGGAGTTCTCGGTGGCAGCACGGAGACACGATGATGAGGCGCGCATCCGCCGCGATGCCACGTGCCAGGGCGTCATCGGTCGCGGTGTTGCAGGCGTGCAGGGCGATCAAGACGGCCGGCTTCGGATCGAGCGGAGCGTCGGTGATTTGGCCAGCGACAAACCGCAGCGTGGTCAGGCCGGATCGGCCGGCCAACTCCGTGGCGTTGGCGGCTAGATCTGGGCGCGCCTCCACCCCCGTCACGATCGCTCGATCCCCGAGGAAAGCACTTGCCGCGAAGGTCAGGTAGCCCTTGCCGCACCCCATGTCTACCATGTGAAACGGCGTAGCCGGAACGGGGCCTCCTGGACCGTCGAGCAGTCCAGCCTCCGCGAGAAGATGCTGCAGGGTTTCCGCGAAGCGTTCGATTTGGCGGAGCTTCGGTGCCATGCCCTCGCGCGGGCGGCCGTCGTCGCGGGTCACACCGAGTTCGCGGAGCCAAGGTGCGTCCGGCGGGATGAGTCGAGCCTTGCTGCGGTCATGCGCAGTGGGAGCTCGAAGCGGCGAGTCCGAGACCGCTTTGACCCGCAGCCGTCCCGAGCCGTCTGGCGCGAGTTCAAGTTGGGCGGTTTGAGTGGTGGTGAAGAGATGCGCATCGAGGAAGTCGCGCCCGAGCAGCGCCCCGATGACTTCCAAGGAGGCATCGGGACGATGGTTCCGCGTCAGGTCACGTGCGGTGTGACGCCAGACGAACGACAGGTGGGGGCCCTCCCGCAGGACAACGGGCCGCGCGAAGACGTTGCGGAGAGAGGGATCCGAGGCGGTCGGCGCTGGTTTACCCAAGGTGAGCTTCACGAGGTGGCCCTGCCGCAGTGCGGTCTCGACGAGGCTGAGGAAGCGGGCACGGGCGGTGGGATCGGGCACGGCGAAAGCATGCGGGAGTCGGGTTGCCGGTAAATGCCGAAGTGCCGCCGCGGACTTGCGCCGTGCCGGAGGCTGTTCACGGTTGGACCATGCTGCTGTTGTTCCGTTGCTTGCTGGGCCTTGGGCTTGGATTGGTGGGGGGTGTTTCGTTGCTGGAGGCGACGGAGACGCGGCGGATCCTCTTCGTCGCGGGTCCGCCCAGCCATGGTCCCGGACTGCATGAGTTTCCCCGTGCCTGTGACTTGCTGGCGGACGCGCTCAATCGGAGCGGACTTCCCGTGCGCGCCGAGGTTTCGCGCGGCTGGCCGACGGACGCTGCAGTCGTGCGCGGGGCGGACACCTTGGTCATCTATTCGGATGGCCTGCAGGATCATGTCGCCCGGGGGCACGCCGGAGCACTGGCCGAGCGCATCGCCTCGGGTCGTGGGCTCGTGGTCCTTCATTTCGCGCTCGAGCCGCCGCAGGATGATGCGGGCCTGCGTGCGGCCCTGATGGATGGAATTGGTGGCGTCTTTGAGGTGGACTGGTCGGTGAATCCGACGTGGCGGTTGGTGAATCAGCAGTGGCCGGTGCATCCCGTCGCGAGCGGCCTGCGCTCGTGGGACATCGAGGATGAGTGGTATTTTCACCTGCGGTTCGTGGCGGGAATCGAGCCGGTCTTGGCGGTCGCGCCGCCGACAAAGACGGTGGAGGCTGACGGTCCGCGGACGGGAAATCCAACGGTGCGTGCCGCCGTCGCGGCGGGAGTGCCGCAGGTGGTGGCGTGGACGCATCGCGCCTCCAGTGGGGCGCGCGGCTTCGGTTTCACGGGAGGACACTTTCTGCGCAACTGGTACGACGACGGATTTCGCACGCTCGTGCTCAATGGCATCATCTGGACGGCAGGGTTGCCGGTCCCGCCGAAGGGCGTTCCGATCGTGCAGCCGACCGCGCCGCTGCATGCGACGATCGACGAGGCGATCGCCCGCGGGGATGTGGATGATGCCCGACGCCATCTCGACCGTGATGCGGCGCTGGTCCACGGTTCGGAGCGGGCCCGCATGCGGCCGTTGCATCAGGCGATTCTTCGCCGGCGCCCGGAGATCGTCCAACTGCTGCTGGAGCGTGGAGCAGACCCGCGGATGCCGGACGGTTCGTTGCGATCCCCGCTGCAAATGGCCGTGGAGCGCGGGGATGTCATCGTGGTCGAAGCTCTCCTGCGCGCCGGTGCCGAGGTGAACGGGCGCGACAAGGCGGGTTGGACGCCGTTGCACCATGCTGGAGCGAAGAACCAGCTGGAGATCGCGCGCCGGCTGATCGCTGGCGGCGCGGATGCAAAGATTCTGAGTCAGCTCGGAGGAACCGCCCTGCATGAAGCAGCGGTCGGCGGTGGTCCCGACCTGCTTCGTCTACTGATCGAGAGCGGAGCGGACCCGGCGATCGTCTCGCAGACCGGGGTGACAGCGCTGGATCTGGCCCGACAGTACGGCAACGCGCCCGGCGCCGCATTCCTCGAGTCGGTGACGCCGCGGCGCTAATTCTCCGTGCGGGCGATTCGCGCCCAGCGCTCCTGCTCGGCCGCAAGGGCCCGGCGGATCCCGTCTCGCGCGGCGCGGGGTGCGGTGCGGCGCAGGCCGACGCGGTAAAAGAGAAGCGCCAGCGCGGATGCCGCAGCCCTCGGATCCCGCGGCGAGGTCCAACCCACGTCCAGTTCGTCCGCGCTCCAGCGTTTCAGCGCGAGGGAGGCGAGGGTGTCTTCCCAGCGCGCAAACAGTCGGCGCGTGTTCTCCTCGTCGTGGTCGCGGCGTCCTGGGGAGCGACTCACGTGGTGCCGGATGCAACTGTCCAGAGCGACGCCCACGGGCAGGCCCAGTTCGCGCACCCGCAGGCAAAGGTCGACGTCCTCGCAACCGTTTCGGTAGCGCTCGTCGAAGCCGCCGAGGCGTGCCCAGAGCTCACGGTTGATCACGAAGCAGGCACCCGTGACCGCGTCGGTCGACCGAAAGCGGCCGGCGCGTCGGAATGGAAGATCGCTGCGGTGCTCGGGCTTTCCTTTCGGACCGAAGCGAATGCCCGCATGATCCACGGCATCCGAATCCCAGCGACGTTGGACGTTGCCGGTGACCCCGGCCCGGTCGCCGAGACGCGCGTGCGCTCGCAGCAACGGCTCGACCCAGCCGGGGGAAAACTCCAGATCGTTGTTGAGAAAGAGCAATCGCTGGCCCGTCGCGTCGCGCGCCCCGAGGTTGTTAGCGGCGGCGTAGCCCACGTTCTGCGCGACGTGGATGAACCGTCGTTGCGGTGTGGGCGGCAGCGCGGCGAGCCAGGCCCGGGTGCCGTCAGAGCTGGCGTCATCGACGAGGATGAGCTCGCGCGTGACGTCGGCCGGCCACGTGGCGTCGAGGCTGCGCAGCATTGCCTGCGTCAGGTGCAGGCAGTTGTGGAGTGCGACGATGATCGAGACCGCGGGGGAACTGGGAGCGGGTACGATCACGGAGACGAACTCACGCCAGCAAGCGGCGAAGGTAGTCGCCGTAGCCGGACTTGCCCAGACGCTTGATCTGCGCCTCTAGGCCAGCGCGATCGAGCCAGCCCTGCCGCCATGCGATCTCCTCGAGGCAGGCGATCTTCAGGCCCTGGCGATTCTCAATCACGTGGACGAACTGGGCGGCCTCGAGAAGCGAGTCGTGGGTTCCCGTGTCGAGCCAGGCGGTGCCTCGGCCGAGGACCTCGACGTTGAGCTTCCCGCGTTCAAGGTAGAGGCGATTCAGGTCGGTGATCTCCAGCTCGCCGCGTGCCGACGGTTTGAGGCTACGCGCGAGGGCGACCACGTCGCGGTCGTAGAAGTAGAGACCCGGGACGGCGAAGTTGGACTTGGGCTTGGCAGGCTTCTCTTCCAGCGAGAGCACGCGGCCGTCGTCGGCGAATTCCACCACGCCATAGGAAGTCGGGTTGGCGACATGATAGCCGAAGACCGTGGCCCCGTCGCCGCGCGCGCTGGCAGTCTGGACGGAGCGGGCGAAGTCGTGACCGTAAAAGAGGTTGTCCCCGAGCACGAGCGCGGACGGGGAGTCGGCGGTCAGGAAGCCGCAGTCGGAGGCGATCAGGAAGGCTTGAGCAAGCCCGTCCGGGCTGGGTTGCTCGGCGTACGAGAGCTGGAGGCCGAATTGCTCCCCGGTGCCGAGGAGGCGGCGGAAGAGGGGGAGGTCCTGCGGGGTGGAGATGACGAGGATCTCCCGGATGCCAGCGAGCATCAGGACCGACAGCGGGTAGTACACCATCGGCTTGTCGTAGATCGGCATCAATTGCTTGGATACGGCAATTGTGAGCGGGAAGAGACGCGTGCCGGAGCCGCCGGCAAGGATGATGCCGCGGCGGTTGCTGGTGGCGGGGGCGGAGCTGGGTGCGTGCACGGTGGGGGAAGGGATTACGAGGCGTTGCCGAGGCGCTGGCGCTGGTACTTGCGCTGGGTGATGTCGGCGGTCCATTCACGATGGCTGAGGTACCAGTCGACGGTCTTGACGATGCCGGTGTCGAAGTTTTCGCGCGGAGCCCAACCCAGTTCGCGGCGGATCTTGCCGCTGTCGATGGCGTAGCGGCGGTCGTGGCCAGGGCGGTCGGCGACGAAGGTGATTTGCTCGGCGTAGGAACGGCCATCGGCGCGGGGAGCGCGGGCGTCGAGCAGCGCGCAGATGCGTCGCACGATTTCCAGATTCGGTCGCTCGTTGAGGCCGCCGACGTTGTAGGTCTCGCCGAGTCTCCCGCCCCGCAGGGCGAGCCAGATCGCGCTGGCGTGGTCCTCGACATAGAGCCAGTCACGGATCTGCTGGCCATCCCCGTAAACGGGCAGGGGCTTTCCCTCGAGCGCGTTGAGAATCATCAACGGAATCAACTTCTCGGGGAAGTGATAGGGGCCGTAGTTGTTCGAGCAGTTGGTGGTGACGACCGGAAGCCCGTAGGTGTGGTGAAACGCGCGGACGAGGTGGTCGCTGGCGGCCTTGGCGGCCGAGTAGGGCGAATTGGGTTCGTACGGCTGGGTCTCGTCCCATGGCGCCTCGCCGGGTTCGAGCGATCCGTAGACCTCATCCGTCGACACATGGAGAAAGCGAAAACCCGCCCGCGCCTCGCCCGGAAGGGAGGACCAGTGGCGACGCGTCGCGTTGAGCAGGCGCAGCGTGCCGACGACGTTGGTTTGGAAGAACGGCTCCGGCGAGTCGATGGAACGGTCGACGTGGCTCTCGGCAGCGAAGTTGACGATCGCATCGATCCGATGATCGGCGAGAATCCGAGCGACGAGCGCCTCATCGCCGATGTCACCGTGGACGAAGTGGTACCGCGGATCGCCCGCGAGGTCCGCGAGGTTGGCGGGATTGCCGGCGTAGGTGAGGAGATCGAGATTCACCAGTCGCTGGAGCGTCGAGCCCGACTCGGTGAGGCGCTGACGGATGAAGTTGCTGCCGATGAAGCCGCAGCCGCCGGTGACGAGGAGATTCATGCGCGAAAAGACTGGAGGGTTTAGGCCGTCTGCCAGTCGCGCAACGAACGGCGGACGGCGTCATGGACCTCGGTGAGTTGGATGCCGGCTGCCGCGAGCTTGGCGGAACTCATCAGGCAGTTGCTGCGCGGCGTCTTGGCCGCGGTGCGCATGAACTCGGCTTCGTCGGTGAAGAACTCGAAGGATTTGGTGCAGACTCCGCTTTCGCGGATGAGTCCGACCACCTCGCGCGTCGTGACGTGTCCGGGGTTCGTCACGTTGTAGATTCCAAAAGGAATGCGCTTCTCCCAGCAGGCGAAGCAGGCTCCGACGAACTCGTGCAGGTGCGAGATCGAATTGGCTGCTTCGAGCAGGCGCGAGTACCGCATCAGCTTGGTCAGGTAGTTGCGCGGGCTGTCGATGTGGTCGAACGGAATCCGGAGCCGCCAGGTGAACACGTTAGGATGGCCGGCGAGGACTTCTTCTCCGAGGGCCTTGGATCCACTGTAGAACGAGCAGTTGTTCTGACGGAACGTGAAGTTCGGTGCATCGTCTTCGGTGAAGCCGGTGCCGTCGGCGCGCGCTCCGGTGAAGATGCAGCCGCTGGAGACGTGACCCCACGGTACGCCGGCCTGTTCGCAGGCCTGCGCGATGAGCCCGGGCAGCACGGCGTTTCCTTGGAGACACTCCGCCTTGTGCAGCTCGCAGGCGTCGACGTTCGGTTTGCCCGTGTAGCCCGCGGCGTTGATCACAAAGGCCGCGCGCCCCTCGCGCAGTGCGGTGGCGAGGAGCGTCGGGTTCGTGTAGTCCAGTTCCGCGCGGCGAACGTTGCGGAACGCGACGCCTTTACGGGAGAGGTGCTGCTGGAAGGCCTGACCAACGTAGCCGGAACCGCCGAGGAGGAAGATCATGGAGACGGTTGACAGTTAGGGATAGACAAAGGGCGAACAAGGCGAAACTCGGCGGGCGCAGGGTGGCTGCGCGAAGGCGTGGCAGCGCTAGAAAGGACTGGCCCCCCGGCTGGGATCGGGGCACGGTTTGGGGTTCCCGGCTAAGCGCAGGGGAGACATGCTACTTTGGGTTTACCGCTTTCTTTTTGTACCGGTGCTGGCGCTGCTCGCCCCGCGCTACCTGTGGAGAATGCGCCGCCGCGGAGGCTACGGCTCCGGGTTCGCGCAGCGACTCGGTGCAAGCGCATGGGTTCCGCCACGTCGCCCAGGCGTGCGCCGGATCTGGGTGCAGGCGGTCAGCGTCGGGGAGCTGCTCGCGATCGGCCCGTTGCTTGAGGCGATCGCGCGCGAGCCCGGGGTCGAGGTGATCCTAACCTGCACGACGAGCACCGGGCGTGCGTTGGCGGAGCAGCGGTACGCGCAGGTGACGGCGGCCCGAGGATATTTCCCGTTGGACTTTTGGCCCATCTCGGCCCGCGTCTGGTCTGCCGTCGCTCCTGACTTGGTCGTCCTTGCGGAAGGTGAGCGGTGGCCCGAGTTCCTCGCTCAAGCGCGTGGGCGAGGCGTGAAGGTGATCTGCATCAACGCCCGGATGAGCGATCGCAGCTTCAAGCGGCTGCAGATGTTTCGATGGGCCGTGCCGACCCTGCTCGGAGGCGTCACCCGCTTGCTTGCCGTCTCGGAGGAAGATGCAGCCCGCTTCCGCACGGTGCGATTCGCGGCCGGGAGTGTTCATGTGACGGGAAACCTGAAGCTCGATGTCGCCCCCGTGGCGCTGACGGATGATGAGGACCAGGCGTTACGATCCCAGCTGGGCTTCTCGCCTCACGACCCCATCGTGCTGGGCTCGTCGACTTGGCCGGGCGAGGAAGCCGCGCTGCTCGCTGCCTTTCAACACCTGCGGGCGAGGGGCGTTGCGGCGCACTTGCTCCTCGTCCCGCGGCACGCGGAGCGACGGGATGACGTCCTCCGCGAACTCCTCGCGTCGGGGTTGGCCTTCCACGTGCGTTCTCGAGGTGCTGCTGCGTCCCGCGTGGAGGTAACGCTGGCGGACACGACGGGCGAGTTGCGTCGGTTGACGGCGCTCGCGGCGGTGGTGTTCGTCGGCAAAAGCCTTTCCCCCCATCGGGAGGGGCAGACGCCCATCGAGGCGGCGGCGGCCGGGAAGGCCATCGTGATGGGCGACGGAATGAGTAACTTCCGCGAGGCGTCGCGGGAGCTCGTCGCTGCTGGTGCTGCGCGGACCGTGGTCGATCGTGCTGAGTTGGAGCGCACGATCGAGTCTTGGCTCCGGGATGCGGGGCTTCGCGCCAACGCCGGCTCCGCTGCAAGCAAATGGCATCGTGTCAATCAGGGCGCCCTCCAACGGACCGTGTCGGCGCTCCGCGCCGACTTGGGATGACGGGTGGTCTGGCAGATTAGGTTTGCCGGATGCGGGGAGCGTCCTAGAACCGACATTTTGGCTGATGCAGACCCACGGTCCAAAACGTGTCTATACCCCTCGGTCCGTAGAGTTCTGGTTTGATAAGCTATCCGGCGAGTGGGAGGAGTCCTTCACCGAGCGGCAGCTTGATGAAGGGGCGAAGATTTATCGTGAGGGTGAAGTGCGGGAGTTGGAGCTCACGGATCACGACGCGATCGTTCATCGTCGCGTGGAGAAGCGCGACGAGTACGTGGTGATTGAGTGGGATGCGTCTGGCCTGCGGGTGCGTTCATCGACCACGGATGCGGAAGCGTCGCGCGCGCTGGCGGTTGCTGGCCTCCATGAAATCGAGGAGTTGGTTGCGGACGAGATTTCGCCGCTCCCGGACGAGAGCCCGTCGGGTGCGGCCGGAGGGCCGGCGGTGGAGCGGGCGTCGGCAGGGATGCGAGCCGGTTTTCCGGCGCGCGACCCGCGGCCCATCTCGACGGCGAAGCCAGCCCCCGGGCGACCGTCAGGCACGGCGTCGGTTGCTCCCGGTGCGGCGAGGTCACTGGTGCTTGCCTTCGTGACCCGGGTCGAGGGACTGATCTTTCACGCGTATTGGAAAAATGCGGACGGATCGCGATCGCCGGCGCACGGCGCCGCGGCTCATGCGCCCGGCGTTCCCCATGTCTCCTCGGGTGAACGCGCCAAGCTGATCGGACTCGCGGCCTATGCGCGCAAGGCGCACTTCGTGTATCACACCGATGTAGGTAGCTACACCCTGTCCTCGGTTGTGGAGATCCCCAACTTCCTCAAGGTGACGCTCCCGGCATGGAAGCGACTCTTTGCGATCGAGCTTGATGAAGCGTCGGAGCGACTATTGCGCGGACCGCTCTCGATCGAGATCGAGGCGGTGGCGGACCGGCGCGGCGGGCGGGGCAGTGCGGCGGGCTCGCTGGACCTGCGGTGGATCTTCCGGGCCGGGGAGCGGCTGCTGACCGACGAGGAGGTGGCGCTGGTGACGCGCAGCGGCACGAACCCGATGATCCTGCCGAGCCTCGGGATCGTGACCCTGCCCATCGACAAGCTGGCATCGGTGGCTGCATGGCAGCGGAACGTGGCCGAGACGCACGCGGACGGCACGCTCTCCCCGTACCTGATCTTTTCGTTGTTCAACGACTCAAAGCTGAAGCTCACGCTCTCTCCCGAGCTGGAAGCCTGGCGTCAGCGCGTCTTGTCCGCCACCTGCGAGGCCCCACCTTTGCCCTCGTGGCTGCGTCCCTACCAGCGCCGCGGGGTAGAGTGGATGAGCCACCTCTGCGACGTGGGCTGCCATGGCCTCCTGGCGGACGAGATGGGTCTGGGCAAGACGCTGCAGGTGCTTTCCCTACTCGCATCGCGGGCGGTTCCGGGGCGCCCTCACTTGATCGTCTGTCCCGCGAGCGTGGTGCCCGTGTGGCGGGAGGAGATCGCCAAGTTTTTCCCGGAACTTGCCGTCGACGTCCTGAAGACGGGCAACGATTTCGCGCAGCGCAAGGATCCGGTGATCTGGCTGGCCAGCTACACGCAGCTGCGCAAGCACCGCTCCTTGCTCGAGAAGACGGAGTTTGGCTATGCGATCCTGGATGAAGGGCAGTTCATCAAGAACCCAGACGCGAAGGTGACTCAGACCTGCTTCGCGATCCGTTCCCGGCATCGGATTGTCCTGACCGGTACCCCCCTTGAGAACCGGCAGCTCGACCTCTGGAGCATCTTCCGCTTCCTCCTGCCCGGCTTGCTGGGTTCGCGTACGGGCTTTGAGGCGGCGCTGTCGGGTGATCGGGTGGGGACGCTGGAGCGGCTGCGGGCGCAGCTCGCTCCTTTCATCCTTCGCCGCACCAAGACGGAGGTCGCCACCGAGCTGCCGCCGAAGGTGGAGATGGAGTTGATTTGCCCGATGACCGACGTGCAGCGGACGGAGTATGCCCGCATCTGCACCGAGGGTTTGCAGCGGCTCGGTGACGACGTCGGGGCGGCGATGCGGGAGAAGAGCTTCGGTTTCCTCGCGCTCCTCACGCGGTTGCGGCAGGTGTGCTGCGATCCCGATATGCTGCCCTGGCTGCACGCTCCGCTGACTGATTCCGGGAAGCTGAACCTGCTGGTCGAGAAGCTGGCCGAAATTGTCGGCAGCGGGCACAAGGTGGTCATCTTCTCGCAGTTCGTGATGCTGCTCGACCGCGTGCGGGCTGCGCTGGCGCAGAGCTTCCCGGACCTGCCGCGCTACGAACTTACCGGCATGACCTTGGATCGACTGCGTCCCGTGCAGGCGTTCCAGACCGCGCCGGGCGCCGCCGTGATGCTCGTTTCGCTCAAGGCGGCTGGCACCGGGATCACGCTGCACGCGGCGGACTACGTGTTCCTGCTCGACCCTTGGTGGAACCCGGCGGTCGAGGCGCAGGCGGTGGATCGAGTTCACCGTATCGGACAAAAGAGTACAGTGTTCGTGTACCGCATGGTGACGGCCGGGACGATCGAGGAGCGCATTGAGGCGCTCAAGGCCTCGAAGAAGGATCTCTTCGACAAACTGGTCGGCGGTCTGGGCGGTGACTTTGACCTGAGCCAGCACTTCAGCTCGTTGCGCGAGCTGACGCAGTTGACCAGCGCGGCGACGGAGACGACGGAGCAGCCAGCGGAGTTCGTCGCCGGATCGTAACGTTTGTGTCGACGCGGTGGCGGCCGCGTAACGTGTTCGCGAAGGGGCGGAAATCGGTTTGTCTGCGCCTTTGACGGACGCCGAACTCCGCCGCATGTCGCTGCGCTGGTCCCGAATCGTTCGGAATTCGCTTTCACTTCTTGCCGTTCTCCTTGCGGGGATGTCGGAGATCTTGGCGCAGGGAGCGCCGGCCACTGGCCGGATCGCCGGCAAGATTCTCAACGCGGCGACCGGCATGAGCGTTCCCAGTGCGACGGTGACGGTGGTTGCCGCCGGCGGCAGCGCAACGACCGCCCTCGATGGCTCGTTCGTGATCGAGGACGTTCCCGCCGGATCGAGGGACGTCACGGTGGCGCGCGACGGGTACCAGACGGCGCAGTTTACCGGGGTCGAGGTGGCGGCGGGTGAGACGACGCGCTTGGATGCACCGCTGAATCCGGTGGCCGAGCAGGTGGTCACGATGGAAGCCTTCTCTGTCGCGGCGGCCGTTGTGCAGCAGTCCGGGCTTGGTCTCCTGTTGGCGCGGCAGAAGGCGGTGGCGGTGAGCGATGCGATTGCCTCCGACGAGATCGGGCGGTTGGCGGTCAGTAATGCGGCGGAGGCTCTGGGGAAGACGCCTGGAACGTCGGTGGTCGACGGAAAGTACGTGGTGATCCGCGGTCTCGGCGATCGCTACACGAACACGCAGATGAACGGGACCTCGGTCCCGAGCGCCGATCCGGACAAGCGTGCCGTGCAGATGGATCAATTTCCGAGCGACGTGATCGACAGCATCACGACGCTCAAGTCCTTCACGCCCGACCAGCCCGGTGCCTTCTCCGGTGGCAGCGTGAACATCAAGACCAAGTCTTTTCCGGAACAGTTCTTCTTCACCGTTTCCGCGAAGACGGCCTCCAACACCGCCGTGACTGGGGAGGAGATCCTCGGTGTGCCCGGGGGCGGCAAGGACTGGCAGGGACGTGACGACGGAACGCGCGGCCTTTCGGCGGCGGTCCCGAACCCGATGCCGCCGTCGTTGACCACGACCACGGCGCAACTGGCGGCCCGGGTCGGCAACTTCGGCCCGGCGGAGCAGTTGGATGCCATCTCAAAGGGATTTCACAACGCCACGTTCTTTCCGCGGAGTAGGAAGGCCCGGCCTGACTCTGGTTTCGGGGTGGCGGTTGGCGATAGCATCTCGCTCGAGAGCGGCCAGACGGTCGGCTACGTGGCGAGCCTCTCGTATGACCGATCGACGCAGCATTACACGGGCGGCATCGCCGGTCGCTACGCGCAGGGCAGCGTGAATCCGGCGAGTCCGAGCTTCGTGGACATCAGCCGCGTCTTCACGACTGACGTTTCGGCCTACAACTTTGCCGAAGCCTACCGGCGCTTCCCGAACGTTCCCGGTGGGAAGCCCGCGTTCGGCGTCACGCAAAGCTCCGAGAACGTGGACTGGGGGTCCTACCTGCAACTCTCCTGGCGACCGCGCTACAACCACGAGTTCGTCGCCACCTTCTTTCACAACCAGTCGGCCGAGGACCGCGTGCAACGCGGCGTGGGCGAGGCGGTCCGCTCCGACTCCGGCGGTGAGTTCCGGGAGAACTATGACCTTCTTTACACCGAGCGTGGTGTCACCTCGTTCCAGCTTTCCGGCAAGACCAACCTCGAGTCGTGGAATGACTCCACGCTGGAGTGGCGGGCCGCGCTGAGTCGGAGTACGCAGGACCAGCCCGATTACCGGAATTTCGAGTTCAAGTGGAGCTTCACGCTGCAGGAGTTCGATCCATCTGGCATTACCAACAGCCGTTACTTCCGCGAACTCGAAGAGGAGTCACGCGACCTCGCAGTGGATTTCACCCGGCCGTTCTCCCTACCGGGAGGACGCAGTTTCACGCTCAAGACCGGTCTTGCGCACACCGAAGGTGACCGCACCAACCGGGAGCGTGCCTTCTCGATCGAGGGAGCCAACACCCGGACACGCGCTGCAATCGAGGCGTACCCGAATCCGGTGGGCATCACCGCGCGCACGCCGAACAGCGTCTCCTTCGGCACCGTGATGCGGGAAATTCCGGCCAATCTGAATTACAACGGTGATCAGGCGTTCACGGCGGGCTACGTCATGGGCGACTATCAGTGGAGCCCGCAGTGGCGTGCGATCGGGGGCCTTCGCTATGAGCGGACGGAAGTCATCACCGAGCCTCTGCCGGTGCCGGGCGTGAAGGTCCAGCGGGGCGAGATTCGGCAGACGGACGCCTTGCCGGCGGCTTCCTTGGTCTGGACTCCGCGGGAGCGCCAGAACGTACGTGTCTCGTATGGGCGCACGCTGGCCCGGCCGACCTTCCGCGAGTTGGCGGATGTGGTGAACTATGAGGCCTTCACGGATGAGTTCATCGGCGGAAATCCCGACCTTGAACTGACGATGATCGACAATCTCGACCTGCGCTGGGAGCACTTCCCGCGCGGCGGCGAGGTCCTCGCGGCGAGTCTCTTCTACAAGCGGCTGGAAAATCCGATCGAGCAGGTGTTCTCGAACGGGCGCATTTTCCCGAACAATGTCGATAACGGCATCGTCTATGGCATCGAACTCGAGGCACGTCGAAAGCTCGATTTCCTGAACTCCCGCCTCGACAACTGGTCGGTCGGACTCAACGCGACGCTCATCGCGTCCAAGGTGAAGATCTCGAAGGGTGAGTTGGCCCTGATTCGCACGGTCTTTCCGCAGGCCAAGGACACCCGAGCCCTGTTCGGGCAATCGCCGTACCTCGTGAACCTCGATGTATCGTGGGCGGTTCCCTCCTGGGGTGCCACCTTCACCGGCATCTACGGCGTCTCGGGAGAGCGTCTGGATCTGGTGACGACCGGCGCTCTGCCGGATGTGTTCGAGCAGCCGGCACCGGCGGTCGACTTCGTCTGGTCCCAGCGCGTCAGCCGCCGCTTCAAGCTCAAGGTGACCGCCAAGAATCTGCTCGATCCCGCGCGAGAGAAGACGCTGGAGCATGCCGGGGTCACCTACCGCTACCAGAGCCTGAACCGTGGGCGCACCTTCAGCGCCGGAATCACCTACGAGTTCAACTGATCTTTCGTCTGCAACTCCACCACTGAACTAACGCAATCATGAAGCTCGCTTCGAAATATCTGGCCGCGGCTGCCTCGGCCCTCCTGCTCGCCGGATCGGCGCACGCCGCGAACATCATCGCGCCGCGCACGATCACGGCTAATACGACCTGGACGAAGGACAATACGTACTTCCTCGAGGGCTACGTTTTCGTCACCGGCAACGCCACGCTCACCATCCAGCCCGGAACAGTCGTGAAGGGTCGCGTCTCGAGCGGCGCGACCGCCGCGGCTCTGGTCATTACCCGCGGAGCCAAGATCATCGCTGACGGCACGAAGGATGAGCCGATCATCTTCACGTCGGAGCTGGACCAGCTCAACGGTAACCTCGGCGTACAAGATGTCGGTCTCTGGGGTGGGTTGATCGTGCTCGGTAACGCGTCGATCAATTCCCGCGCCAACAGCCAGCCGGCCGGCTCCCCCGCGCAAGATCAGGTCGAGGGGCTCTCCGTCACCGGTCCTGAGGTCGAGTACGCGACCTTCGGCGGCACAAACGACGCGGATAACTCCGGCGTGCTGCGCTACGTCTCGGTGCGGCACGGCGGCGCCCGCATCGGCGGCGACAACGAGATCAATGGCATCACGCTCGGCGGCGTGGGCTCCGGCACGACCATGGAGTACGTCGAAGTCTTCGCCAACAAGGACGACAGCTTCGAGTGGTTCGGTGGCACGGTGAACGCGCGCTACCTCGTCTCCGCGTTCGGCAATGATGACAGCTTCGACTTCGACCAAGGTTTCCGTGGCAATCTCCAGTTTCTCTTCTCCATTCAGTCCGACATCACCTCGGACCGCGGTGACAAGGGTCTGGAGTGGGACGGAGCCACGGCCCCGCTCGACGCGAGCCCCCGCGCCAAGGTGACGGTCGCCAACGGCACGTTCATCGGCATTGGAACCTCCGGCGGCAGCAACACGGCGGTCAACATCCGCGATGCCGTGGAGGCTACACTGGTCAACAACGTCTTCGTGAACTTCGCCAAGGCGATCGACATTGAGGACGATGTGCGCGGTCCGATTGGTAACCCGATCCTCCCGGCGCCCGCCATCTCGAACAACCTCTGGTGGAGCCACCTCTCGGCCAACAACACCGCCGCTGGACTTAACGCGCGGCCGACCGGCGCGATCAACGCCAGCACGTACTTCTCCGACACGGCGCTCGACAACCAGATCGTCAACGCGAACCTGCGGTCGGTCTCCTACACGGCGAATCGCCAGCTGGATCCGCGGCCTGCGGTCGGTAGCGCGGCGCTGACCGGCGCCGGTGCCGTGTCCGGCTCCGGGCTCACGGCCGTTTCGTACAAGGGTGCCTTCAGCACGACGAACTGGGCGGCGGGTTGGACGAAGCTCTGGACGGATGGCTACTTCGATCTTGCGAGCGCCGGCACCTCCGACGTCGCGGTGATCCCTGATTCGGCCTCGAAGTTCGTGAACATCGCCACCCGCGGCTTCGTGGGCTCGGCGGCGGGGCAAGAGCTGATCGCCGGTTTCGTGGTCCGCGGCAACCAGGCTCAAACGGTCCTCATCCGCGTGGTCGGTCCCGGCCTCGCTCAGTTCGGAGTCAGCGGTACGTTGGCTGACCCGATTCTTGAACTCTACCAGGGCACCACGAAGATCGCGGAAAACGACGACTGGAGCGGTCAGCAGATCGTGAACCTGTCCGCTCAGGTCGGGGCTTTCGCTCTCGCGGCTGGCAGCCGAGACGCTGTTCTCGTGACGAATTTGCAGCCCGGCGGCTACACGGTGCAAGCTAAGGGCAAGGCGGGCACGACCGGCTCCGTCATCCTCGAAGTTTACGAGGTCGACTAATTAGGTGCAGGAAACTTGCAGCCTCATGCGTGCCCGGAGTCAATCGACCGCGATCCGGGCTAGAGGCTGCAAGTTGAGGTCGGATGAGCGTTTAGTGCACGCAGGGGTAGGGGGCTTTTGCCCCCTTGTCACGCGTCCGTCACGTTTTCGTAACATGACGGTCCCAGGGTATCGGGCGTGTCGTTTTGGTTACGACCGTAACGTTCGTCCCGAACCCTCCATGCACGTCCTCCTCCGATCTCTCGCCCTCGCGGGCTTGCTCCTCACAACTGCTACGCTGGCCCACGCCCAAGACAGCGGTGCCCTGATCATGGCGCTGGTGCGCAAGGGCATCCTGACCGACCAAGAGGCGGAGGACATCCGGGCTGAACTGCTCCGGGAGGCTGCCGTGGTTCCTGCGCCGGCGTTTGCCGGGGGAAAGACCACGCAGCGCCTGAGCGTCGGCCTGCGTTTGCAGGTCCAATACGCACATCTCGATACGGATCTGTCTGCGGGATTGGTTGATCCCGCCGCGACCAATCATGCCTTCCTGCGTCGCGTCTACTTCTCTCTCAGGGCTGGTTTGGTGGGGGACTGGGCCGCAGTGATGACGTACGACTTCGCGTCTGGTGGCTACGACGACGCACTCCTCGAGTGGAAGCCCCGGCCGGACCTCGTATTCAATTTCGGTCTCCGTAAGGTCAACACGGCATTCGAGGAGCGTTCGACGAGCGGCAACATTCGCTCGCTGGAGCGCTCGTCGGTGACGCGCTACTTCGTGGAGTCCAACAACGGCCGTCGCCTCGCGGCGGCTGGTTACCGCATTGGCGCGTTCGTGGAAGGCCGCCTCGGGAATTCGGGAGTTTTCTACAATGCGGCCATCACGAATCCCGAGAAGGTTGATACCTTCTCAGGCGCCTCATCGGCCGGCGATGCGACCACCAATCGTCCGGCTCTGTGGGCGGGCGTGGGATATGGCAAGTCGGTGCCCGGTCTGGCTTGGTCGACGGGGGTGGGTGTCGCCCATGTGCCCGACCAAGGCGGCTGGGGCACGACGAATGCCGGCCGGGGCTTCGATCTCTCGTTGTATTCCGCGTTTTTCGAACTGACGGCTGAGCGCTACACGCTGATGGCGGAGTTTCTCCAGGCCGATGTGGAGCGAGGCGTATCGGCGACCCGGGACGCCCAGCCGCGAGGCTACTTCCTGCAGCCCTCGGTGTTTGTCACCGAGACGTTTGAGGTGGTGGCCCGCTATGCTGCCCTGGATACGGATGGTCGCGGCGTTACGCTGGGTGACGTGATCCGCTCCGCGCCGACGGGCGCCACGATGAATCGAAGCTCCGAGTGGTATGCTGGCTTCAACCTCTATCTCAAGGGCAACGACCTCAAGTATCAGCTCGGCTTGGTCTCCGCGAAGACCAAGGATCAGGTAACCGGGGGAGCGGCCGAGGCGAAGACCACCGGAGTTCGCTCCCAGCTGCAGGTTCAGTTCTGACCAAGCATCCTCCCTTTTCCTCAACCTTCTCCTCATGAAAAACTACATCGTTCTCGTCGTCGGCCTGCTGGCACTGGTTTCCCCGCTGTCAGCCCAGCGATTGGTGATCAAAGGATCTGACACGCTCGGGGCCAAACTTGTTCCGCAGATCGCCGAGGAGTACCGGGCCCGTCATCCCGGTGTCTCGTTCGAGATCGCCGCGGAAGGATCCACGACCGGCATTGCTGCGATTACTGATGGTACGGCGCAGATCGGGATGTCGTCGCGCCGGGCGCGGGCGACCGAGGTCTCGGCCGCGCAAGCGAAAGGCGTGGTACTGAAGCCCACCATCGTGGTGTACGACGGCATGGCTGTGGTGGTGCATGCGGACAATCCGGTGCGCGCGCTGACGAAGCGTCAGGTTGAGCAGATTTTCACGGGGGCGGTTACGGATTGGTCCGCGCTCGGTGGAAAACCCGGGCCGATCTCGGTGTACACCCGCAATACCTCGTCGGGTACGTACTCCGACTGGAAGGAGCTTGCGATGAACAAGAAAGACTACGCCAAGTCCTCGCAGAAGCTCGCGGGCAATGAGCAGATCGTGGCGGAGGTGGCGCGTAATCCCAACGGAATTGGGTACGTCGGTCTCGCGTACCTGTCGGCGCCCGGCATCCACACCGCGACGATCGACGGTCAGAGCCCCTCTGAGGAAGCGATCCGCTCGCACAAGTATCCGTATGCGCGTCCGACCTTCTTCTACACCAACGGCGAGCCGTCCGGTGAAGCGGCGCGCTTCATTGAGTTTGTGCTGGGAGCTGAAGGCCAGACGATTGCCCGCAAGGTCGGCTTCGTGACCCGAAACTAACTCGCGGCGCGCCGGCTCCACGCTTCCGCCTTCTCCGCATGGCCGACACCTCGAAAGCACCCAGCTTCCCGATCACGAAGCGCCGTCTTCGCTTCTTCGGATTGACGAGCGACGAGCTGGTGCAGCTCTTCTTTCGGGGCAATGCGATGGTGTCGGTGCTCGTGTTGGCACTGATTACGCTGTTCCTCTTCCGCGAGGGACTCGAGTTCTTCGGGCAGAACCAGCAGAACCTCCAGGTTTACCGCCGGGCCGGTCTGGATTACGTCGATCACCTGCGCTGGCAGGAGCAGGACCATACCGCGTTGAACCGGTACCTGCTCGATGTTCGGATGAAGGTGATGGCGGACCTCGCCGGGCGCGGCGGGCTTTCGGTTGAAGCGGCCAATCAGCGGCTGGAGGCCTTTGACCAGTACTCGATCCGATTTGATGACGCGATCGCGCCGCTGCGCGGGTTGGTCTCGGAGCTTTCGGAGACGGCGTCGGCCATCAAGACGAAGTATTACATCAACGAGGACAAGCGCACCGAGCGCCGGCAGTTGCTGGCGGCGGGCCGTGCCGAGGACGCCGCGCGGGTTGAGGTTATCCAGGTGGACTTCGGGCGCGAGCTGGAGCCGATTCTGGCCTCGCGCGAGGTCTACTTGCAGATCAATCGGGACCTTTCCCGGGAGCTGCAGGAGCTCGCGGCTGTGGCGCGCGCGGTGCCGGGGGTGCCCGTGGAGCGGATGGATCGGTTCGGATCGCTCGTAGTTCAGTATGTCGCCGGTTTTCCGCAGATCGAGCAGCGCCTCGCGACGTGGGACTATCGGGAGGAGGTGTCGCTGCTCCGCTCGTTCTCCGCCTTCATCATGGGGCGTCAATGGCTGACGGCCAGCTTCTGGCAGGATTGGTATGGCGTACTTCCACTCTTCGTCGGGAGTCTCATGGTCTCGCTGATTGCGCTAACTCTGGCGGTGCCTCTCGGCGTGGGGGCGGCGATCTATGTGAATCAGATCGCTTCGCCGACCGAGCAGCGACTAATCAAGCCCTGCATCGAGTTCATCGCGGCCTTCCCATCCGTGGTGCTCGGCTTCTTCGGCATCGCGGTTCTCGGTGAATTCCTGCGCAGCGTTTCGGGGGCGGCTTGGCTCGACTGGGTACCTGGGTTCCCGCTGGCGGAGCGTCTGAATGCTCTGACTGCGGGCTGCCTGCTCGGCCTGATCGCGGTTCCGACGATCTTCACTTTGGCGGAGGATGCCCTGCAGAACGTACCGCGATCGTTCAAGGAGGCCTCGTTCGCGCTCGGGGCGACGCGACTGCAGACGATCGTGCGGGTGATCATCCCGACTGCACTCTCCGGCATCATTTCCGCGGTGCTGCTCGGACTGGGCCGGGTGATCGGCGAGACCATGGTGGTCCTGCTCTGCGCCGGTAATCGGATCGAGATTCCTGACTTCACGGCCGGAATCGCGGCCTTCTTCCAGCCGGTTCACACCATGACCGGAATCATCGCGCAGGAGATGGGCGAGGTGGTCCGTGGCGAAATCCACTACCGGGCCCTGTTCGTCGTCGGCATCGTGCTCTTCTTCCTCTCGCTCACCATCAACTTCACGGCTCAGAAGATCCTGCGCCGGTACCGCCAGCAATCCGTGTGAGTGCGATGAGTCACTTGCCCCACAATCCCTTCCGGGCGACCCCGAGCTTCGCGCGCACGTTCGAGTCCGGCGTATTCTGGCTGCTGCGCTCGACGGCGTACATCGTCCTGCTCTGCGGCGGCTTTGTTTTCGGGGACATCGTAATCAAGGGCTCCGCGACGGTGTTTCGGTCGGAGTTCCCCTTCGTCAACACGACCTTCCTGACGGAAGCGCCGGAGTCGCTTTACGTGTTTGAGCACGAGGGCGTGAAGCGGGAGATGGGGGACCGTGAGTTCCGTGCCTTCCGCGAATCAGAGCGTCTCAAGGCGGAAGCGGCGGGCCGATCAGCCCCGGAGATCAAGGCCACCAGCTACGTGTACTCTGCCGGCGGGATTTTCCCCTGCATCGTGGGCACCGTCCTCCTCGTGGTGGGCTCGATGTCGATTGCGCTTTGTCTTGGCGTGGCGAGTGCCATTTTCCTCAACGAGTACGCGCGGCAAGGGCGATTCATTCGCTTGGTGCGTCTGACGATTCTCAATCTCGCGGGTGTGCCTTCGATTGTCTTCGGGCTTTTCGGCATGGGCCTGTTCGTGATCTTTCTCGACTGGAATGTCTCTCTGCTCGCGGGGTGGTTCACCCTGGCGTTGATGGTTCTGCCGGTGGTGATCACCGCCTCGGAGGAGTCCCTTAAGGCGGTGCCCCAAGGCTTCCGGGAGGCATCGCTCGCGCTCGGTGCGACCAAGTGGCAGACGATCCGCAAAGCCGTGTTGCCGTTTGCGCTGCCGGGCATCCTGACCTCTTCGATCCTGGGCATTGCGCGCGTGGCCGGTGAGACGGCCCCGATCATGTTCACCGCCGCTTTTGTGGTGCGAGACAAGCTCCCGTGGGAGGACTTGGAGCGCGCCTCCGACTTCTTCTTCCAAGGCGTGATGGCGTTGCCCTATCACATTTACGTGGTCAGCTCGAAGATCCCGCAAAACGAGTACACGGAGCGCGTCCAGTACGGCACCGCGTTTGTCTTCCTGCTCATCGTCGCCTTGATTGCGACCACGTCCATCGTCCTGCGCGCTCGCCTGCGGCGTCGCTACCGGTGGTAGCAATCAAGCCGCGCCTCTCTTTCTCGATGCCCTCTCTGCTTCCCCCGTCCTCTCTCGGCCCCGCTGATGGCCGTGTTCCACCCGTTGCCCGCCAGCCGGTGATCGAGATCGCGGACCTGGACTTCCACTACGGAACCAGCCAGGCGCTGCATGACATCTCGCTCAGCATCGCCGAAAGGGAAGTCACCGCCTTCATCGGACCGTCGGGTTGCGGCAAGTCCACCCTGCTGCGTTGCCTCAACCGCATGAATGACCTGATCGACGGAGCGCGGATCTCGCGCGGCGCGATCCGGATCCGCGGCGTCGACATTCATCAGCGCGACGTCGAAGTGATGGAGCTGCGGAAGCGGGTGGGGATGGTTTTCCAGAAGTCCAACCCGTTTCCCAAGTCCATTTACGAGAACGTCGTCTACGGGCTGCGTCTCCAAGGGGTGCGCGACAAGACGCGGCTGGACGAGGCGGTCGAGACGTCGCTTCGCGGCGCGGCGCTGTGGGATGAGGTCAAGGACCGCCTGCATGCCTCGGGCCTGAGCCTCTCGGGCGGCCAGCAGCAGCGTCTGTGCATCGCGCGGACCATCGCCATTGAGCCGGAGGTGATCCTGATGGACGAGCCGTGCTCGGCGCTTGATCCGATCGCCACGGCGAAGGTGGAGGAGCTCATCCATCAGTTGAAGCTGCGCTACACGATCGTGATCGTGACGCACAACATGCAGCAGGCGGCCCGGTGCTCGGACCGCACGGCGTTTTTCTATCTGGGCAAGTTGATCGAGTTTGCGCCGACGAAGGATATCTTCATGACTCCTTCCAACCCCCAGACCGAAGCCTACGTCTCCGGACGATTCGGTTGAGTGCCCACGCCCTACCTGCCTTTCCCATGAAGCGATTCTTCGACTCTGAGCTCGAGCTGTTCCGTTCGAAACTGATCCTGATGGGAGAGAGCTCGGTGCGCCAGGTGCGCGATGCCATGAAGGCGCTCGTCGATGGAGATGTCGCGTTGGCGCAGCGAGTGATTGCCGCCGACGATGAAGTGGACCGGCTGGAGATCGAGATCGATGAGGAGGCCGTCCGCTACATGACGCTGCGCTCCCCCGTCGCGACGGAGCTGCGCCTCGTGATCGTCGGCATGAAGGCCTCGCATGACCTCGAACGCGTCGGCGATGAGGCGACCAACATTGCCAAGCGCGTGGTCCGCTTGGCCGCAGAGCCCCCTCTCAAGCCCTACGTCGATCTCCCGCGCATGGCGGGCATCGCGTTGGAGATGTTGCGTGACGCGCTTGACTGCTTTCTCGACGGGGACGCTGAGAAGGCGCTCGCGGTTTGCCGGAGGGATGCGGAGGTGGATGCGATCAATCACCAGCTTTACCGCGAGCTCAGCAGCTTCATGATCGAGAAACCGGGCACGATTAGCCGGGCGCTCGAGCTCATGTTCATTTCGAAGTCGCTCGAGCGGATTGCGGACCACGCGACGAACATCGCGGAGGAGATGGTGTACCTCGCGCGCGGCAAGGACATCCGCCACAGCGACGAGGTGAAGCGTTCCGGCGCGAGCGGCGAGGGTGGTGCTTCAGAGCCGCGCCGCTGAACGCTGGGCGCGGCGCTGCAGGGCGAAGGCGATGACGAGCAGCGTGGTGCCGACGAGTGCGATCCAGAGGCTGATCTGGTAGAGGTTGATCAGTCCGGCGGCGGCCAGTTGGCCAGAAATGAGGTTACCCAGAATGCCGAAACCACCCGGGACGAGCATGACGTAGAGGCCCTGGACCGAACTGCGGTAGTCGTCGCCGGCTAGGCTGTTCAGATACATCGCGGGCGCGATGAAGACGCCGATCACGCCGATGCCGTGGAACAGCTGAAACGCCGTCGCCCAGAACGGAGACGGGAGGAACGCGAGCATCGCCATCCGGAGCGAGCAGGTGAGGGCTCCGAAGATGATGATGGCCGGGAGTGAAATTCGGGCGCGAAAGCGGTCGAAAAGAAGCAGGTAGCCGAGCTCCAGCACCACGCCGATGCTCGCGATGAGTCCAACCCAGCGTGGCTCGAATCCTGCCACTTCGGTGAGGTAAAGGGGGTAGAAGCTGTAGTAGGCCGCGTTCGTGAAGAGGATGAGTCCAATCCCGAGGCAGAAGATGAACAGCGGCGGCCGGAGGAGAAGACGGGCGGCGTCAACTGTGGGTAGTCGCCCCCCGCCGGCGGTGGGTGGCAGACTGCGCGGAAGTCGCCGCGCGTTCAGGAAGCCGATCGCGGCCGTGGACGCGGCGATGCCGATGATGGGTGCTGGCATCCCGGCGGTGGTCGCAAGGAACACCAGGGCGCTCGTGCAAAGAAATCCCACGCTTCCCCAGATGCGGACCGAGGGGTACGTGAGGTGACGGGAGTGTTCACGTTGCTGCAACGTGAAGAAAAGGCCGTCGGCGAGCGCACCCTGAGGCTGGTTGGAGAAGCTGCTCAACGCGACGGCGAGGAGGCAAGCCGTGAATCCGCTGGCGAACCCCAGCCCAGACATGGCGACAAGGTTGCCGATGAACAAGGCCATGACGAGTGGACTCATGACGCGGAACCGATCGGCGAGCAGTGTGAGCAGCGGCGGCATCACAATCGCCCCGGCCTGCGCCAGCGCAAAGATGGTCCCGATTTCTCCAGGGGAGAGCGCCTTTTCGTCGCGGAGAAACACCGGCAGGTAAGGCCCCGTTGCCCCGAACATGCCGTGGATCAGAAAATAATGCGTGCGGAGTCGCAGCAGCTCCGCTCCGGCACCGTCAGGGACGGCCACAACGGTTTGGCTCACGGAGCGCTCTCCGCATCGCGGGTGAGCGCGATCAAGATCTCTGCGGGCGGCAGCGGATCAAACTCGATGGTGTGGCGGAGCGCGCGACGAAGCTGTTGGCGTGGGCCGGAATCAACGCCGATGGCAAGCGCGAGCGACTCTGCACGGATAGGCGAGGGAAGTGCGAGGGGGCGCCACGGGAGGGAGGCGGCCCCTTCCGCCGAGACCGCCCAGAATAGCCCGGACCGAGCGTCGTGATACTGCGCAAGCGCTGTGCGCGCGAGCTCCTGCGCGAGGCGTTGGTCGCCGGGATCGCGGGAGAGGGAAAGCCCAAACGCTGCCCCGAGGAGATCAGCGGCCGATCGCTCCTCCGGCGCTGCGCCGGGTTCCGACGGTCCGTTGCGCGCCGGCTGGATCGATGCGCGCAGGTGCCGCGCGAGCGTTTCCGCTTCCGCCTGAAACGGTTCGCCGGCGCGAATGAGAGCACCCAGGAACACGCCTTGGGTGGCCAGCGAGGCAACGCCGACCCTTCCAGTCGGTGCCGCGCCGTCGGTGGTGTCGAGCGCGGCGAGGAATCCGCCCTCCGGTCTTCCCAGCTGGGTGAGACCGAAGCGGAGCGCGCGGTGCGCGGCTTGGCGCCAGTCCGGACGGTTCGCGACCTCGTCCGCTTCAAGGAGGGCGACCGCGATTCGCGCTTGATCGATCAGGCGTTTCTGGCGGTACGGTTCACGCCATGCCTCGTCGATGGTGCGGCGGTGGAATCCGCCGTCGGCCGGGTCCTGGAGCGCTCCTCTGACGAGTGCATCAGCGGCCCTGAGGGCCGCCTGTCGTCCGTCCGGACCGCGGTGGAGAAGGAATCTGATGACCTCGGCGTGATGCTCCTTCGGGGCTTCACCGAATCCCCCATGCGTTCGGTCCTCCGCGGCGAGCCAGGCGTTGGTGCCCCGTTCGAGTAGCGTAGCGACGGAGGGTAGCCGTGTTGATGGCGGCTCGGGTGGCGCAAGAGCGCGCAGCTCGCGCGCGGCTGCGGTCGCGGCGTCCGGGCGCTCGCGCCACACGTCAAGTGCAGCTCGCGCAGTCTTGAGGAATCCCGGCTGCGACCACTCCTCCGCTGGCGGCAAGTAGCCCGCGGCGTCGTAGGGCTCGAAGCGGGGAGTAAGCCACACGTGGTAGGGCGGTCCCTTCTGCTGTCGCACGCGCTCGACCAAATCCTGCACAAACGCGGCGATCTGAGGATCAGCCACCTCGCTGATCCGTACGCAGAGAAAGTTCCCGGCAAGCCAGGCCGCAGTCTCTGCGCGGGCGAAGGTCTGTTGCTCGGTTTCGCGACTCAGCTCCGAGAGTTCAGAGCCCAGATACGCATAGATGGGGCGGTCGTTGGATCCATCGCTGATACGCTTCGCCTCCTCCCAAGTCCGCCAGGGGATCGCCGCCCGCGGCTCCGCAGTCGGAGACACCGGTGCGCCGATGCTGATGGCTGAGGCGTCTGCGGCGAAGGCTGACGCGAGAAGGAGGCGCAGGAATGTCATGGTCGTTCGCGGAACAAGAGAAGGGGGCCCTCGCAGCGCGCCACTGCGATCGCACCACGCCCCGCTACGTCGAGAGCCACCGCGCTGTTCGCTTCACCGGGAACGAGGAGGCCTGAGTCCACCGCGGCGAGGGGAACAAAGCGCCCGCCGCCGTCTCCGCGCAGCACCAAGCCAACTCCGCCGTCAAAGCGCCCGGTTGACGGTTCGGGTCCGAACGAGTTGCCCACGAGTGCGAGGTCGACTGCCCCATCATGGTTGAAGTCGCGCACCACGATGGCCCGCACGGGCGCGAGTTGGGCCTGGCGGGGCAGTCGCTCAAAGCGGAAGTTTCCGTCGGCTTGCTGGAGGAAGATTCCAGACGCGAGTTCATTGGATTCCAGCCGCTGGGCGTGGTCGAGGAACTCGGGCGCAAAGAGGTCTGTCAGGCTCGCCTCGGCGAAGGATCGGTAGGTCGGGAAGCGGCGCGGAAGCCATGGAAACGAATAGCTGAGCTTACTGCGGCCACGGACGGGGCGCAGGACTCCCTCGCTGACCTTCGCCTCGATGAGGTGGCTCCGACCCGAGCTGTCGAATGCCCCGGAGAAAAGAAGTGCCGGCTGGTCGATCGAGGCGCGGTACTTTGTGTTCAGGCCAACGTTCCCGGCGATGATGTCGGGGCGTCCATCGCGATTGACGTCCGCTACGGCCAGCGAGCTCCACCATCCGGTGAGGCGAGGTGCTCGGCCCTGATCGTCTTGACGACGAAGACGGCCGTCGTCGTTCCGCCAGCGCGCGACTTCTCCCCATTCGGAGGCGACTACCAAGTCCTGCCGGCCGTCACCGTCCAGATCGGACCACAGCGCGGCGGTGACCAGCCCGGCCGCGCTGAGTTCCGGTGCGGCCGTGCTGGTGACGTCGGCGAAACCGGAGCCCGTGTTGCGGAGGAGGCGGCTCCGTGGGACCTCGGGGTAGCGCCCGGGAATCAGCCGGCCTCCGATGAAAACGTCGGCGCGGCCGTCGCCATCAAAGTCGCCCACCGCGATGCATCCAGCGGCGTCGCGATCGGCGGGGAGCATGCTGTCCGGTGCGGCGGAGAATCGTCCCTGTCCGTCGTTCAGGTAGAGACGGTCGCGCAGCAAGTCGCTCTCGGCCGGTGTCCGTGCACCTCCCAGCGCGACGAGGAGGTCGACGTGACCGTCAGCGTTGGCGTCGACGAAGGCCGCGGCTGCTCCGTCGGCCGGTAATCCGGCCGCCCAAGGTTGGTCCGGGCTCTCCCGAAAGATGCCGGTGGGGTCGCTGAGGAACAGGCGGGCGGGTTGACCTGCGGCCGCTGAAACGAAGAGATCGGCGTGCCCGTCTCCGTTCACGTCGGCGGTGGCCAGAGCCGGCGTCGGCGACCCGATTCGCCTCGGTAGGAGCCGCTGGCGTGAGAGCTCATCCACGGGTGGGGGAGCCGAAATGGAGCGGAGGCCGTGGTCGCTTGCTCCCTCTGTGAGCCATGCCGTGGGCGAGCTGGGAGTCTGGAAGATTGCCGCACCGGGTTGTCCGGGGGCTGGCTCCGTCACGGTGATGAGGGAGTCAGCCGGGAGATCACGAAGCGTTTGCTGTGCTCCGCTGGGCCAGCGGACTTCCAGCGACCGGATCACAGCGTGGCGGCCCAGGCCAAAATGGAGTTGGGCTGGCTCGCTGGAGGCGATTCCGCGCTCGGTGTAGACTTGGCGCACGAGTGTCCCGCCGTCCGTGGTGACGCGGACTTCGGCGCCGATCGCGTCGCGATTCGGGGCCCTTCCCGCCAGGCGAATCACCGCCCGGTGCGAATCGGAAGAATTGTTTCGGATGACGGTGGGAGGTGCGTCGTAATTCGCGTAGACCAGATCGAGGTCGCCATCGCCGTCCAAGTCCGCCACTGCGCACCCGAAGCTGACGGTGAGCTCATCGAGTCCCCAGTCGACCGAGACATCAGCGAACGCGAGGGGTCCTTGGTTTCGGAAAGCCAGCGTCGTTTCGCGGCGCGGCGGCGCTCCGCGCCACACTGCGGCGCGGGCGGCGAGGTTGGGAGCCACATTCTGGCGATCAATCAGGTCGGCATCCACAAAGTTCCGAATCATTCCCGCGGTGAAGAAGAGGTCGAGTCGACCGTCGTCGTCCAAGTCGGCGGTGCGGACCGCCCAGGTCCAGCCGGTTGCCTCGACTCCCAAAAGGTGAGCGGCCTCGGCAAAGCGGTCGGTGCCGGTGTTGAGATAAACCGCATTCCACATGTACTGGGGAATCAGGCGACTGGTGCGTTCGATTTCCCAGAGCCCGCGCCCCATCTCTTCCATGCCGGTCAGAAAGGCGCGGTGGGTCCGGTCCCGCATGTCGGTGATCACGAAGTCCACGCGGCCGTCGCCATCGAGATCGCCGGCGTCGGCGCCCATTGAGAAGTAGGTCACATGCGGCAAGCGCTCATCGACCACATCGGTGAAGGTGCCGTCACCGCGATTGAGGTAGAAACGATCCGGGGTTTCGAAATCGTTCGCGACGTAGAGGTCCGGCCAGCCGTCGTGGTTGCTGTCAAACCAGAGCGCGGTATGCCCCTGCGTCAGGCCCCAGATCCCGGCGGCCTCGGTCACGTCGCGGAATCCTGCAGCGGCGTCGTTGCGCAGGAGCAGATCGCGGCGTCCCAAGGGAGACTTGCTGAAGTCGAGAATGTTCGTGACGACGTAACAATCGAGGTCGCCGTCTCGGTCGTAGTCCGCGAAGGTCGCGTGCACGGATGCGTCGCGGATGGCCAGTCCGTACTCACTCGCGCGTTCAGTGAACGTGCCGTCGCCACGGTTGACGAAGAGCTGGTTGGGTTGGTCGTAGCGGCAGACGTAAAGGTCCATCCATCCGTCCTGGTTGATGTCCACCGCGGTGACGCCGTTGTTGCTCGGCCGGGTTTCCGAGACCGGGACGAGACCGGCCTCGCGTGCCACGTCGGTGAACCGGAAGGGGGCGGTCTGGCGGTAAAGCGAGGACGGCCCATTCTTCGAGACCGCGAAGATGTCGGGACGTCCGTCACGATCAAAGTCCGCGACGGCGACGCCGGTCTCGACGGCACCGAGTGTGAGCTCGCGGAAACGTTCGCCCCACATTCGCGGGTCATCGAAGCGGTTGGTGGCAGTCAGTCCCGAGTCTTCGGGAGCGAGACGCGTGAAACGCTTGGCCGATGTTTCCCCGGCGGCGCGCGGAGGGAGGGGAGCAATCTGAACAGGTGTGGAGGCCGGAGGAGCGGCATCGCCAGCGGCGGCTCGAAGCACGCCGATGACCGCGATGAGGGCGAGTGCGCGGGCGGTCATGGGGTCGACGGGTGCGTCGTGGGCGACGGAGTCAGCGCATGCTCAAACACCCAGTCGGCGACGCGTCGTCCGATTTCCTGCCCTGCCAGGTTGGCTGAGCGAGTGTGGATGCCGCCGAAGACGCGGCTGAGGCCGACCTCGCGACAGGCCTCGGAGAGGCTGGAGAAGTGCCGCACGACTCCGGGCAATCCGTCGGACGTGGTCGAGAAAGCGATGTGGTCATCGCCGAAGAAGCGGGCGAGTAGATGTGATGCCGCGCCGGAAAATGCACTGTGTCCGGAAACGTAGTCGGGGTGCGCCGGCGAGACCATGTTCGGGATGAAGTCCGGATTTCCGCGGTAATGGGGATTAATGGCTGGAGTGAGCTCGCGGATGGCGGTCTCGGGTCGCCAGGTTCGGTAGTGGTACTTCGTGTCCCAGCAGGCGATCGCCGCATCCGCGGTCGCAAAGTTGAGTAGCGCGAACAGGCGCGCGGTCGCGCCGAGCGGGAGTCCGCGGCGCCGCGCTAGGCCCTGGGCGATCGAATTCCAGTGTCCGGCCGGCGTGGCCGTGCCGAGATCGTCGGACCAGAACGGGGTTGTGAGTGTCTGGTCCTCCGTCCGCTCCGCGCCGTCGCGGGCTCCCACGCGCGCGACCTCCGTGAGCTCGGCGGCATGCTCGGCTGAGTCGACTCGGGGGGGCGGGGGGGCGCGAAACTGGCTGGGGGATCGCAACACGAATGGGGTCACCGCGGCGATCTGGGGGAGGACGGCGGGACGAAAGCCGGGTGGCGTCTCGCGCCACAGGCCGGGCTCAGCGCTGGCGAAAGGTCCGCGCGCTGGCTCGGCCCAGCCCGTGCGCGCGCGGGCGGCTAGGGTGCGTTCGGCGATCGAGCGGCCGTACGCCAGGCCGCGCTCTCGTGCGGCGCGGTCTGGGATTCGCTCCAGCGCCCTCTCGAGCGCGAGATCGAAGGTGCGTGGGTTTGTCCAGGATGACCAAAGGGTGCGTAGGACGAGGTGGGCGGCTCCGGCGGCGGCGGCTTCGGCGGACGTATCGGGTGCCGGATCGGGCACTGGAAGCCACGTCCGGTCGGATCGCGTGACACCGATCACGGCATCGTGCACGGCCGCGTGAAACGTGGCGAGATGGATGGCCGCGATTGGCGGTGGATTGCGCGCGAGCCGGGTTGCGTTGAGCGCTTCCTCGTTCCAGACCAAGACGGCGTTGTCCTCAATGGCCGGGGCAGATGCTCCGGCCGCCGTGAAGAGGCAGGCGAGCATCACACCGACCGTCCAACGCGCTGCCAGCATGAGGAAGGACTGGCGACCGTGGTGGAGTTCAGCGTGCATCGAGAACCGAAGCGACCATAGGGAAACGCCCTCCCATGTCCACGGGAACCTGCTGGAAGCCAAATGGCTTTGGCTTTGCGCCGAACGGCGGACGTTCCATTGTCGAGCGGTCATGCCTTCCCCTGTCGGCTGTCGTTCGGTGTCGTTATGGTGGTGCTTCGGGCCGTTCGTGTGCGGCGGGATCATCGCGCTTGGTCTGGTGCCGATTGCCCGGGGTGAAAGTCGCGCTGCGGAAGTCCGCGTGCAGCACCTGCGCTGTGAATTTCTGACCGAGCCGGATGCCATCGAGACGCTGACGCCTCGCCTTTCGTGGCGGCTGGCCTCGGGCCGACGCGGCGTGGAGCAAACCGCATGGCAGGTCCGGGTGGCGCGGACGCGAGCTGGGCTCGAGGAAGGGCGGGGGGCGTTGTGGGACAGCGGTCGACGCGACGGCGATGATCGCCTGCAGGTTGCCTATGAAGGCGCGCCTCTCGAGTCGGGAGCCGAGTATTTTTGGCAGGTGCGCATCTGGGATGAACGCGGCGAGCCTACGCCGTGGAGTGCGCCTGCCCGGTGGGGCATGGGGCTGTTGCAGGCTTCGGATTGGGGAGCGGAGTGGATCGCCGCGCCTGACCGCACGCCGTGGCCGACGAAGCCCGATCCGCTCGTGTTGCCGCCGGCGCGCCATTTCCGCCGCGCCTTTGCGATCGGGAAGCCGGTGCGGCGTGCGGTCGCGTACGTCTCGGCGCTGGGTATCTACGATCTGCACTGCAACGGCAGCCGGATCGGTGACGCGTACTTTCAGCCGGGATGGTCGGATACCTCACAGCGCGCCTATTACCGGGCTCATGACATCACGGCGCAGCTTCGGTCCGGAGCGGAGAACGTAGTTGGGGCAGTGGTTGCCGATGGGTGGTACGCCGGCTACGTGGGCTATGGCCTTTTGGTGGGCTATGGTCCGGACCGTTTGGGCCGTTGGTTTTACGGCAAGGAACCAGCGTTGCGGGTGCAGCTTCAGATCGAGTACGAAGACGGTTCCCGCGAGCGAGTCATCACCGATCGCAGTTGGCGGGTGACGACGAGTGGGCCTATTCAGGAAGCGGACTTGATCATGGGAGAGCGGCATGATGCGCGGCGCGAGCTTTCGGGATGGGATCGTGCCGGCTACCAAGCGAACGGGTGGGAGCCCGTAGTGCGAGCGGACGAGAATCCGCGCTTTCCAGCGCGCTACCGGGATGCGGTCGAGCAGCGAGCCGTGGAGGTCGGATTCGTTCCGCCTCCGCGGATGCAGGCCTACGGTGCTCCGCCGATCCGGGTGACCGAGGAGCGGCCGGCACAGGCGATCGCGGAGCCAAGCCCGGGAGTCTACATCTTTGACCTCGGTCAGAACATCGCTGGCGTGGTCCGCTTGCGCGTGAGGGGCCCCGCTGGCACCGAAATCCGGCTGCGCTACGGCGAGCGCCTGCACCGGGATGGGCGGCTGATGACGGAGAACCTGCGCCGGGCGCGAGCGACGGACACCTACATTCTGCGCGGCGATCTCGACGGCGAGACCTGGTCGCCGCGCTTTACGTATCACGGCTTCCAGTACGTAGAGGTCACCGGCCTGGTTGAGCGGCCCGGCCTGGATGCGGTGACGGGTCTCGTGCTGCACAACGACACCCCGTTGATCGGCACTTTCGCCTGCAGCGACGCCGTCCTGACCCGGCTGGCGGAGAACGCGCGGTGGACGCAGCGCGCCAACTTCATTGAAGTGCCGACCGACTGTCCGCAGCGTGACGAGCGCCTTGGGTGGATGGGTGATGCTGGCGCGTACGTTGGAACGGCGACGTACTACGCGGACGTGGCGGGTTTCCTCACTAAGTGGATGGATGACGTGGTCGAGGCCCAGCGATCGTTCGGAGCTTTTCCCGACTACGCGCCCTATCCGATGGCGCACGGTCCCGGTCAGCAGACCTTCGGCTCGGCGTGGACGGACGCGGGCGTGATCGTTCCTTGGACGGCGTGGCGCACTTATGGTGACCTGCGGATGGTGGAGCGGCACTGGCCGGCGCTGCAGCGCTTCATGGAGTGGCGGCATTCGACCGCAAGCCCGGACGGACTGGGTTCCCGGCATGGCAATCCGTGGGGGGACTGGCTGAATTTGGACGATCCGACGCCGCTTGAGTTGGTCGACACCTGCTATGCCGCGAAGGTGGCGGCTCAGATGGCGGAAATGGCGCAGGCGTTGGCTCGGCCGGTGGAAGCCGAGGTCTACCAGCGGCGCCGGGCGCGCATGCAGGCGGCGTTTGTGCGGCAGTACCGTCGCGCCGACGGCGAGTACGCCTTGCCGTCGCAGTCCAGCCATGTTCTCGCGCTGTGGGCTGGGCTGGTTCCCACGGAGGACGCGCCCCGGGTCGTGCAGGCGCTCGCGGCGAGAATCGCGCGGAACAACTACCGGATGTCGACGGGCTTCCTCGGCACGCGTTCGATTCTTTCGGTGTTGTCGGAGCACGGACAGCACGATCTCGCGGTACGGCTCTTTCAAAGCCGGCGCTTTCCGAGTTGGGGGTATGCCGTGGCCAACGGAGCGAACACCGTATGGGAACGCTGGGACAGCTACACGGAGGAGCACGGGTTCAACGGCGCGAACGGGAAGCAGAACGCGGCGATGAACAGCTTCAGTCACTATGCGTTTGGAGCCGTGATGGAGTGGGCCTTCCGCGAGCTGGGTGGGATTGGTCGGTCGGAGCCAGGATCCCGCGTGATCCCGGTGCGTCCACGGCTTCCGGATCCGGCGGGCAACCCGGAGGCGGCGCCGATCACTTGGGTCGCAGCGGAGTCGGAGGTCCCGGCGGGTCGCATCGCCACGGAGTGGCGGCGCGACGGCCGGGCATGGACCCTCCAGCTCGATGTGCCGCCGAACGCCAGTGCCCGGGTACGCTTGGATAGGGCGGCCGCCGCGCGGGTCAGCGAGTCGGGTCAGCCGTTGACCCATGCGGCGGGCGTGCGCGAAGTGCGGGCAAGTGACGGCGACCTTGAAGTCGAAGTCGGGTCGGGACGGTACCTCTTCGCGGTCGCGCCGCCGCCCTGAGGCTTCGGAGATTGCCGGCGGTGCTGGGATCTGTTGCGATCGCCCCGTCTAACCCCACTGCATGACCCACGCTGTCATTGTCGGCGCCGCTCGCACTCCGCTCGGATCCTTCCAGGGCGCGCTCGCCGAACTCCCGGCGTGGCGCCTCGGTGGCGCGGCTCTGGCCGCGGCCGTGGCGCGGAGTGGGATACCCGCCGCCGACTACACCGATGTGGTGATGGGAAACGTGCTCTCGGCGGGTCAGGGCCAAGCTCCCGCCCGGCGCGCGGCGTTGGCGGCGGGACTGCCGCCGGCGGTGAGCACGACCACGGTGCACAAAGTCTGTGGATCCGGGCTGCAGGCCGTGATCCAGTCGGCCCAGGCTCTGGCGTCGGGGATGGGCGTACTCTACCTCGCGGGTGGAATGGAGAGCATGACCCAAGCGCCCTACCTGCTGCCGAAAGCTCGCGCGGGTTATCGACTCGGCCATGGTCAGATCCTGGATTCGGTGATCACGGACGGCCTTTGGGATCCGCACGGTGACCAGCATATGGGAACCTGCGCCGAGGCGTGCGCCAGCAAGTACGGCTTCTCGCGGGCTGAGCAGGATGCGTACGCGGCGGAGTCGTTCCGCCGTGCTCAGCGCGCCCAGCAGGCGGGGGCGTTCGACGCGGAGATCGTGCCGATCGACGTTCCATCGGGCAAGGGGGCGACGGTCACGGTGACAACCGATGAGGGGCCGGCGCGCGTGAACTTCGACCGCATGCCCACGCTGAAGCCCGCGTTCGCGAAGGACGGCACGATCACGGCGGCAAACGCCTCGTCGATCAACGACGGGGCTGCGGCTGTCGCGCTGACGAATGAGGCCACGGCGGCCACACGCGGTTGGAAGCCTCTGGCGCGGATTGTCGGGGTCGGAGCGCACGCGCAGGAGCCGCAGTGGTTCACCACGGCTCCAGTCGGCGCCGCCCGCAAAGCGCTTGACGCGGCGGGCTGGCGGACGGCGGAGGTGGATCTCTGGGAGGTGAACGAAGCCTTTGCGGTGGTGCCGCTGGCGTTCATGCGCGAGCTGGGGATTGAGCCGTCGCGGGTCAACGTCGACGGCGGGGCCATCGCCTTGGGTCACCCGATCGGCGCCTCGGGGGCGCGCATTCTCGTGACTCTGCTTGGGGCCCTGCGCCGGCGCGGGCTCCGTCGGGGCGTGGCGACGATCTGCATCGGAGGGGGCGAGGGGCTCGCGGTGTGCGTGGAGCTACTCTAGCCCGTCAGTTTTATTATGAACAAAGTTTACCCCAACGCCGCCGCCGCGCTGGCGGGGATCGTGCGTGACGGACAGACCATCGCCGCGGGTGGCTTCGGCCTCTGCGGGATTCCCGAGAACCTCATCGCCGCGCTGCGCGACGGTGGCGCGAGCGGGCTCACGATCGTGGGCAACAACGCCGGGGTGGATGATTTCGGCATGGGGCTGCTCTTGCGCACCCGGCAAGTGCGCAAGGTGATCGCTTCCTACGTCGGCGAGAATCGCGAATTCGAGCGGCAGGTGCTGGCGGGGGAGCTTGAGCTGGAGCTGGTTCCGCAAGGCACGCTGGCGGAGCGTCTGCGTGCTGGTGGTGCCGGAATCCCGGGGTTCTATACCCGGACCGGTGTCGGCACCGCGCTCGCGGCGCAGCGGGAGACTAAGCTGTTTGACGGGCGCGCCTACGTGCTGGAGCCGGCCATTCGCGCCGACGTTGCGCTGGTGAAGGCATGGAAGGGTGATCCTGCCGGTAACCTCGTCTTCCGGAAGACGGCGCGGAATTTCAATCCCATGGTCGCGACGTGCGCGAGGGTCTGCGTGGCGGAGGTAGAGGAACTGGTGCCGGCGGGCACCCTCGACCCTGATTCCATTCACACCCCCGGGATCTACGTGGACCGCATTGTCCAAGGAGAGCGGTATGAGAAGCGGATCGAGTTTCGCACGGTTCATGGTGCCGCCGCGTCGCGCAAGGAGACCCCAATCCGAGAGCGGATTGCGCGCCGGGCGGCGCGGGAGCTACGTGACGGCTACTACGTCAACCTGGGTATCGGCATCCCGACCTTGGTCGCAAATTTCATTCCGGCAGGCGTTGAGGTGACTCTGCAGTCCGAGAACGGACTGCTTGGGATCGGTCCTTACCCAACGGACGAGGCGGTGGATCCCGATCTGATTAATGCGGGCAAGCAGACGATCTCGACCCTGCCGGGCTCCTCGTTCTTCTCGAGCAGCGACTCGTTCGCGATGATCCGGGGTGGGCACATTGATCTCTCCATTCTCGGGGCGCTGGAGGTTTCAGCGAACGGCGACATCGCGAACTGGATGGTGCCCGGAAAGATGGTGAAAGGGCCGGGCGGGGCCATGGATCTCGTGGCCGGCGTGGCTCGCGTGGTCGCGGTGATGGAGCACACGTCGAAGGATGGAGCGCCGAAGATTCTGCCTGCGTGCACCCTGCCCATCACCGGCCAAGGCGTGGTGAGTCTGATCATCACGGACCTCGCGGTGTTTGAGGTGATGCCGGAGGGGCGTGGGCTCAAGCTGATCGAGTTGCAGGGTGATGCGACTCTCGAGGAAGTGCGCGGCAAAACGGGAGCGCCCTTTGTGGTGGCGCTCGCTGCGGGAGGAGACTCTCGATGAGTGCGG
>JACCDP010340659.1_pt1 | contig 44362 bp, 38 predicted proteins | sample 7445841 | NCBI WGS metagenome assembly JACCDP01 (sample SAMN15323441, study PRJNA562643) | freshwater metagenome | isolation source: river surface water | place: USA:Blue River Watershed | collected 2017-08-17
AATGGAGGGACATCGATGCCCACTGGATGGGAACTAGTGTATGAGCCGAAAGTGAAACCGGCTTGTAAAATGGATGATGTTGTTGATGAAGAGGAGGAGGAAGAGGAGGAAGAAGAGGAAGACATTAAATCAAAAGGCAATTGTTTAATCGATGTGGCATTTGATGAGTAATCCACCAATGAGTAATCTTCCAATGATTACTCCACCCATTAGTAATCCACCCATTAGTAATCCACCAATGAGTAATCCACCACACAAAACACCTAGAATACGTTAAATAACGCAATCAAAACAAATAAAATGACAAACATCTCGTGATTGAAAGTTTTAAAATTGCCGACATCCGATAACTGAAAGTATTGGTCCAAACCATAAAGAGGGTCTTCCCCACTTTGACGATGTTTATATGCGTGATGAATAATTAATATAACCGCAATAAAAAGCGAAATAAAAACAATGTTCAAATTACTCATTATATATAATATGATGAGTACTCTCCCACACAATATATTTACTTGGACCGCCGGATCATAGAAAAAAATGCGGGTACTATTACAAGAAACCACGCAACATAATTGTTATCACTGGGGTCGCAAAAGTAATTGACAATGGTCGCCCAACCCACAATTGCCACAAACGCAATAGCAAACATTTTTACACGTTTGATAATTGTTATTTCCTTAACTAACACAAATATCACAAACATAACATAAATTGTTTCGACTAAAAGAAACATTTGTGATGGGGCACATAAGCTCGAAAATGAATCCATAATAATATATATTTATTTGATACATATTATTTTACACTGATAACCTTTTAATAATACACACTTCGTGTACAAGCATAACTGTTCACACGCTTAATAACTTGTGGTATAGTATAAAATTATTTTTTACTTCTGCGTTTTCTTGTATTACGCTTCTTAGAAATACGTTTTTTAGTATGCATTTTGGTAACTCGTTTTCCTCCAATATAATTCCATTTTTTATTTTCAAAAAATCTTTTAATAGCATAAGGGTCAATACATTTGCCATATGGATAATTAATAATAAATTTATCCCAATCCTGGTCAACCTCACTACTAAACCATCTATCTAATGTATTTTTAACTTGTTGAAAAGTACCATATCTATCTAATCTAATTTCTTTAATAATTTCTTTATAGTGCTGAGGTAAAGTATTGTATCTAGTGTCTGTAATACCTGTATAGACATCTCTATCAGCATTAGACCAAAAATTATATTTTGCGATATTTCCAATTGGTTCAGGTACATAATTTGAAATATGATCAACCAATTCATTTGGTAAATCTTTCATTGACCTTTCAAAATTATCTTTGCGATTTATTGACATTATATATTAAGAAACGAAATATATTTGAAAAAATACTCCTAAATCCATTGAACGCAGAACTGGCGGTATATGCCCAAAAAACAAGGGTTGAAATAGTCATACAAGATTTTGAAAGAAATGCCACCATCAAAACATTATTTCCTCCAAATATTCATTAAAAGAATGCCGGGTATCAATACTAAAACCCACGCCAAATGATTGTCCGCAGAGTCGCACAACGAGTTAACAAATACGGTATATCCAATAATCAATAGAATGGATAAAAATAGCATTTTTACACCTTTGCACTTTTAATTTGCCGATTATATAACCCTGAAATCGCCTATGGCGATTTCTAGGGTTATATAATCGGCAAATTATCAGTTGCAAAGTAACAGTTGCCTAAGCACATTCAAAGATGCCGACCTTTAGGTCGGCGTTTAGAATGTGCAAAGGTGTAAACGAGACAAGAGAGGTCTCTCCTTTTTTGGGAAAAAAGTCTTAACAATCACCGAAATGGATTCAAATACAAGGAAAAACTTGGCCGGAGTACAGATGCCGGGTAAAAAATCTATCGATGAAAGAAACTGCATAATAATATATATTTGTTTGATACATATTATTGAATCGCATGCGTTTCTATGACGTGAAAATATATTTGAACAAATTGGTCTTGAATCCATTGAACGCGGAACTGGCGGCGGCGGTATATGCCCCAAAATCTTCGACATAAACCCATTCACCAATAGCTAAATCAGGTAACATCGCATTCTCACAAATCAGGTCAATACTGTCGCATGTGGGACCGAAAATTGTGCTTTTATATTGCCCGCCATCCCTCTCATTAAATGGGAGAATTGTGGGGACATTGTGGTCAAAATAAATACAGTTGAAAGAACCGTATACACCGTCGTTCAAATAATAGATGATGCGTTTATCATCCGTTTTTGACGGATGCACCATATCATCCGTTTTTGACGGATTTTCCGGCAAAGTCGGTTCTTTGATCGCCCTCTCACACTTTTCATATATGATTTTCTTCCCAATAACATTCAGCACCAAAATATGCGACTTTTGCGCAAAGTATCGCCCAGGTTCCGCAATAAACTGGACATCTGGCATATCTCCAAAAAAATCTTCCATTCCATTTTTTACTTGCGCAGCAATATCTTCGAACTTGATTGCCTTATCAACGCCCGGAAACCCGCCTCCAATATCAATCGTGTCAATACGGAACCCAATATCCAGCGCAATATCTGTCGCACTACGGCAATCGCGAATCGCATTATAGAAGTTCTCCGCCGACGAACACCCACTCCCCACGTGAAAACTGAACCCCACAATATCTAATTTGAGAGTCTTCGCAATACGCAACACATTTTCAACTTGTTCCATTTGGCATCCAAATTTCTTGTTGAATTTACACAAACTCTTGCTATCGTCCACCGCCAACCGCAAAATCAGTTTCGCATATGGATGATAAAGTTTGATTTTATAGAGCTCTTCTTCGCAATCGAACGTCATCAAATCCACATCATTGGCTCGCGCATACCGAATTTGCGACGACATTTTACATGGATTCGCAAAAATAATTCGACTTGGGTCCGCAGTAATCTCGATAATGGTTTTGATTTCGTTTTCGGAGGCACAATCAAAATTACAACCAAGTATTGCGAGGGCCTCTAATATTACTGGATTGGGATTACATTTTACGGCGTAATGCGGCTTCACGGTGGGTAACAATGTTGTCCAGCGATTGTATGCTTTGGTGATTTCGCCCAAGTCCACAATGAAGAATGCGTGGTCACTTTGATTGTCTTCTAAATAATCGTTGATAATGTCGTAGGTTTGATATTCGGTGCCGTAAAACTTCACGTTGTTTTTCTGTAAAAATGCGTTGCCGAGCCACTGATCGGTTCGACTGTATTTTGCGGATTGTTCCATATCAATGGAATGCGCACAATCCTTAAATTGTTTTATACCAAATAAAAACGCGAATAGTATAAATCGACGCAAATAAGAGTGACATATAAACACAAAAATGAGCCGACGAGTGCGATGAAATATTTGCGGTACATCATTTTGGTGGCGAATGACATATATTCGCGGCCGGCGCCGATGATGTGGAAGTCGCCGGATTCGATGTCGGGCATTATTGGTAATATAATTCGACTGTCTGTAAATTGGTTAGTGGGTAAATGTTTTTTACACTTATTTTTTTCAAAAAATTGATTATTTTATTTCCAATTAATTTATAAAATAAAATTGAAACAAAAAATCTACAAAATAAGTATATTATATTATTATACAAGATGACAGACAACAAAGTTATACTCGTTATTGAAGATGAATTATCTATGGAAGATATTAACGCAAGAATAAAACAAGAAGTTTGTTATGAAACTTTGGAAGAATTAACTGATGCAAAATTAATGTGTGAATATAAAGATTGTAACTCTGTTAAAAATGAAATAAAAAAACTGAGCGATGTATTGGGAAAATATATTGACGAAGAAACAAAACAAAAAATAATACAAGAATATTTATTACAATTAATACCAGCAGGAACAAAAGGAGTTATAAGAGGAAATAAGTTTAATAATATAGTAAAACAATTTATCACAAAATTATCATTAGATACAGCCCGATTTGAAATTTTCTTTGAAAAAAAATGTGAAGGGCATTTTACGACTGAAATACCAGATTGGTATATTCTGGAAAAATCAACTAATAAAATTATTATTGGCATGAACCAATTAGATTTATGGGGCGGAGGACAGCAACTTAACAGAGGCTCGAAATATATAGAGAATAATAAACATAATAACAAAAATAGTAAGTTATTATGTGTTGTTTGTAATGAAATACAATTTAAAAGCAAAAAAAATAAAGCATACAAATTATTTGAAACTGGTTTTGAAAATAATACATTATGTTATTTGAATAATTTACAAAATATTATTACTTCATACTTTAATTAACATTCTAATAACGGATTGAATTTAAATATTAGTTCCTGTTTTGATATGGATTTAGGACCAACTGTATTATTAAAATCATATGTGATTGTAGATAATTTATTTATATTATTAGTTATAGATTTTCCATTTGTAAATTTTATAAAATAATGCGATTGGATACTTTTTTCATCAATTTTTTTATCTATTGTTCCTGCATTAACACCAACACGACGAAATGATATATCTGGATTTTCTGTTTTTTCAACAAACATAAAATTTACTGGTTCTAATTTTTCATTTACAACTCTATTAACTGTTTTTTTTTCCCAAATTTGAAATATACATGGAACATTATGTTCTACACCATCTACTAAAAACGATTTGTCAGGTAAATCTATTTCAAATATAATATGAAAATTTAATGGAAATGTTTTTTTTAAACTATCTTTTTTAAAACTTTTAGGTAATATAAACGAAATGCTATCACAAAATTCACAAGATTTTTTTATAAATTTAATCGCTAATGAAGATTGTCGACCAAATGGAGGATTACCTATTATGTGTATTTTACTAAAAGTTTCCTTGATACTACCATAGTCAAATAGCAAATAATCTTGTTTTATTATTTCGTTATTATCTGGTTCTAAATCATAAAATCTAAAATTACTTGATAATGATTTAATGCCTGTAATAAAAGAACCATTACCTGCACTTGGTTCTACAATTAAATCATCAGTATTCAGGTGTATATATTTTTTAACGAGATTTAAACACAACTCTACAACAATATCCTTTGTGTAATATTTATCAATAGTATTACGATTTAATCCTTTTGTTTGTTTAGTTTCCATATTAGTAGTTTGTTGTTCTGGTAAATTGATAATATTTAAATCAATTTTTTGTTTATTTATAATTGTATTTTCAGGAATTATAGCGTTAAGTTTATCTTCAACTGCTTTATCAATTAATACCTTAATTTTATCAGAATTATTTTCGCACATATTTTTTCGTTTTTGGTGTTGAGTATAATGTGATTTTTGTGTAAAAGTTTTATAACATTTATCGCAACTATAATTAACCATTTTAGTTATATAGTATATTAATATTTTATTTTTATATAGTTTTAACTAAAAATAACTAAAATAGTTATTCCTAAATTATTTCAATAAAAAATAGAATTTACATTTTAGACAAAATCGGCATTTGAAATGTAAAAGGTGCAATAACCCAAAGGTTATCACCATTGAAAAATTGATTTCATCCAAACACTTAAATACAAAAGCATATAATAATCTATCAACATCAACACTTAAAAGAAAACACCGAAAATGGACATCACAAAACAAGACAAACTCACCAAATACGAATGGGAATCTATTGAACGCCCCGTCTCCGCCGACGAACAAGAAATCCTCAACTTAATTAGCGTCGGCTACAACGACGTTGAACAGCGCCACAATCACAATATGTCGTTATTCAATTACGCAAAAATGGAAAAAACAGCAACCATCGAAAACTACCTCTACACCAAATTCTTCAAACCCGACATTGACAAAATCATATCCACCATTCGCCAAATCAAGGACGCCCCACCATCCCTCACATCATTCAAAGTCGAAGAAATCAACATCAAAAAACTCAAATCCGCCGACCTAATCCGTCTAGAAAATATGAACACCAACATCGAAATAAATCGCGACAATATGATTGAGTTTGTATATATCCGCTTCTTAACCAAGATGTTCACCCATTTTGCCCGAAAAGAAACCGAATATGCGTTCTACCTCTATACTCTCATCCAGTTGCGCAATATCAATGTCTCCAATAAAAACAGTTTCGTAATGGACTTCATCGACAAGAGTGTAGAATACGTGAATGCGCACACGGACCTCAGCGATATCATATATGGCGCCTGCGACTTCATCGAGAAAAATCCCAACCTTTTCAAATATGGCGACATCACCTTGTACGACCACCAAAAACGCCTCTACACATTATTCAAGAAAACCCACGAACAAGGCCGCCGCGAAAAACAATCCAATCTCGTTCTATACATTGCGCCCACCGGCACCGGTAAAACGCTGTCGCCCATCGGTCTCGCCGTCGATTACCGCGTAATATTCGTGTGCGCCGCACGCCACGTCGGTATGGCACTCGCCAAATCCGCAATATCCACCCACAAATGCGTCGCATTCGCGTTCGGGTGTGAAACCGCCAGCGACATTCGCCTCCATTACTTGGCGGCGGCTGTCTACAAAATCAATAAACGCTCCGGTGGTATCGGCAAAGTCGACAACAGTGTCGGCACCAAAGTCGAAATCATGATTTGCGATGCGAAATCCTATTTGACTGCGATGCACTATATGTTGTCGTTCAACGATGCCAATCGCATCATCACATATTGGGACGAACCCACAATTGGAATGGACTATGTTGACCATCCTCTCCACGAAATCATCCATCGCAACTGGTCGGAAAACAAAATCCCCAATATGGTACTTTCATCGGCCACTTTGCCTAAATACAACCAGTTGTTTCCCGTCATCAACGACTTCCGCACAAAATTCGAGAATGTATGCGTCACCACAATCGAGAGTCACGATTGTAACAAGTCGATTTCGATATTGAACAAGAATGGTTATTGTGTTTGCCCCCATTTGTTGTTCCCCGAATACCGAGATTTAGTGGATTGCGTGTCCTATTGTAAAACGAATATGACTTTGCTCCGCTATTTCGACTTGGGTGAAATCGTGCGCTTCATCAGTTATTTGAGCATCAAGGGCTTCATAACCGCAGATATGAAGGCCAGCACCTATTTCGACAATAATATATCAAAAATCAAGATGAACAGTTTGAAAATATATTACTTGGAACTCATCGAGCACATTGAAATCGAAAACTGGCCCGAAATCTATAAGTTTATGACGACCCAATTGAAACGCAAGTTCGAACGGTCACCGGCCACGATTCGTAAATCCGCCAGTTTCGGCGGTGAGCAGAGTTCGGCCGGCAAGAAATTGACGCGAACAACAAGCGTAACGACGACCGAACCCAATTATGTCGAGAAGGCGAAAGCGGCATCCATCAATTCCGGCGGTATACTGCTGACAACCGCCGACGCACACACACTCACCGATGGACCCACAATCTACTTGACCGAGAATATCAAAACAATTGGCAGTTTCTATATCCAGCAGTCGAATATTCCCAAAAAGGTGTTCGATGTCATTCTCGCCAAAATCGAGACCAATAACGCAATTATGGCGCAAGTGGCAAAGTTGGAATCCGCGCTGGAAGATGTTCTCAGCGGCGAAATGAAAAAAGAGAAGAAGATGTCGAACGAGGAAATCAGTTGTCCAGAGGCACGAAAACTCAATGAGCAAATCGACGAGTTGAAGTCGAATATTAAACCGGTTTCGTTGGAGCCCGTTTATGTGCCGAACACGACGTTCCACCAGCAAATCTGGACAAATACACTGGTGGAGACGGCATTCGTTCCCTGTATAGAACAAGATGTGGTCAAACAAATTATGGAACTCACAATTGACGACCGACTAAAAATCTTATTGTTGCTCGGTATTGGGTCGTTCGAAATCCAGGAAAACACGGCATATACAGAAATCGTGAAGAAGTTGGCAAATAACAAGCAACTACTGATGATTATTGCGTCGTCGGACTACATTTATGGCACGAATTACCAGTTTTGCCACGAACTGATTGGCAAAGATTTGACTAATATGTCGCAGCAGAAAACCATACAAGCATTGGGTCGCGTTGGGCGAAACAACATTCAGCAAGAATATACGGCCCGGTTTCGCGATGACTCGATTATCCTTAATCTGTTCAAACAACAGGAACACAATATAGAGGCCGATACGATGTGTCGATTGTTGAAGACGGATGATGACGACGACGATGCCCGAGTTGAAGAATATGACGATGATAATATGTAAACCTAAACACGAGATGACCTAAACACGAGATGATTTGTTCATCTTGTGTTTTTTTCTGCGTGCGCGCCTATTTAACGGTTATTGATGAAAAACTCGCGCCCCGATTCAAGCTCTCTAAAATCCCGGTCAACTTGTTGTGGCAAGGCAAATGGCACCGCCAACGTACTAATATCTTCGCAATACTTCAAATACCCGACCGACTCATTAAATACATTCGGCACCGCATAATTCAAAACCAATTGATTTAGTCGTTCTACCTGGGCAGTAATTCCAGTTGGATAATGCTGGGCGTATTGTAAATAGATACTGCGCATCACGATTTTGAGAGTATCCGGATTCTGGGGCATCACCGTAAATTGCTTGTCCGACTTCTCGTAAACCCCGGCGCGAATCCCGTTTTGAATAATCTGCATGTTTTCAGCGGAAAAGAATACTTGCGCCAATACATTATCCTCCCACTCGCCAGTAAGTGCGCCTCTGTATTCAATCGCCTTATTTTTCACGGCAACTTTCTCAGCCAACTGGAATTGGATCGCAGGATCCGGCTGACTCATCAAATTCATTCGACCATTATATCTTGCTAAATCCAATATTTTCGTATTATATGCGTTTTTCATTTCACTTGATGCCATTTGTGTATCTAATAATAAAATAGAGCCAGACATTTTTATAGGATATATATATAAATGTTCGAGATTGACAGCTTTTATTTAATTGTATTATCTGTGGCAACTTTCATATTAATTCTTGTGCTTGGATTTATGGGATGGATGCTTTCTCACCAAAATGACGAAATTAAGTTTCCCCAAGTAACCATTTCGTGCCCCGACTTCTGGGCTATCGACGCCAATAATAATTGTGTAGCGCCCGCATCAGGCAAATTCAATAGTGGTGCTGCTAATTCATTGGCCAAATACAAAGCAATCGGCTCAACAACAACAGCAAACGTTCCCGGAGCAAATGCTAATAGTAACCCAACAGCATTCGATTCAAGTGACGACGGCTGGGGCACTGGCAGTTCCGCCACGTGTAATAAACGTAAATGGGCCATCGACAACAGCATTATCTGGGATAGCGTCACCAATGTCAATTTCTGTTAATTTACAGCTTCTTCCGTATTCCCGAATACTGAATCATAATAAAGCCCGAAAACAACGATACAACAGTTGCTAAAGAAATCCACGTCGCTTCCGAAATACTATGTTTTAGGGCAACTTGCTTAAAAAACTGATACACAGGATTCTCATCTTCGGATGCTGTTTTCAGTTTACCATCAAACTCCAACACGTCTTTCTTCAAATATATTCCTTTTATTGGAGAGGTGTCCGCATTTGTCATCTTTTCCAAGAATTCAAAAAACCCGGAATCGAACATTTTGGTAGCAATCACACCGTATTTGATATCACTCCCAGTATTATTGGTAAATAATGCCTGCGCATTCTCTTCCAGCCCACCAAACTTGTCAATCACGAAATAACCAATCGTGTTTTCGAATGCCCGACCCATAATTGGCAACATTCGCACCGCCGCCATCGTTAATCCAACCACCAAAAATACGGAAATAAGAGAGGCCACAACAATATCGGTAAATTCCCCCAATTTAGGCATTCCACGCACCATATTCATTTTTATTAACGTAATCGACGCCATCACCACAATAAAAATAATGACTAAATTCGATAACCCCGACATTAGACCGCCGAAATAAGTCGGTTGCGTCGATTCGGCGCCCTCCTGCTTGCGGTTCAAATATTCTTCGTACAATTGTTTAGGGTCGAATCCCACATAGCAAAATGACGCATATATTCCAGACACAACCAGTGTTATAATTCCTAAAAAGGCATATGTAATCATAGAGGATGCCATTATATTATGAATATATATTGTATTTGGGTCCACACAAACTCGTTGCGTTCGACATATCCAAAATCTGCGAAATGATATATGAGCGATTATTCTGGCCCCAGTTTAGTAGAACCCGGCGTAAAATACGTTATCGGTGAATCACTGAAACAGGCCCACACATACAAGATGAATACATATTCGTTTTTCTTCAATTTGGGTGTCGTATTTCTATTTGTCTTGGTATTTGGGGGCGTTCTTTACTACAAATATAAGACAAAACCGACACCGCAAGAGGCGCACGAAAAACTAATGCGCGACCAAGCCATCATAATGGCGAAAATACACCAGCATCAAGACGACAAAAAACGCGCCAATTATTCGGGTATGACTAAAATGCCATTTGTCGACACGGATTACTACGTTTCCGCGAGATAGTGTGAGCGCGCGTGCGCTTCATTTTTCTTTTCGCAATGTGTAATATATGTCTGATTCGCAAAATATTTTCAATACAATGGTGGAAAATGGAAAAGCCATAGTTGCCGGTCGGTGTTATATTAACACGCCATTGTCCGGCGAAATCGACCTCTCCGCATTACGCGATAAAAATATTAACGAATTATGGTTTGTAAAAGGCACAATCAACCAATTGTATAATTTTCCGGATGGACTCAAAAAACTGGTAATAAAAAAGAACGAGATCGCACATATTCCCGTAAATGAATTGACGAATTTAGCAGTACTGGATGCCGCGGACAACGAAATACGCGACATCGATTTGTCACTGATTCCATCGCTCACCCACGTGAACCTGTCCCATAACAAATTGATAAATATTGGCACATTACCACCCAATTTGGTGGAGCTGGTTGTCGACCACAATCCCGACTTGAAAATGGTGGACTTGGATGGCGCCGAATCTTGCGTTAAATTGAGTTGGCGCGGAAAATCGAAAGTGAACATCCACGGCGCATCGAATCGAAAATGTAATATCAAGTTGGATGATGGGGCGCAAATCGTCAATTCGCCGAAACGCGTATCGGCCGATGTCCTCTATCCCGACCCCACCGAGGCGTTTGAAAAATACTACGAGCTCAAAGCCGAATATGATGCGTCGAAGAAGGCGGGTATCAAAAAAATAATGACGACGGCGAAATTGAATCGCCAAGAACGTATTAAACGCTCGCGCCAATTTGTGCCCAAATGCGTAAATTGTAAACGTAATGGCGGCACGCACTTTGAGCGCAAACGCGATGCGGTGCTCGTTGCGTATTGTGGGGTGGCGACGCTTCCCTGCGACCTGAAAATCGAAATTCGGCTCGGCGACAACGCGGACCAAATGGAGACCATCCAATATTTCGAGGATGAGGCGCAGAAAATCAAGGACGAAATAGTGAAACTCAAACTCGATACGCTTTTCAATTATGTACCCGAAGAAGTATCGGTGAAAAAATTTACCGAATTATCGAATAAATTAAATAACCCCGTTATTGCGAAACAGCTCACCGAATACAGGCAATTCTTCGAACAACAACAATATAATCCGGAGAAGAATCATTTGATTAAAGAGACGATGGATGGCATATATAACAAGATGGCGGATGTGAGGCGGATTATGATAGAATACCGCAAATATGGGTCAAATCCCACTCTTATGGGCGATATTGGCGAATTGTTGGTGGAAATTGACACGGACATCAAAATGGTACGCCGGCTCAAATACCCAATTATGGAAATGGTCGCCGGTGCGAAAAACGAACAGTTGTTAAAACAGAAAACGTATGAGATGACCAGCTTTATTGAGCCCGAAGTGGTTGCTTTCCAATATGGCAATAAGCAGTGGCAAACCGAAGGACAACTTGAAGCCCAAGCCGAAGCCGAAGCCCACGCCGCGTGGATCCAAGCCGAACTTGATGCCGTTTTCCTACCATCTCCGGATAGTGTGGATGAATCCGTGGATTATGATCAGCAGTCCCCCGAATATATGGGTTCGCCGTCGGATTATGACCAACGGTCCCCCGAATATATGGGTTCGCCGGCGGATTATGTCAAGAATTCACCCGAAATGGCGCCCTATATTGTTGTAGGCGACAGCATTGAATGGAACGACGACAAATATAAATCCGCGTGGTTCAATATACCGCACTATTACCGACTCAAATTGTTGGCCGACCCTGATTGGATGCGCGAGACACTGGATTCGATGGTACTTTCGAAAGAGAATTCCCTTCAAGATATACGAAAACCGACCAAACGAATCGAGATTCGACCCGTCGACGTGGTTCTTCCGCCGGATTTACAAATACCGCCCACTATTACATCGACCGGCGAAATGGATTTCGGCAATGCCCGAATCAATGGACTCGTGAACAAATTTGACGAAGACCAGAAACGCATTTTGTTGAGCGATATCCAGAATGAACCCATCCCCGATGATGGCAGTAGTCCGCGAAAATATGGTCTCCAGCCAAGAACACACGAAATGACAGCGGAGGAAAAGGCGAGTTTCACCAATATGCTCCAACAAATGTTGAACTCCGGGCTCAAATACTAAACTGATTGGAGTAAATCTTTATTGGTATAAACGAATATAAAGAAAACCCACGAAATATATTATACTTGGTTAGCTCAGTTGGTAGAGCGCCAGACTTTTAATCTGGTGGTCCGGGGTTCGAGCCCCCGATCGAGTGTCTATGCCTTGAAAGGCATAGACACATAAATAATTGAATCTTTTTTACCCCCCTTTTTTTCATTTTCCACAATATAATGCCTCTATTCACATTATTGTATTACATTGTGTTTTTAGCCAATTTGGTTGGCGCATCGAATCCAAATAACACGCAGTGTCCCTATATCAATAGCCCACCCATCCAAAATAATGCGAAAACGACGCGCATCATGCAATACAACGTCGAATGGTTATTCTTGAAGACCTACAATAACTGCCCCGGTTCTGGATGTTCTTGGAACACGTTGTCGGACGCCCAAATCCATCTCGGTTATTTAGCAAATGTTATCGAGAGTTATAATCCCGACATCATCAATTTGTGCGAAGTAGAGGGTTGTTATGAGCTCGAACAACTGAACGCGGATTTAGGCGGAATCTACACGCCCTATTTGTTGTATGGCACGGATTCGGCAACGGGCCAAAATGTCGGCACATTGACCAAACTGGTCCCATCACGCAATCTTACGCGAACTGATGAGACACATTCGTATCCCGTATTGGGGTCAAAATGCGGAAGCACAAGTACCGGCACCACGGGTGTATCAAAACACTATTATACGGCATACAATATCAATGGGAAAACGATTTATATGGTGGGTGCTCATTTGCTGGCATTTCCCACAGATTCTTCTAGATGTTCATCCAGAGAGGCGCAGGCCTCTATTATACAACATTTAGTGTATGAATTGTTGTCCGCGGATCCAGGTGCCGAATTGATTTTGCTGGGTGATTTCAACGATTATGATGCCGAAGTGAGTGATTCCAATAGCGACAAGCCGATAAGTATGGTGTTGGATATTTTGAAGGGTTTAACGGGAACTTATGCGGGCAAATATAAGCTCGAATCTGCTGCGTCAAAGGTGGGCCAGACACAGAGGTATACGAGTTGGTGGGACCCCAATGGAGATTGCGAATCGACGCCGAATGAGATGTCGATGATAGACCATATATTGATGACGCCGGGACTGATGGGCAAAGTTAGCCAAGTTTTGTTTCCGCATCCGTATACAGAGTATTGTGGCACGTATAATTCGGATCATTTTCCGGTGATAGTGGATATTGACTGGTGAAGGTGAGACAAAGTCTCACCGACCAAAGAGGTCAACGACCTCGACCGACCAAAGGTGAACCAAAGGTTATCCAAAGGTGAACCAAAGGTTATCCAAAGAGGTTAACGACACAAATTGACACCAGCGTTTTAATAATAAATATATTATCAGTTCGTGTAATATATTTATTCACCAAATGTCATCATCGAAACAAACCATATTTTATTACAGTAATTTTTGCCCACATAGTCAACGGGTTCTCCAATTTCTGGTCCGCGCAAATCTCACCACCGAGGTCGCATTTATTTGTATCGACAAGAGAGGCCGCGACCCCAATACAAACCAGATGTATATCATCATGGAAAATGGCGACCGAGTATTGATGCCTCCCAATATCCACAGTGTCCCTGCGCTTCTTATGTTAAATGCCAACTACAAAGTCATTTATGGCGACGAAATTATCCGCCATTATGAACCCAACATAGTGAATGACAAAATGCTGGCCACCAATTTTAATGGCGAACCCAGCGGATTTAGCTTAAATGGAAGTGGAAGTTCATTGGTAGATTCGGGGTCTTTTGGCGTGTCTTTGTCGTCGACATACAATGGCCGTCAAACTATCCAAACGCCTCCTTTGGAAAAAGGCAGCAACAAAATCAAAGATGGCGACAATACGATGACAAATAAAATGGAGGAAATGCGGAAGTCACAAGATGCCCAATTGGGGTTTGGACAACCGCAGAACCCATTTTTGAAACCAGCAACGTTTTAATTACATCGGCATCTATGATGGGACAGCAAATCATGATTCGGCGCAAAATATTACTGAATGTGTAAAAACCATATAAATATTATTTAGTGTTAAATAATAACTATGTCTGCCGATCGAACTCTTATCATCCGCACATTTAACGACCTATTTTTCGAATTATTGGATGATGTTATCACCATTTTGCCAGATAGCACCGGACTGAAAACCGCGCGCCGTTCTTTCCAAATGGTATCCGACCTCAATAAATCCGTTCTTATCAAATGCTGGTACAAGTTCGTCTATCTTAAATACCAAGATATTATCTTCTCCGGCGACATAACATTCTTTTTCGAGAAAGACTATTCCAGTGATATAGTGAAGTTAAATAATCCGGACAAGGTATTGGAAATCATCGACAGTATTCGTGAGCCCGTCAAAGATGCTTGTAGCACACCTGTGAACAAGGCCCACGTAACCACATATATCCAGAATCTGTCGAAATTGTCGCTCGTATATGGCGGCACAGATTAAATCTTCGGTAAACCTTAGCAAAATAAAATGAACACCCACATTTTATTTTACATATATTTCTTACCCATAGGAATCATAATATTTTCGCGGTCGAGAAACTCCTCCACTACCTTCTTGTTTACCCGAAACACTTTACCATATTTCGCCAATCCGGGCAAATATACATCATAATGTAGCTTCTCCACATAATACTTGTCGCTCTTTTCGCTAATATCCGTCACGCGTATCTTCTTCAACACGTGGACATCCATATATAACTGATGAATACGCGCCTTGAACCTATTGAAATATTCGGCAAACGACTTGAAAGCAACGGTATATTGCGGGAAATACCCAAGAAACTCATTCACCTTGCCGATTTTGCGTAAATTCAAATACTGATAATGTAGGCACGGATTATTGCCCCGCAATGCCTTTACTTCCAAATATTTACCAGCATACATCGATGTGCGCAATCCGGTTTCGCAGTTGGTTATCATAACCCCTACAAAATCAGGCGAGTTCAGTGGATTATTCAGATTGTCAATATCTTGTTTTACAGCCGTCGGCGCAAATAGAATACGCCCATTACCGATAGAGGTACACCCATTACCGATAGAGGTACACCCATTACCCATAGAGGGGTCGGGTTTCTCGTATGAATAATGGTTGTCGCCAATTCGATAAATATGAACCAAATAGGCAGCGGGTTTCTCAATGGCGAGCACCAAATGGTTTTTGGGATGTTGGATCACGAAAGAATAGCAACATTCCTTGTTCAAAAATGCGAAATCGGGATCGCCAACTAATGCGTCGACACCGGATATTCCAAGAGCATCCAAAAACATTTGGCGGAAAGTGATGCGGGGTTCTTGCGAGAAATATGAGCAATTTCCGCCAATATTTCGGCGCGTCGCAATATCCCAAGACCCTTGGGTCTCGTCCCAGAACAAGTTGACCATAGTTCCCTCGATAATATGAGTTATTATGTTGGTCGGATTGGGAACAATAGACGCAATAATCTGGTCAAAATGGTCGCTGTTTATAGATTTAGCTGGTGCTACACAGACTAGTTTTCCATTTTTAACAATGGCGCTTCTGTATGAGCGATTGATTACATCATCAAATGGCAGAAAATTTTTGTCGATGTTGTAAATATCGTAAGGGTGATCCTTATATTGGATAGTACGCTTTTCCACGATGGGAGATGTTGGGTTTAAATTGAATGATTGGAGCATTATTAATATGAAATATGAGTTAATCTTTATGCTCTTTTTATACATTTATACCGGTGCTAACCAAAGGTGCCGACCAAGCGTAAAAATACAAACAATATAGTTGGCTATATTATAAACGGGGAAATGGCCTCTAATGAAATAACAATAGAATTAGGCGATTTCATAAAGATAATCAGTCCAACCAAGGCAATGTATCATCTAAAAACATTCTTAGTTGAATACATTGACGACGAGACAATCGAGATTATTGATATTGACACCGCAGACATATTTAAGCTCGATTTATATGATGATGGCCGCATCATGGACGAGCAAATATTAGCAATCCATTTATTGTCTCGCAGTGCCGAACCCGGATATGCCCGAATCCACAAATTATTACCAGGCACATGGATTACCATCGAGTTCGACGCCGAAATCGATTTAACCATAGTTGGACAAATCGTGGACTTGGAAGAAGACCGCATCAAAATATTGCCTAAAAACGACACAAAAACCCCGATGTATATTGATTTCGCCTATCAAGGTATTCCCAAAAATATCCCAATCAAGAAAATCAGTATTATAGAGACGCCTTCCATCCGGGAAAGTTTAACAATAATTGGTGAAATTGAGGAGGAAATCCAGAAATCGAAAGAAAGCGCCGTTGCCTCTATTGAAACCACACCCTCCGGCGAGTTCAATATTATTATGCCCCCCAATCCTGCTATGGACAAAAACATGTTCGACGTTATCAAGGACATCTATGTCCAGGCGGACACCATCGTATTCGGTAAACGCGTAGAGGTGGAATTGGACGTCGAGGTGAGCCAGAGCGAGCAGAAATACGGCATTGAAATCCAAGTCAACAATTTGATGGACGAGTTATTGTCGAAGACGCCGACCCATATGCGCACCCCCGCACTAATGGAACGAGTAAAACGTATTGTGCGCCGATTCAAGGAATTACGCGAAGAATATTCCGTGTTCGATGATTACGGCAATGTGCTCAGTAGTAAAACCCACAACGCATCGTATAAGCCTCTCGTAGAACAACTGAAAACGCACAAAGGTGTTCGGTGGATAATCCCCGTGTCAAAACAACAACTAAAATTGTTCAATGTTCCCGGCGGAGATGGCGAAAACACGCTGATCAATGATTTAGAAACATATACGAACGCGGTAAATATGGTGGACTCCGAAAATCGCTATTATACTTTCCACAATCGCATTAATAACATTTTCACACCATATGAGTCGTCGGCGACCGACGAATCCGTGACATCAAATATCGAGGCCATCATATCGAATCTCGACGATTATTCCTCGGTTGTTTATAAAAAATTCAAAGGCGACATGATTTTATTGAAAAAACAGCGGTTTGTTATCCAACGCTACAACCTGGGCCTCACCAAAATCAACAAACAGTTGATGAAGTCCGGCAAATACGTGTATACCCGCGGCCAAGTAACCCCACACGACAAAATCAATGCGTCCTCTATCGTTATTCTTCCACAACCGATGATTGAAGTATCACGCACCCAACTGCCCGGCACAAGTATTCTCGACCGCACCAATCTCGCCCAAAACTGGCTCTACTATTTCCAGATTTTGAACAAGAAGACGTCTATCAAAACCATCAATGTGAGAGGTAGCACCGAAATTGACTACGATAAAATCGAGAAAAATCCGTTATTGACACACGTGATTAACTTTGGTAAAACGAGCGCCCCGTATCCCCAGTTATTACAGGCGTCGATTCCGCGTTCCGTCTCCATTATCCGTATGTTGAAGAGCCAGATCAATCGATATAATTTCCACGATATAATGGCGCATTTTGAGCCATTCGGCATATATAGCCACAATATCACGTATTCGGGTCGCGTATATGGCGAACGCTCAAACGGACTCGGCGGCCCTTATCAGGAAATCCGCACCCACATTGGACGAAAAATCAAGGAATACAATATCCAATATGCGGAAAAGCGCCACGAATTTGCCGCCCTGACAAACATTAAGTCGGCGAAACCCATCGAAAGTCCGCTTTATACTCATATCCGCAACGGAATGGCGCTCGAAAGTGTGCGCAAATATTACCAGCTCGAAAACGGCTTGTCAAATACCGAAATGATGCGCCGTATTATGGCCGCCGATGGCGGCCGCGCATACATGAATCTCATCTCCTACATATCGTCGCATTTATACACTCCGGAACTCGCCGAAATCGCCGACAAAGTCGAAAAGAAAGAGGCATTCACCAATTCGAAATCGTGTATAACCCGCGTTATTGCGAAAAAATATATTAGCGAGTCGGCGCTCAAAAAAGACAACGGCAAAGAAGACATATATTTTGACCGCGACTACGACAAAACCCCCTACCATTTGCTCAATTCGGTCCGCGAAGCCCAGAAGAAACGCACCAACGAAGATTTCCTCGATTATTTCCGCCTGGTCCTCATCGCCGAACACGGCGCCAGTCCAGATTTGGCGGACGACCTGGCAAAAACAATCATTGCTAAACGCAAGAAGGTGGTCGACGGCAACTACGCCGTATTGGTAGTATATCCCCAACCCGACCCTAGTGTCGACGTCGACTCGCTTTCGCTCGCCGAAAGCAAAAACATTTTGGACGAAGCCGAATCCCGCAAACGCATCACTTATTTCGTGCGCAAACGCGACCACTGGGTAAAAGACGACACGATGACCGAGCAAGAATTGAGCAACGAGCTATTCTGTAATATTGAGAACAAGTGTTTCTACGATTCGCTGATGAACTCGTGCGACGCCGATGCCGCCGCCGCATCACGTATGAAAAAGATTGCGCGAAAATCCATCGGCAAAGAATACGAGACCACCATACAACTCTCGATGGCCGATATGACCGAGAAACTCAAAGCCCAACTCGAAAATGGGCTCACCGATTTGAAACGCATTCAGCGCATTCACGGTGACCACCGCGAAATGTTTTCCCGATATTCGTACAAACTCGGCACAGAGGCGGTGTTCAACGAAATCGTAGTTTCCCCCTATGCGCCTCTATTATCCCTTATTTTGAAACAAGCCGACTTCGCAAAACAACAATACGACATTGTTCGTTTCAAGGGCGCATATTGTAGAGAGGCAGTCGAAAACGAAATCGCCAATGAGACCCCCTATTGGTATTATTGCCAAGAAACCAACGTGAAATTGATGCCCACGTTTTTGTTTGTCCTCGCCAACACCTTTGTGTCGAAAAATGATTATGAGAGTGTCCAAGAATGGTTGTGTAGCAAGTTCGGTAAACTCAGTGATGACGGAGAGGCCATCGTCGACAAACACAGCGGTTATATCATCAAGAAACTCGACTATGCGGCCGAAGACAGTTATGACGATGCCGGATTCAAAATCAGCACGAACGCGGTTCTAGAACCCGATGAGTACCAAATGGTGCGCGAGCTCATCAACAAGAATGAGCCGTCAATAAACCAGCCGAAGACCCGCGTCTTCGAAAACGATACCAACCTCTATATTTACGGCATTTCATCGACGATTTGTAAGAATATGGATATCCGGTTCGAAGACATAGAGGCCAATGTGATGTATTTGACAAATATGTTCCTTAGTCGCAAGACGATGACCCGCGACACATATGAGGCGAAGATGAGCAAAATCGCGGTCAAAGAAGGCAAGAAGGCGATCCCATATGAAAAGTATTTGAACAAGAATATTATCCAGTTTGCGTCGGCAATCACATATATCCTCATACAGACGAATATCCCCTCGTATAAACCACGCAAATCATTCCCCGGATGTAAATACAGTTTGGCGGGATATCCTCTCGGCGTCGACGGCGACACATCGGGCCTCGACTATCTCGGTTGTATTATGGACAAGATGAAGAGCAAATCGGTGGAGCCGTGGAAGAGCGTGTATAAATCCGACCAGACCGCGGTCGAATACACGGCTATGGTGCTCGATGTCATCAAAACCAAATTGATAGAGGAGCCCGAAATCGTCGAGTTGTACAATGGCAAACGCGATTTCCTCCGCCTGACCCCCGAAATCGACGAAATCCCTGAATCTCTTTCGATTTCCAAATGGGTGTTTTTCCAGCCTCCTCTATCGCCCATTTCCGTTTCGAAGACGCTCACCGGCATTGCGAATGGATATGAAACCGAGTTGAAAACGACGATTATGAGAGGCCACCGCACCCAACACAATTTGCTGGGAACACTTTACAAGAAAATCATCGAGCACACATATGGCTTGGTGGAAGAGGTGAATCGTATTGTCGCGGTGGAAGGCAAAGAGGCCATTTTGCGCACAGGCACCGTCGTCTTCTTGGAAAACGCCTGTTGTGGGGAAACATTCCACAAATCCAATGCGATTTCTTATTTCGAAGAGCGCCAGCCAAATATTACGAAGAACATCGATTTCGTGAAGAAATACGGCCAATTGTATGCGGAGTTTGCGAAACTGACCACGCCATCGTATTTGACGACTGGCAAGATGCGCGCTTTAACACAAGCAAATCTGGGCTCGACCCATTATACCGAAGACGCCATTTATGGCGCATATATCCACTATTGTAAGCTGAATAGCGAGTTGCCCATACCCGATGATATTATTCCCTTCTGTCAAGAAAAGCCGCCCGGTCTGGAAAATATGTCGCACAACCAGATGATAGAACATTTGAAGGATACGCGCAACAAACAGAACGAAGACTCTCTTGTCCAGTTGATGAAACTGGTGTCGAATCGTAACCGCGTAGTCGTAGATATGGAAGAACCCAAGAACCCCAAATTCATGGATGCGTTTGAAGGCCTGGCGCTCGATCCGCTCATCACCTATGTCCACGAATTCTTCGCACACAAGCGTTCGTCGTCGTTTTTGGCGGAATATTTGACCGAAATGATTGATGTGATGAGAGGCGAAATAGCGCAGGGGTTCGAATCATTTGGCAAACGCAGCACGAAGGAAATCGGTCAACTGATGACGCATATGAACAACCTGATGACGTGGAATAACGCACAGATGACACACGATTTCATTGTTTCCTCTATTTATATGGTGTTGTGTGCTCTTCCATCGATGCTCGAAGACACGACGAACTCAGTTGGAATGAAGAATATGATGTCGATGAAACACTGGGATTTGTCGAAGAAACACAACGCAATATTGAATGACCTTATTAGCGAATATTATATGGAAATCAATACATATAAACACGACGAAATCATTTGTAAGCTTTTTCACGCGATTTCCGCGAAGACTCACAAATTACATTCACTGATACGATTTTTGAAACATATTCCGCAAGGGTTGAATCAAGTATTGACAAATAAAATCTACGTTTATTGCTACCTCTCTGTATTCTACGAGATTTTCGTGGAAAGTGACAAACCCGATTACACGCAATTAAACATTGAATTGGTGAAAGACCGCCGTCGTCGCCAAGAAATGGAAGAAGTCGATATTATGTATGCGGACAATGTCCAGTTCAAAGAGAAGGTGTGCGAGTTGGTGATGATATTGATGAAGATGGATATTAAGAACAAGAAACTCATTGACCTGGATTATGGAATGTTGACCGATAAACATCACAAGGAAAGTATGCGTGAGAAGAAGAAGATCACAGACAGTTTTGGAAAAATGGAGACGGATGAGCGTAAGGTCGAGTATATGATTAAGAGCTTGAAATTGGGCAAGTGGTATTTAGGACAAGAATCGGGTATTTACAAATATGACCCGGCATTGTTTGATACTGAGGTGGATGAGATGGCGGATGATACACCAGTTGAGGCAACGGATTTGGAACATATGGTGATGGAAGAGGCGCAAAATGAAGAAGATGCAGAGGCGAATAATATGGATTTTGGAGAGGACTACTATGATGGTAATTATTATGATGAAGACAGAGATGTAGACCGAGATTAAGCGTAAGCTAATCCGCTGAAAAATTGAAATTTTCAAATGCTTTTCCCCAGAAAACAAAAACAAATGAACATACACAATGACATACGAAATAGTATTTTACACAATCGACACAAAGGAACCCACGCTTATTTACGATGAGGCATATCCATCCTCTCATCGTAAATACTTTATGAAAACACCAAACAATGTGGTATATGAAGAGAGATTCTACAAAGGCGACGCAGTATTTGGAGGCAAGAATTATTTCGAATTATTAGGCGAAATGAATCGCCCACCCAATTCGAAAATGACAAATATGACCGAATTTGGCAAAATGTTATTTAGTGGTCGTACAAAGATTATTCGAAAAACAAATGATGGCAAAATCGAAACACGAGAAATTGTGTACCCGGGTATTTATGCGGATGACGAGCTTATTTGGAAAAACCAGAAAGCGACGTTTTGCGAGGATTGTATGTATCCGGAAAGATCGCTTGGAATTCATATTCATTGTGAATGCGATTTTTGCGAATCATTTTCCTGTCCCAATCCAAAATAATTTAACTAACAATAACATATATGCTATCTAGTTCAGCAATTCGTGAAAATAAACTGATGATCTCAATTATGGTCTTCTTGGCCATTTTTTTCGCAATACACAATTTCAAACCAAAAATGATTTATAATGAATACGGTGGATTTCGGCAATTTGGAATTGGATACAAGCAAAAGACAATTGTCCCCATATGGATAGTGGCAATAGTTTTAGCGATCTTGTGTTATGTTTCCATTTACTATTTGTCGGTTAAATAATTTCGTATCTACATTTTTATAGATACAAAAGGGGTATATGGGAGAATCACTTATGGGCGAATAAATTATAGACTCTTCTTGCACATAGAATACATCAATCGATTCACGAAATACACAATGAAATAAGCGAGCGATCCACCAATCACACCAGCATAGAAACCGAGGCCCTTGCCAGTTGTGATGCCAGTATAAAGACCACCAACAATAACAACGATAAACATGAAGAAAGTGATGATCGAGAGGAAATAGAAATAGTAGCAATACTCTCCGGAGAGAGGTCCAAAAATTGTATCCATAAAGTCAGACATAGTATATAGCACATTTATATATTTTTTTGATGGTGAATCCAATTATCACTAATTAGTTCAAGCACCAAAATCAAATAAAAGATTGTATTGTATTATTGTATAATGGAGGAAGTCAATAACAATATTTGGAAAATAATCGATTGTTATTTCCGTGATAATCCCCAAAGTTTAGTAAGACACCATACGGAATCATTCAATGATTTTTTCAAACGAGATATATTTCGTATTGTGAAGGAAATGAACCCAATGAAAATTGTTTCTAAATTGGACGAAACCAGCGGCGATTTTATGTGTACTTGTAATTTGTATATTGGCGGTAAAGACGGAACCCGCCTCTATTTTGCTAAACCAACAATTTACGATGACAATACGGGAACGAATCCGCCTCATTATATGTTTCCCAACGAGGCTCGTTTACGCAATATGACATACTCAATGACGATTCATTATGATATCGAAGTAGAGGTGCTAAATACGCTAAATAGTGGCGAACTGGCGGATTTAATGAAGCGCGGAGGAAATGCCGCCGCCGTCGAAGAAGTATTGGATGGACACACGTTTCAAAATATCAAGAATGACCCCGAATTTCTTGCTAAAATAGAGGAAAAGGCGAAGGCGGCCAATGATGATGATATTCGGGATTATAAAGGTGGATCCAAGGAAATCATCCCCGACAAGGAAACCATCCCCGACAGTTCTCCGGTCGTTGGTGGCTCCGGCAAGGGCAAGAAATCATCGGCTAAACCTCTCACTGTCAGCGAGCACATCAACATCAAGGAATCCGTTGTCGGCGCCAACGTACAAAAAACCAACTTCATCATCGAGAAGATTTTGCTCGGTCGTTTCCCCATAATGGTCCAGTCCGATTTCTGTATTTTGTCCGGTCTCTCTCGCGAAATGCGTTTCAATATGGGCGAATGCCGCAATGACCAAGGCGGTTATTTCATCATCGACGGCAAAGAAAAATCCATCGTACCCCAGGAGAAGTTCGGCGACAATATGCTCCGCATCAACAAATCATCCATGGAGGAAATCCTCTATTCCGCCGAAATCAAAAGTGTGTCCGAAGACGCCTCTAAACCCGTCCGTTCTTTGCGCATCGATTTAGTGGCCCCCACATCCAAATACACCAACAAGAACATAGTCGTGTCGATCCCCAACGTGAGAAAACCCGTGCCTCTATTCATCGTATTTCGCGCACTTGGAATCACTACCGACAAAGAAATTATCGAAGCGTGTTTGCTAGATATCGACAAATATTCCGGCTTGGTCGACCTCTTTATTCCCAGCGTCCACGACGCCGGTCCCATTATGACGCGCACCAACGCACTCCAATATATTGCCCAGCTCGCCAAAGTGAAAACCACCGACAATGCTTTGCTCATCCTCACCGACTACTTGTTGCCCCATATTGGCGAAACCAATTTCCGCGAAAAGGCGTATTTCCTTGGATATATGACCCAACGCCTCTTACTCGCATACAGCGGCCTCGAATCCCCCATTGACCGCGACAGTTATCGATACAAGCGTCTGGAACTCACCGGCACAATGATATACCAACTGTTCCGCGAATATTACAAAGCCCAAACAAAGTCGATCCATTTGGAGTTTGAACGCCGTCTCCTGGGTGACCGACTCAACTACGACAGCAATCTCGAAAAACTCATTCGCGACAATTACCGCGATATATTTAGTGAAAACCGCGTATTAGAGATCGGATTCCGCAAAGCATTCAAGGGCAATTGGGGCTCGACTGAGCACACGAAACGCATCGGGGCGGTCCAGGATTTGAACCGCCTCTCATTCAATTCCGCACTGAGTCATTTGCGCAAAACCAATTTGGCGGTAAATGCCGGTGCGAAGCTGGTGGGGCCGCGTGTGCTAAATGGGTCTCAGTGGGGCATTTTCGACCCCATCGACACCCCCGATGGCGGCAATATCGGCCTCCACAAACAGCTCACAATTATGTCGTATGTGTCGCGCAATATATCGCGAGAACCCATGTTGCGCTGGTTGCGAAAACACACGGACATCAAGCCCATTACCGATTATTTGCCTAAACAACTGGCAACAATGACCAAAATTATTGTGAACGGTTATTGGGCGGGAGTCACCAACAACGCGCTCAAAATCGTCGACGATATTCGGTTTTATCGCCGAATCGGGCTTCTGCCTCTCTCCATCAGTTTATGTTTCGACATTCGCCAGAACACCATCAACTTGTTTACCGACGGGGGTCGTATTATGCGCCCCATCTTCTACAAGCACGATGATACCGGGCTGATGTCGTTCGCCGCCATAGACACGAAGGCCGAACTGTCTTGGCGCAACCTGGTCAATGGATTCAATGCACTACGAAAAGATGCACCCACGGGTCCAAACTACGAATACTTCTATGAACTCGGTGACATCTACGATATTCCCGCCGACTCCGACGGCAATCCCTATCAATACCAGCGATTCATGGACAAGAAATCGGTGGTTGAATACATCGACCCCAACGAAGAAGAAACCTCTCTTATTGCGATAAAACCCGCCCAAGTAATGACCACATCGGCGGCGAAATCATACAGCAATTGCGAAATCCACGAATCGCTCATTTTCGGGATGATGTCCAACCTGATTATTTACCCGCAGCACAACCCCGCATCACGAAACTCGTTCTCGTGTGGCCAGAGCAAACAGGCGGTGAGTCTCTATCACACCAACTACAATATGCGTATGGACAAGACCGCCGTCATCCTGAACCAGGGACAACGACCTCTCGTGAAATCGCGATTCCTCGAATATATCAACAATGAAGAAAACAGTTATGGCGAAAATGCCATCGTCGCGATTGCGTGTTACACGGGATACAACGTAGAGGACGCGATTCTTATTAATGAAGGCGCGCTCAAACGCGGCCTGTTCCGCACCACCTATTTCAGCGTATACGAAACACACGAGGAGAAATCGGCGAAAACGAACAGTTTCAAGAAGTTCGGCAACATAGAGGCATCGCAAAAGGCGGTGGTCGGCCTGAAAGCCGGCTACGATTACAGCCAATTGGATGAAAACGGATTGGTGAAAGAGGGCACCCAAATCGACGAAAAGGTTGTGCTCATCGGCTGTATGAGTGGCACAAATGACGCGGATTCCAGCTTACACGACGAATCCAAGATGACCAAGAAAGGCCAGCTCGGCGTCGTAGATAAGACATTTATCACCGAAGGCGAAGAAGGCACGCGCATTGCCAAAGTACGAATCCGCGAAGAACGAATGCCGGCAATCGGCGACAAAATGGCGTCGCGTTCGGGACAAAAAGGCACAATTGGAATGATAATAAGAGAGGCGGATATGCCATTTACGAGCAATGGTGTGCGCCCCGACCTCATCATCAATCCCCACGCCATCCCAACCAGAATGACAATCGGTCAACTGGTCGAGTGTATTGTAGGCAAAGCGTGTGTATTCAATGGATCGCACGGCGATTGTACGGCGTTTATGGCGGATGATAGCCAGTTGGCATCATTCGGCCGATTGCTCACAAAATCCGGATTCCATTCATCGGGCAACGAAGTATTATACAACGGAATGACAGGAGAACAAATCGAGTCGGAAATATTCATGGGTCCGACCTACTATATGCGATTGAAACACATGGTCAAGGACAAGGTCAATTTCCGCGCAACCGGACCGCGCACCCAGTTGACACGACAGCCTGTGAGTGGAAGAGCCAATGACGGCGGATTGCGAATCGGCGAAATGGAGCGCGATGCGATTATATCCCACGGCGCAACCGATTTCTTGCGCGAGTCGATGTTGGTGCGCGGGGACCAGTATTATATGGCGGTGTGTAATAAGACGGGCGGCGTGGCGATTTACAATCCGGAGAAGAATCTATTTTTGAGTCCTTTGGCGGATGGTCCCATCAAATACACCGATGCGCTAGATGGTAAATCGATGAATGTCGAACAAGTGACTAAATATGGGCGCAGTTTCAGCATAGTGCGAGTCCCCTATGTGTTCAAACTATTTATGCAGGAACTTCAAACGATGAATATTCGAATGGCGCTGATAACAGAGGACAATGTGAACCAATTTGACTCGATGAATTTTTCGGCGAACATCAGTTTGGTGTCGGGATTGAAAACACCGAACGATATTATTAAACAGATTATTGAGAACAAAGATTCCGAGGAAATTGTAAAGAGGAATAAACATGTGTTCCGCAAAATCGGGGAACAAAAATATACGCCAGATTATGATAAGCCGGATGTTTCACCAACAATATCACCCTCTGTGGCGCAGAGAACTGCCAGTATTGGGGAGGCGAGAACACCGGTTGAAGAAGAAGCATATGTAGAGGCTTGGCACAATGTACCGGAGGCCCCGTTAGGAAGCCCAGAAGGTAGTCCTTTTGCCAATCCTTATGGAAGCCCGGAAGGTAGTCCTCTTGCTAATCCTTATGGAAGTCCGGAAGGTAGTCCTCTTGCCAATCCTTATGGAAGTCCGGAAGGTAGCCCATTAGGAACTCCTGATTTAAGAGTCCCGGGAATTGTATTCGCAGACTCCGTCAACAATTTGCCACCTGGATATAACAGCGAAGGCAAAGTACTTTACAACGAAGAAACCGGCGCGGATTATATATTCGACCCATCCATCGGCCATTATATTGACCCATTAACCCAGAAAATCGTAATCCGCAAAGATTTCGTAAAGCAACAACAACCCACCTTCAAAATCGGAGATATAGTATATTTAACAACTAGCGCATCGAGTCCAAATCAATGGACTATTACAAACATAATGGACAAAAATATAATTCTCGAAAACACTGGCACAAAGGCGGCGAAGGTGGTTTCCGCGGATGAAATCACACATACGCCACCAATGAGTGGAGGCGCTGTTCAGCAAACAAGCAGATCCGCGATTCATGAAGGAACACCATCGGGAATCACATTTGCCCCCAATATTATTATTGCCTCGGGTGATAATAGCCAAATCACGGCACCCAAACCGGTTATAAACGAACAACCCCACATTGATTTTGACAAGCCACTTATTAAGACGACGCAAACTACTGGTTCATCATCTGGTGATAAATCATCGACCCAAGATTTATCGTCCGGTGATTTATCGTCCGGTGATTTATCCACCGGCGGTTTCGTCGTGAAAATGGTGTAGCCAGAAAATTGATTTTTAATTATAAATATAAGGACAATATATAATTCTATACCATGGCAACTTCAAACAACGAAATAACCTCTATTTATAATTCCCGAAAAACCTTGTTGGAAATATTTGGAGATACCGACATATTCTGGTTTCTCCAACAACAATCGATTCAGGAATATCGCAACTTCACCATCAATGAAGTCGAGGCAATGGCGAAAAACAATCAGCTCGATATGTTGTTGAAGAGCGAAATTGACTTCGGCACCACATACATCAAATATATGATGAATAAATCCTCAGTACGTCTCAATGTTCTCGATGATTTAGTAGAGGAATTGTTCGAAATTGAAGGCATTCTGGGCAAGAAAGACACGCTCGTCATCGTAATTAACGACGAGCCAAATGACTCGATGATTGCCAAACTCAGGTATTTATATGACAACAAGGGTTATTTTGTGGTGGCCCATAACATCAATCGATTACAACGAAACATAATGAAACATACTCTGGTCCCGAAACACACCATTGTTCTTGATATGAAACCGGATGATGAGACGGAGACGATGGTGGATAAGTTGATTGCGAAATACAATTTGAAAAGTTTGTCGCAGTTGCCGGAGATTTCTAGATTTGACCCAGTGGCATTGCTTATTTGTTTGCGTCCGGGACAGATTTGCGAAATCACGCGAAAAAGCCCGACATCGATTACTTCGTTGTATTATCGAATCTGCGTATAAGGCGCCGAAGGCACCTTCGGTGCCGACCAAAGCGAAGCGACCGAAGCGAAGGCACATTTGGTAGCTTTGCTTATAGGTGCCGACAAAAGCAAAGCGACCAAAAGCAAAACCAACTAAAATGTCTCCGTTTTTTTCATCTTATAATGTAAGATGACAACATCATTCTACGAACGATTTTCCGGAAACCAACCAATAGAGGCTTTTAGCACAGATGTGGTATTTACCCAATTTAGCAAGACCACCAACGATTATGATCCGAATTCTTGTACGACTGATTCTAACAGTGACGATTGTAAATACAAGCAAAATGTGGACAAATTGTATGAAATGACTGATTCGAAAGAACGCTCGACCAAGAGTTTGAAGGACGGCGACGAAAAATATAGCGCCTCTGTTTTGGATTCAATAAATCTAGGAATTGGCATATCAATTATGATGGGCGCCATTTATTATATGAATCAATAAACTCAACACATAGTATATATTTAGCATACTATGAAAAGCAAACTGAAATACGGATTTTATATTTTAGTGGGGATTGCTTGCCTCTATGTTTTTCTTATGGTTTCGTCGCTTGACCCAACTGTGCGTGAGGGTGCCTCATCAATAGACCCCGCTACCCCGAATCAAATTGACAGACAAATCGAAAATATGAGCAAAGAAACCGAATTGGATAATAAGTTGTACAATATAGATAAGCTCGACAACACCACTTATACAACGGAAGCATATACAAGTATAGTATGGGCAATTTTGGCAACAATGTTATTATTTCTCATTTTTACCGAGTTATAAGCATATAAAATGACTATTTTATGTATAGTCATTTTATAGATTATGGGCGATTACCAATTTACCGATAGTGATCCCAGTTACAGAAGTTATACTGCTGTTCGTAACGAATTATCAAACAACCCCCAAAAGTATGATTTCAACTCAGTCGATGCCGCCGGAAACCCCGAAATCCGCTCATTGCGACCAGTATACAACAATATTAACGATGGTTTAGAACGCGATATTAAGAAAAACATAGAGGAGCAAAATAATTTGTTCCACGCCTCTGTAATAACGATGACAACCCTCCTAATTAGCGCAATTTATATTTCAAGTCGAAGATAATCCATACAATTTTATGGAACAATATATATAATGAGCACCACAATAACTGATATATTGAATACGGAGACAAAGCGCCTCACAGATAAACGAACCGCAATTGACAACGCGGAAGCTGAACGCAAACGAATTATCGCACTGAGTACAAGCAGTGTTGAGCGCCAGCGGGCAATGAACATAATATACATTGTGTTCGCGGCAATGTTGCTTGTAATTGTGTTGATTAAACTGCTTTACCGATTCGAAATTGTGCCTGATACTATATTGGATTTGCTGATTGCGATTACTATCGCCGCCGGTATCATTTATTGTAGTATTTTGTATGCCGATATTTTGAGACGCAGTGATATGGATTTTTCGCAAATCGATTTGACAGAACCGGCGCCCAAGACGGCGGAGCAATTACAGAAGGAAAATGATAATAGAATTCAGTCGGGAGACTTGTCGGCGATTCAGTCGGGAATACAATCGGATAGATGTGTTGGTGGAAATTGTTGCCCAGCTGACACATTTTTCAACGCAAAATATAATTTCTGTGTGCCCACGAAAGTGCCGTTTAGCGAGGTTCCAATCTTAGTTGGAACTGGTCTTGCAGCTACTTTCACATTAGGTTCTACTAATAATATATCAACATCTGGCTTAGATCAACAAAACATAACCGATTTAACCACATCCACAAACTATTATTATTGCCGTAAATCGGATGGAACATATGCATGGATGCCAATTACAGGCAGTAACAAAATGATATCTGGTAGCAGCATAATTAATGTATCAGAAAGCGACCCTAATTATAAGAGCGGAAACAGACCATCATATAATATGGAAACACTATCCACAAGAACAACCGATGGTTTTACCACAAAACGCAACTCGGACATCGAACCATTTTCACCCAGTGAAGTAGTAGACTATCAACCCTACCGTCTATAATAGTTCCAATAAAATATGATATATTATTTATAGAATGGTAGTAGACGCAAATAAAAGCGGTGCTGTTGTAGATGCGATTGCCGAAGTCGAAGCCAAAACAAATATCAATAATCGGTTGGAATATGTGTTTAGTCAAAAACTATTGATGGCAAGATTTGTGAATCAAATTATGTTTTACGTATATTATGTGGTTTTTATTTTATTGGCATTGTCCCTCTATTTAAATCGCGAATCGTACAATTTAGTTGTCATTGTATTGTTGTTGCTGCTGTTTGGATTTCTCCCATTTGTTATTGGATTTGTGACCCGATTTGCTTATCATCGATTCCTAGATTTGGCACATATATTTCATAGTGGAAATGTGATGTATGTTCAAGATGTGTAAGCGGTCGTCATAAAGCGCTCTTGTTTCCAGTATAATTACTAGAATAATCTTGTAATAATATATATGCGCCCAAAACAAATAGGTGGAAACAAACCAATTGGCGTGAATCCTAACACATTAAACCGTTTCATTGATCCCCAAATGGAACAATATATGAATCCTGTTTATGGATTAATTCTGTGTGAAACCGGTTATATGCCAAACCTCTATTTCTTAAACAAAAGCAAATTATTAGACAGTTTTAGTAAAAATTATAGCAAAGATGAACACATACAAACAATTTTAAAAAATCACGCAAAAATCATAAGTGAATCGTGCACAGAAGAACCATTTTTAAAAATAATAAAACCCACAAAACATTTCATGCAATCGCGTTTATCACCAATCGATATTGGACGACATATTGCTGTAAAATATGTAAATAAGCTTGCTAAAACCGACCCAGAAAAAATACAGCCAATTAGTGTAAGAAATGAACATCAAAAAATTACTATTAATCCAAAATATGCCAGAGATATAAAAAAAACAAAAGATATAATAGAATCTTTTACATTTAACAAGTTTGTTAAAATTGAGAACAATGATATTTTCGCGTTTCATATAATATTATTTTGTTTATGGTGGAAAGCAGACAATCAAAATGGAATTAATGAATACTATAAAGGCATTCAAGAGGTTTTTGATGTTTTTAATCAAACTTATCCAAATAATAAACCTCTTCACATTCGAAGTGGTAGCTCAAAGACCGGCATATACACAGATAGAGAAAGAGGCACAGCCAAATCATTCGAACAACTTGTATTAGAGATCACACAAGTTGAATTTAATATTTATAATCAAGAATATTCATCTCATTTTTGTGAAGGAATGTCAAAAAACACATTTCCTGACTGCGGTGAAACAACTGCGAGAAATATAATTAATATATTATGTTTTGACAAAGAAAAAAATAAATTTGATTTAAAAATCTTAGAAGAAAAAGGTGCTATACCAGAATTAATTGAGTATTATAAAACGTTTAATGATTTTCCATCACAGAGTACACCAGGAACATCAGATATTTTTGGTATGAAATTAAATGCTCGAAACGCATGGAGCAAATTGATTATTGACCACGCAAAAACAAATATAGAATTTAAAGAAAAATGTTTTAATGGTAACTATGAATATGAAATTAGGAGTGGATTATCAAAAGATGACACAAAACTAAATCTGTTACAACTTTTTAATAATTTATTTGAAAACGTTGAAGAATGGGAAGATTTGATGAATGGCGAAGACGACGACGACGACGAAGACGGTAAAAAAGGAAGTGGAAATATCACAATGATTGATGAAATAGTAAATGAAAATGGATTCGGCAAAATAATTATACAAAATAGTTCCGGACTAGAATTCACAGTTCATTTAAAAGACGGACATTATTATGTGGATTTGATATCCGAAAAAGATGAAATCGTTTATAGTTATTTACCCAAACCACAGAAAGACATTTTGGATATTTTGCTTAAAAAGAATATAAATGAAACCAATTATGTACAAATGAATTTTTCATCCGAGGAACTAGTTAATAATTATTTTTTAAATGACGATATTGAAATCAAATATGGTTTATTTAAATTAACAATGACTGATTATTATGATAGCGACACACGCAGACGAATGATATTGGATGTTACAAACGTGCCTTTTTTTGAGAAAATTACAACTGAATATGGCATCGATCCTAAATCTGAAACTAAATATGTCATCAATCCAAAAATAAATGATTATACATTTAAAATTTTTATAGATAATTTTGATTTTATAAAAAAATTTCCTGGTTTAAAAGTATTAAACTTATCACACCATAAGCAGAATACAGATTCTATAAAAACAATAGATTTATCACCCTTGGAAGAAATTGAAGAAATTGGAAATTATTTTTTAAGTAGTTATAGCGAATTAACAACAATTAATTTGTCACATCTTAAAAATGTTTGTAAAATAGGAGACTCTTTTTTAAATAATTGTAATAATGCACATATTGTTGGATTATCTTCTTTGACAAAACTTGAAAAAATAGGTAATAATTTCATATTAAGAAATAATGTAATTAAAGATGTGGATTTGTCTAAATCGCCCATTGTTAGTATTGGCGAATTCTTTTTGAATGAATGTACTAATTTAGAGACTGTGAAATTGAATAAAACAATTATTTCAATAGACGAAAATTTTTTAAATGACTGCCGAAATTTGAAGCACATTGATTTGCGATGTTTAGAAAATGTCGAAGTTATTGGTGAAGCATTTATATGTAATTGCGAAAAACTTAGAACTGTGATTTTACCGGAAAAGTTTAATAAACTTAAATTTATTGATAATTATTTTATTAACGAGTCGCAATATTTAGATTATATTTCAAAATCGACACATGAATTTCCTGATTTAGAATCTGTTTTGAAATCTACAAAACTAAAAAAAAATGATTTATCGTGTTTTTCGAACATAGAGAATATTGGAAATAATTTTTTAGAAGGATGTGTAAATATAGATAATATAGATTTATCTGCTTTGTCAAATCTTTCTATTATTGGAAACGGATTTCTATCTGGATGTGAAATTTTGCAAGAGATTCTATTTAATGATGATGCCAAAATTTTCAGTGTTGGCAATTTATTTTTATCAGGATGCGGTGAATTAAAACAAGTAAATCTAAAATGCCTACAATACGTTGATACAATTAATGATTATTTTATGACAGAATGCAAGAACCTTGTAAACGTAGAATTTCCAAACAAATTTCAAAATGTAACCGAAATTAAAAATAATTTTATGATTGGAGCAAAAATTCTTAAAAAGATTAATTTTTCTTGCTTTTCGAATGTTATGGAAATAGGTTCAAAATTTCTATTTGGAAGTGGATTGGAAACAGCAGATTTGTCATCTTTACGCAATTTAACTAAAATTGATAAGGACTTTATGGCAAATTGTTTTCGATTAAGGTCTATAATTTTTCCGCCCAAATTCAAAATGGATAAAAATATTTTACACTTAATTGGAATAATAAAAGAAAGTCCAACATCACCATCAAAAACGGCATCAAAAACAAAAACATCATCGAAAACAACGGAAGCAAAAACAAATGCTAATTGTGTTGGTAAAAGCAATAGTACGTGCACTATTATGGGCGGGAAAAAAAGACGCATAAGTATGCGCAATATAAAACAAAAGCACATAAACAACACACGAAAAATAACAAATTTGAGGAAATTTACACGCAAAACACATAAATAACACAAAGATTCATAATCATTCAAACTTATTTACACACATTTGTGTAAATAACTTAACCCTCCATACAATGGTAATTATATTTATTCATCTATATTTCGTCATCGTATTCGAAATACTTTTTTACCTTTATTACATTATGCCGTACGAGAAAACGCTCATCTATGATTTGTTCGATATCACCAAATATACGAAAAACATCCAAAACTACTCTCTCATAGAGGAACTCATTGAGCACCAATTACAATGCGATGCCGGCCAAAAACGCATTGATAAATACAACCATACATTATGGCTCAAATGTATGTGGTTTATTGGGATATTAACCGTGATACTAGTCGCAGTATTTGTGCGCGATGGATGGCGAACTTGGAAACTGTATTTGGTATTAAGTGGCGGATGTGGAACTATTACGAAACATAATTCGCGCACTCAATTGGTTGAAAATGAATATGTCGAACAGAATTCACCCAAGGCGGTAAACAAAAGCTCGCCGAAAAATATTGCGTTTGACCAAGGATTTACAAATTCGGGCATTTCACATGCCCGAACAGCAGTACCATTGTCACTTATAAAGTCAGGCTCGTCATTGCCGGACGAGCCTGACTTTGTAAATATCCAAAGGTATAGTCCCCGGCATAAGAAAAACGATGATGTAGTGAATCCAGATATTGTGATTGTCACAGATACATTTGTATTGTATTATTGGAAGAACTCTAAGTTTGTGAAGAATATGGGCAAAACAATTCGATTCATAATATTGGTTGGTATATTTGAGTATGCGTTTTTTACACTGATTGTGAACAAATACAAAATAGTGAATACGAAGACGCTATTGTGTAAAATGGTGGGTACATCATCATAATGATGTTAGACTCTCTCTACTTAGATGATACTTTTTTTCGTTTATATTTTTTTGATTTTCGAGTTCCTAATTTATATTTACGATTTATTTTGCGTTTCTCAGTTCTTTGGTTCCGTTCCACTAAGGCATACTGCGTATGCCGACGGTTCCGCTTCGCTAAGGCATACTGCGTATGCCGACCGTCGCATTTTGCTCCTCCCCAGATTTCAACCCCTTCCATATTCTCCCGATCCGCTATTTGCATATGCCACGGATAAACCGACATATTCGCCTTATTCACGGAACACGAGAAATCTAACAAATTAAAATACGCATTATCACCAACTATCGATTTTATAATTTCAATAAACTTTGTCATCTTAATATGAATAATATATTTAGACTTGGTATCTAAATCTAAACCAGTCCATTTTCTAAATCCTATACCAGTCCATGTTCTTAATCCGGTAAGAGTTGTTGGCAGTATTATATCATCTCTATTAAAATGTCTGGCAAACTTTTTCAAATCATCAATTTTCAATAAGTTCCAATAAGGCAATTCAATAAATACATTTAGCCCCGATGCCATTTTCCTATGAACCGACAACAAATATATGCCATATTTGTCGCTTAATATACCATCCATTTCCCATGGAGTAGCCCCCAAAATCTTGTTGAATGTAATCGATGCCATAGGTTTAATCGAAAAATCGGCGCCTCTATTTGTAAAAAAATCATACATCGGTCCAAAAATGTCTTTTCTAGTTTGTTCTTGCATATAATCTTCGTCAGGTATACTACACGTAATTCCAAGATTGTGCCCGGTTTCACTAAATAAACGACATCTGTTTAATATTCTGTTGTCATCAACACTCAATTCCAGATCGCGAACACTGCCATGCGTATATATAAAAAATGTAAATATTAGAGGTTCACTAGTAGATAACGTTTCTACTAATTCCGGAATTGGCTGTGAAGCACTTGCTGATGCCATTATATATTTTCACCATATTTTATAACTGATTCGGGTCATAAATATTGATTTTATCTGTGGAACTTATTATATTCATTTGCGCAATCGATTTACTGCGATTATCCAGCCCCGAAAACAAATAATCCGTCTTCGGTTTCTCTTCCGTTTTCTTAATTGTCTTGTATATGTCATTAATATTTTTTACGGCAAGTTCAACGACGCGCATATCACTGACCAATTCAGTATTCGCATTGATTTGCTCAGTACATAAAGACACAGCAAAATACAACAAATAACGCCTTTTCCGGCAACAAGCATTCGTATAATGGAGCGAAAACAGCGTAAACAACGACCCCATTATTTTTTCGATGAATGGACTTTGCCTCTCTTTCATATAATAAAAAAGGGTGTCCCATACCATCCAAATAATGTCGCCCTGTGATTTGCGCTCGACATTGACAAACTCGCGATGCTCGCAAACACACACCTGTTTCCTCTTCTTACAAATGGCGTCAAACTCGATAATCCACTCAATCCAATAACACGCAACCAGTGAATTGCGCCGCGCCGACGACAAATTATAGGCGAACTCGTTGAGCGCAATGAATACCTCTTTGGGGTCCTTCTTCATAAAAACGGGTTTAATATATTCCACACCCGGCGCAATCAGTCGTTCGGTCATTTGCGTCATATCAAACTCTTCTTCACGATTGATTTTGATAGATTCAAAACTGTGTTTCTTGACGGAAAGCGTAAGGACGCTCACTATTTCGGCAAACATATTGCGAATTGTTGGATTGTTTCGGTGATCGAGAGGCGAAAATATTTCTTTGCTCATCATTATGTTCTTGAATACGTTGAAACGTTTTTCGAGATAACATACCAGTTTAGGGTTTCCAATATGGATGTGTTTTGCCATATAGTAAATGATGTTTTCCCACAAATCCAAGTAGTGGCCGGCGCAAATGAGTTCTGCGGCCCAATTACAAGCCGGCTCAATTTTTCCATTTAGCATATTCTCGATAAAGGCATCTCTTACCGCCGTTTTTTTGTATTTAGAAAAACTGATGCCTCTAAACTCGGCAGGAGAACGCGCATCATTGATTTCGCAAAACGGTATGTTTTCCATTATATAGAGACGCGCATAGTTTTTATATAGTAGAGAGTAACCATAAATAAAGTATTTCAAAAATATATAATATGAGTCCGGCACTAATTATTTTGGGTGTAATTATTTGTATAGTTATTTATTTGTATTTTTTCTATAATACAAGAGAGTCAGTTTTGTCAAACAAGATGGACTTATCAATACAGCAATCAGAAATTGGTGTGGATAAGCTCGCGAAACCTGCTTCAACTCGTTATGCTTATGAGTTTTGGGTATATATGGGCCAATATAATGGCAGACAGCAAAAACTGTTTTTCAGGGAGTCGGGGGTATCAAATTATCCAACATGTACCGATGGTATTAACAATGCAAATGCGACTTTCACTGGAACACAGGAATCAGTAGATAACATTAGAGTTTATGTGGAAGGTGCCAGTCCCACAATGAAAGTTGACTATGTGAAAAATAATGCTCCTGTGAATAATCCATCGTGTAGCATTGCTCGCCAAACAAATGAAAAAGGCACCCTTGTCATCACCGACAATTTACCCGTACAGACTTGGGTCCACATTATTATAAGTGTTGACAATGCCTATATTGACTGCTATATGAACGGCAAGCTCACCAAGTCTGTATTGGAGAAAGACACTATTAAAGCCCCATCAACAACCGCACCAATTAAGTTTGGTTTATGCCCCGGCACATCTTTGGCACAGTTTAAGCGAATGACTAGTCCAATTTCTCCGCAAACCGCATGGGATAAATATTCCGCTGGCAATGGTTCGAGTCAGTTATCCAAATATTTAGGAACACTTGGAATGGATGTATCATTAAAGAAGGATAATGTTGAATACAGCAAATTTAATTTATTCTAATAATAATAAATATTTTTATATAACAATATAGTAATATTAAATGAATCCCGAACAGCAACAAACACAGGGTGTGAAAATGCCAGATTTAACCAATATCGGCGAAACCACATCAAATGTACAAAAATCGGTATCAGATAGTGTATCAACTCTCGGCTCAAAAGTCACTAATATTAGTCAGACCCTTGGAAAAACCCTTGACGACTTTTCGTCCACATCCGCCGCAGATGCCAGCAAAGAGTTCTTAGAGGCAAATACCATTGTCGCCAAATTCGCATTTGTTATCATCGTTCTCATTGGGTTCCTTTTTCTGATGCGTCTTGGAATGATAGTATTGTCCTACGTTTTTTCACCCTCGAAATCACCTTATTTGGTGAAAGGTGTATTGAGAGGAAACAATGCGAAAACGATTGTTCAGGACCCGCGCACAAATGACAAGACTGTATTTTTGTCGGAAAATGAACGAGCCGGTTTAGAAATGACATACAGCGTGTGGCTCAATCTGGACGGAATCGAAAACACCACCAAGCTAAATCATATTTTCAATAAGGGAATTATTGACACAGGTGGCGATTTCGAGACAAGTAGTCCATCTGGAAACCCCATCAACAAGACATATAACGCACCTGGCCTCTATGTGTATCGAAATAGCGAAGGTGGCAACAATCTTCGAGTCTATATGGATTCATATATCAAGACATCCGGAGTTGATAGTCTTAAAGATCAAGTGAAATTTGTTGATATTATCAATGTTCCAATTAAGAAATGGGTCAATGTTGTAATTCGTGTCGAAAACCGCGTAATGGATGTATATGTGAATGGAACGATGACAAAACGAATGGATCTTGAATCAATTCCTCGTCAAAACTTCTCCGATGTGTATCTTTGCCAGAACGGAGGATTCGCCGGCAGTTTATCCGATTTGCGATACTTTAACAAGTCGCTCAATGTATTCCAAATTAATGGAATCGTGGGAGAGGGACCTACTCTCAAAACGAGTTCTGAGGATAATATTTCGAATAAAGACTCATATTATTTGTCGCCAAATTGGTATTCCTCTAACAATTAGATACCCAAATGAATATAAACATACTAAATAATTATTACAAATGATAATTATTTCGAATACAATCGCGAACGGCGCATTAATGAACGGTGCATTAATGAACGGCGCATTATTTAGCATATTTTCGGGATTATGCGAATATTATTTATCGCGAAGAGGCGTTTCATCCTATGTTCTCTGGGTCCGCGTGACCACCAACACCGCAATCGGTTTCTTATATGGAGCAGGTTTAACATATTATTGGAAAATGCCCGCACTCATCAATTTGTTCAATTTCATCAACGGATTCTATGGTTGGAAAGAACGCATTTAATGATTATCTATTATCATCCTTTGAATATATAAACCCGAAATGTGCGACGCCACTGAAACAAATCGCCGCAATGGTTTAAAATTCAATATTCCTCCCCCACGATATACTCCCCAAAATCCATACGAAGAAGGCTACACCAAAGAGCAACTGGATATGCGCCGCAAAGCGGAAATCCTCAAATACAACAAAACATCCAATTACCGTATCACCAAGGCCCAATCGTGGGTCCAAGTTGTCAACGGCAATTTCCAGCGCCGCGCATATTCGAAATCATATTTGAACCGACTGACCACCGAAGACCGCGATTGCGAAAACATCGTCACATATTCGACCGGCGCGAATGTTCCCGGGCCAAAAATCCCCTTATATCTCGATAAAAATGTGCCTCTCTACAACTACAATACTCAGCAAAATGTACAAGGTATTAATAACATTAATGAACTCGATATGTGGCGAACCAAATATGACACAGATTTGATTTCATATTCGCCCACCATTTATACATTAAATATTCGCCCACCCATCGACAATACGCAATACAAGTTTGCTGTGAGCACATCCTTCGGTATTTATGTGAGAGGCATTTCTAATTCACAAACGGGTCGTCCATTCAAGATAAGTATTAGCCTCACTTCGAGCTCTGTAAAAGTCCGTTTTGGCGGACAATATCTATCGAATATAGCACCAATTATATCATCACCTGGTACAATCGATATATCAGGAAATGTCACAACCGGCAATTTTGCGGGGGCGATCTATTTAGGCAATATTATCATGAGCAATATTGTACTTTATACTTCGAACGGAAACACATACGACATCATATTAGAGCCCATCATATCGGCAACATTCGATGACGGTTCGACATCAACAATAACCAATAACATCACCGCCCAATTATATACAAACCTGATTGACTATTCGAACGACGCAAACAAGCTGTCGAACAATACAAAAAGGTTCGGTACAAATATGACATTTGCTCAACAAGCATCAACATCGATCATTGGTACGCCTACGCTGTCGGGTACATTGCCATAATTTTACGCACTCGGTTTATGTGGTCAATATCAATTTGCGAAATATCGAACAAGAGTTCATCTTCGCGGTTCACAAATGTGTATATGACGAGTGTATAAATTTCCAAAAACAGCTCATCTTTCGAACAATAGTCGTGATTGCGTTCACTGTAAATGACGCGCGAATCCAAATACATGATGGGATTCACCAATTGTGCTTCGGTAATAGGCGCGATTTTCGGGTTCTCGGCGAAATAGGCGTGATGTTTTTTGTAGCAAGACGCGATTTTTTGCTTACCGTCTTCAAACGTTTTTAGATATTTCTCATATATGGCGCGCAAACTCTGTACAAGCTTGTAATAACGTGTCTGGATGGTGGCAAACTTGGTGACCGGTGTTTTCATTATCGAAATGAGCCATTCGAACTCGGTCAGCAAGCCTCTATCAATAGCGTAATTGCCGAGTTTTGTTGTCAGTTGATTATATTTCTCATATTCGATTACCACTTTATCGCAATCCATTTTTCCGTGTTGTATTTCTTTAAGAACAGCGCGGCATTTTTTCAATTCGTCGGTGGCTTCATCCACCCCATATGCGAAATATTTGATGGATTGCGATATGAATTCTTTTTCTTCATCACTTAAAACAAGTTTATTGTATCTTCCGCCGCGCACATTTTCGATGCCGTAGTTATGCATATACAAATGAACGAGTCCGTCGATTTGCCACGCATCCACGTGTGGAATCACATTTTCAATGGATTTTATAGATAAATTATCAATCCATTCATAATACAAATAACGATACTCGTTAAAATCGTATTTGCGCATATTCATTAAATATGGATATATCAAATATTTATTGTTCGACAACAGAATTACATCCACAATATATTTTTCACTCATTGTGCTTATACAACATAAACGCGTTTATTTTTATGTTGTAACGATTGTTATTATTTATTTGCCAGCAAAGGTGCCAGGATTTAGGCACGCATTTTGCGTGGCAAATATTTGGCCAGACAAGCATTTGTCTTGTTCCCCCACGGCGATACAGCCTCTCCTGCCCTCATATTCGCCCACCAAACACCAGCCCGCTTTATTTGATGAGCTCGGTTTTTGAATGGGGCTCGATGACGAAGACGGCACGGGCTCATTTGCTGAAACGGACCCCTGAACATTTAGCACTTGGTCCAAATTGGTGACCGTCCCCGGGGCAACATTGTCTCTACTAGCATCCTTCAAAATATTGCCAACAGATTGAATCGATCCACCGGCAACATCGACGCCAGTTTTAGCAACATCACCAACGACATCGGCAGTTTTAGTAAGAACGCTTCCGGTGGTGTATCCAAAAATCGACAAGATTTGCGCAATAATTGGCAAAATAATTTCCGTAATGGAGTTAACAAAAGAACCAAGAATTGTGAAAATATTTATTCCTAAAGAAGATAACACTAATAATGCCACGAGGGCAATAATAATTATTTGGTTACTAATTCCGGCGGTTGTATTTTCATTCAATAGAGGTGGTTGAGGAAATTGCTGGTTTGAATCCATTATATTATTGCCAAAGATATTGATTACGCGTTTTATTAACAATTATAATTTAGTTTATAATAATAAATGGAAATCGTATTTGAGTCAATTTTATTATTTAGTTTAGCAATTTTAGTAATCGCGGTTGGACTTCTCGTATATTATTTCAAAAAACGAATCGCAGATGTTGAACAGAAAACCACTAAATGTTTAGAAATAGTTCACGACGTTTTTGTTCAACATATACAGTTGAAAGGTGAAGTGGCGCGAATGAATGAGAACTTAGCACAAAGCGTTAGCTTAGGCAAAAGATATTCAGGTGGAGAATATTCCACCAGCGAATATTCTAACACCGATGAGGAAGAAGAGCACATCCACTTCAATTTAGAAGAAAATGAGGATGATGTGAAAATTGTCACCGTAGAATTAAACGGCCAAATTGATTCGAATATTAATGTCGAAGACATCGAAGAAGTCGACGACTTTGGATACACCGAGAAAATCGACGAAATAGACGACCACGATATAACTGTCGAACCAGATACACACATCAATGTGGTACTACAAGACGTAGTAGATAGTGAAAATCGCCCAACCAATGTAGAACCACAGAAAATCGACGTAAATGAATCCGATTTGGAATCCGACAGCGAAATGTCTGTTGCGAAAAACAACGAGACTTTCCGCGACTTATTTAATCCCGATACTAAGGAATCGTATAAGAAAATGGATATCAAATCTCTTAGACGATTGGTGGTGACCCGCGGATTGGCAACAGAGAGTACTCCCCGTATGCGCAAAAACGAACTAATCGACGTTCTCCTCACACTCAACTAATGATTCTTGATTTTCATTCGCATATTGAAGATTTCGCTTAATATCATCACCTTCTCGATTTCTGTGAACTTCATTTCGGCCATCACATTATCGGCAGACAAGTGGCGAATAATATCATAGTTGGGCACCAGTGTCCCTCCTTCATAAATCACCTTTTCATTTTTATGGAAATCCATAAAATTGGCAGCTGTTTTCCCGCGCACCGAGTCATAATGGACAATTACAAATCGCTCGGCCATATTTACGACATTATATCCGCTCAGTTTCAGTTGTTTAGCAATAGAATTATCGCAACCGAGTCGACCGAGCTCAATATTGTAATTCCCGGGTCGAATAGGATTTTTATAGAACCATCCATCCTGATTATTTGCATGCATAATTGGGATAAATTGGGGGTCCAAGAATGGAACGCCAGTTTCGCCATTATTCTCGTGGCGTGAGATCGCCGCCATATGTTCACCCGTGCGACATAAAGCATCCAACTGTTTTAAATCAAACGCCAGCGACACACAAATATCGAGATTAATGATGCCGACTATTTCGTTTTCGGGGATTTCATTTTTGGCAAATTGAAATGCGTCGTCATATGTCATTCGTTTCCCTAAATTCACGCTAATATATTTTGGATGAGTGCGCACCTTTTCACAGATGCTGTCTTCGGATTCGTATAAATTGTAAACGGCCTTTATATTGAAATGGTTCAAGTTGTGTAATAGACACAATTCGTATTCGGCGTTTCTCTCGGGATTTGTCTCGTTATAAGTTTGAACAATAATATTCATTGTTTACGTGAATGTATATTATTTGAATTATTGTTTATGTGGTTTACA
>JACCDP010439470.1_pt1 | contig 44357 bp, 43 predicted proteins | sample 7445841 | NCBI WGS metagenome assembly JACCDP01 (sample SAMN15323441, study PRJNA562643) | freshwater metagenome | isolation source: river surface water | place: USA:Blue River Watershed | collected 2017-08-17
CAGCCAAATCATTTACCCATCCGACATTCGGAAGTGTCTCAAAGGCTATAGCGACAGTCAGGACTGGTATCAATGCCAACATGGTCGATGTTTATATCTTAAGTAATGGCCAAACAGCTCCTGCTTTACCAAGTGTCGGTCTGAAGTTGGCTTTGCAAGAGCATATCGATCTCTTCAATATGTTGACTGACATTGTGACTGTCAAAAGTGGTTTGCTCCGTCCAGTTGACGTAGAGGCTGTGATTGTACTGAACAGGAATGCTGACGCTGCGGTCGTGAAGCAAAAAGTAGAATTCGCGATTGATTCTTTCTTTGCCCTTGAATTTTGGGAAATGGGCCAGCCATTATATGTGAGCAATCTGGTTGACGCTATTCAGGCAATTGATGGTATTTTATATGTGGATTTGATGAAACCTAGTAATAATATCTTGAAATCGAATCTTGTTCAGGAAACTATTGTGACCGACAAGATCGGTTTAAATGAATTGATCATAGCTGGAAATAAAAATATCAGTTATTACTACGAAAAGACTATTTAATTTTTCTCAATATTTCTTGTTTAAGATCATTGGCGACTGCGACAGTCTGGACTGTGACATCATAAATATGGCCACGCACGAATATGACTGGCCTTCCTGTCTGTGGGTGTTCTACTATGGCTATTGCAGTATTTAAGCCTTCATCTTGGCATGCTTGACCGAATACATCTAATGCTTTAATATGTGTTTCTTCAAATATGTCCATGTTTGATGCGTCTTGATCTGATTCGGGAGTTTTATCCATGGTTGCAGCTCTTCAATTGACAGACCAAGAAGTATGGGAATGGTGCTTCGATATTTACTTGAGGCATAATATTAGACTTAAGTTCCCCAAGAACACTGATTATACCAAGACATATCAATGGCGGTATGTGAAATCAATATGCCATAAATTTAACGAATGGGGATTTGACCGTGATACTTCTATCGCTTTCATCGAGATTGCTGTGGCTTATGCTAAGGAATTAAAAGTTCTAGAGAAGGGATTAGCGGTATTGCATCAGGGAAATATGTTAAACATTTGCTATGAGCGATTAAAATCTAGAGATAATAATAAAGAAAATCTTTTGGCTCGATTGCAGTATAGCTATGATTATATGGCTGGTGTGGACGGTGATTTATTTAAGTATTTAATAGGTCGCAATAGTAGCAGAGATTTCCATCAATTGACCAATGATTACATGAGTAATAAGATTTGTATGGAAGCGATATCATTGGTTAAGCCAGCTAGGAAGGCTTTGAGGGTTATTTCAGAAAGAGACAAGATCGAAGCTGAAATATTGCCTGATATTAGCAAGCTGTATATAAGTAGAACTCATCTGCTTGATGGGAGTAGCCATATCAATGTGGTCCAAGACTTGCTGGCGTTGTGATAAGATAATAGATATTCTGATAAGCCAATCTGTTATCAAAAATCCTGATGTCAGTCTCACCAATAATGCTTCAGTCATCTATCGAACGGTGAGCTAAAAACCTGATTTCTCGTATTGAACCCGCATAATCAAGTCGGAGAGGGATACTATGTCAATTGGACAAGCCAAAGAGCGCCAAAAAGTTAAGACTATCAAGACCTGCCCCAAAGTGGTAAAAGTGGGGGACACATATTTTGGAAATGCTTGGAAAGAATCCCCTGTGTTCGCTCTTGACAGCGGCTTCTGCGATCGATACAAAGAACTTAAGCCTAATTTTGGATTTAATGGCCTTGGAGAACTGGTTTTTTATAGAACTTATAGTCGTAGCAAAGAAACTGGTGGAAAAGAATCATTCTTTGATGTCGTCAAACGCTGTGTTGAAGGATGCTATGAGATTCAGCGACGACATTGCATGAAATTACACATTCCTTGGGATTATGAGAAAGCACAAGAAAGCGCCCAGGAAATGTTCGAGAGAATGTTTACCTTTAAATTCTTACCTCCGGGTAGGGGCTTGTGGGTGATGGGTACAGAATTCATGTACCAAAAAGGCTCGGCAGCTCTTAATAACTGTGGAATGATATCAACAGACATCAATATACACACAGATATAGCCGAACCATTTGCATTTATGCTTGACATGGAGATGCTTGGGGTCGGTGTCGGATTCGATACCAGAGGAAAATCGGAGATAGAAATATCACAGCCAAATCCTAATAAATATGTCGAGTATGTCATCGAAGACAGCCGAGAAGGATGGGTCGATTCATTAAGGACACTTATACATTCTTATGGAAAGAAATCCCATAATGGTGAAGTGATATTTAATTATGAGAATATTAGACCAGAAGGTTCACCGATCAAGGGATTTGGTGGAACAGCAGCTGGCCCAGATATATTAAGAGAGCTGCATCAATTAACGAGAAACCACTTAGAGGGCTGTATAGGTAGCACTCTGAGTAGCGGTGATATCGTCGATTTGATGAATTATATTGGTAAGTGTGTCGTTGCAGGGAATGTAAGACGTACCGCGCAAATAGCCTTCGGCGAATTAGATGACATGGAATATGTCACACTAAAGAATGCTTACCATAACTTAGACACTGAGCTCACTGATCTTATTAGATCAAAGGAAGGCATGGCTTGGGAAAGATATAACACTACCAAAGAGCCATTTGAAGTAACAGATTCAGACGGAAATGTTAAAATTGTTTGGAAACAAGTTCCTCCCTATCTAAAATTCGAAGATTTTGAAGTGCTCCCCGAAGGAGATAAGCTAGAGAAATTTAAACGAGCAATCCATACCTGGAATAGCCTGTCCCGCCATCGATGGGCTAGTAATAATAGCATATTCGCAGAAGTCGGCATGGATTACACTAGATTCATGGATAGCGTAAAGAATAACGGCGAGCCAGGATTCCTCTGGCTTGACAACTGCAAAAATTATGGGCGGATGGTTGACGGATACCAAGAAGGTATAGACGGGCTAGCAGTCGGAAGTAATCCCTGCAGCGAACAAACGCTAGAAAATTCTGAGCTTTGCTGCCTTGTTGAGACATTCCCATCGAGGCATGACAATGTCGAAGATTATCACAGAACACTAAAATTTGCGTTTCTTTACGCAAAGACTGTAACTTTACTCCCAACGCATTCCGCTAGGACAAATGCGGTTATGCTAAGGAATCGTCGAATAGGATTATCTCAATCTGGTATCGTCCAAGCATTCTCTAAATTCGGCAGGCGAGCCGTTCTTAGAGATTTTTGCGATGCTGGCTATCAGGTTATCAAAAAATGGGATAATATTTATAGTAAATGGCTATGCATCACACCGAGTATTAAAGTGACCAGTGTTAAGCCAAGTGGAACAGTAAGCTTATTGGCTGGTGTATCTCCAGGTATACACTATCCTGAAGCGCAGCATTATTGGAGGCGGGTCAGAATCAATAAGCATCATCAATTGGCGAAGATCTGTGCTGATGCTGGTTATCATATAGAGCCAGCTGCTTCAGACCCGAATAACACTGTTGTGATCAAATTCGCGATTAGCGATGCCAGTGTTAAACCTACTGACCAGGTGTCGATCTACCAGCAAGTAGCCAATGTGGTAGATTACCAGAGATACTGGGCCGACAACCAAGTTAGCGTAACTATCAAAGTAAAGCAGGAAGAGAAAGAGGATATTATTAATGTCCTCGAAACTTATGAGGATCAACTCAAGAGCATTAGCTTTATGACTTTGGAGGGGCATGGGTACGTCCAAGCACCTTATGAGCCATGCACTGAGGAAGAAGTGATCGAATACAATAAATGTCTGAAACCATTGGATTTCAGTTCTTATATAGAAGTAGAGGAAGGATCGAAGTTCTGTGATGGTGACTCTTGTGCGGTCTGATAGAATATAGAATACTATTAAGACGGGCATGGTTGGGAAACCGCCATGCCCGTCTTAATATATTAGGATCGTATTTTAAGTATTGAAAAGCTATAGGCAAAGGCACTCAATTATAAAGATGGTCAATCATGATTGCTGAGATCAGAGACAACATTCACGTTTATTTAACTCATATAACCACTTATGAAGAGGATGTTCTTTGGCGTGAATTCAGCGTTTCTGCTAATACAAAATATATAGACCCCACGCAGATGACCCATTGGGACGGTGTGTTCAGAAAGTATAACAAATTAAAAAAGAGGATAGCAAGGCCATTATTAGATTATCTGCTAAAAGTCTGTGAGAAAAATAAGCTTCCTATAGACGTAGTTGATAAAAGAGACCAATGGCAGTATGACATACTTGAAAAAACATGTATTCAGAATGACTTCTTACCCGGGATAACATTGGCTGACTATCAGGTATCGGCGATCCACACTGCTCTTGACCATGAGTGCGGTCTGATTGTCTTCCCGACAGGCGGGGGTAAGACAGAAGCTCTGAGTGGCATTTGCAAAGCAATCGAATGCCCCACTGTCATTCTGGCTGATCAGACTATTGTTATCGATCAGATTAAATCACGTTTAGAATTGCGCCAGGTCTCTGATGAGGTCGGATTATTTTATGCTGGTAAAAAACCTAGCGGGCAGTTGATCGTAGTGGGTTCTATACAATCTTTAGCACCGATCAGAAAAGTGCCGCATTATCCTAAACATACGAATGGTGAATCAGATTCAGCGTATCAGAAACGTGTAGCTTCTTGGGAAAAGAAAGTACAAGCATTTGAGACGAGGAAAAATAATGCCAAGAAGCTGTTGGAGTATGTCAAAAGCGCCGAGATGATAATTGTTGATGAGGCTGATAGATGCACTAGCGATATGTGGAAACATTTATTTAGACATAGTGTAAAGGCTAGGAGACGATATGGTTTTACAGGTACGCCTTTTGACAAGAGCAAGCCTGTTGAAGCTTTGGTGCTTCAGGAGCACCTGGGATCAATCATCGTCAACGAAAGTCGCCAGACTCTTACTGATTTGGGTCGCATTATACCTTGCCATTATTATATGATAGCGATGGGATTGGATGGTTCCATTTCGGATGGTACAGCTTATGATATAGCATACGACGAGCAAATGACCAACAATAATAAATTTTATGAAATGCTGTCTGGGATCGCGAAGAAATATACCACCGGGTCACATGGGACGCTTGTGATAGTCGAGAGGGAAGCGATAGGCTTGCGGCTAAACCAGTTAATGCTCGAAATGGGACTAAAGTCCGAATTTGTTTATGGAAAGTCTTCAAAGCAGCAGAGAGACCAAGCTTTCCGAGCTTTTGAGAAGCGTGATCTTAACGTTTTGATAGGCGGAAAAATTATAAATCGTGGTCTTGACTTGTCAGGTGGCTGTGAGAATCTTATTATCGGGACCGGTGGAAAATTAAGGTCTGAATTCTTACAAAAGGTCGGAAGAGCTCTTAGGCTCAACAGCGTTGGGAAGAGTCGAATTTTTGATATTTTATGGAGAAATAATAGGTATCTTTATTCTCATAGCAAGGAAAGGTTGAATTGCATATTGGATGCTGGATATGAAGCTACCATAATTCTACCAAGGGGAAAGATGTCTGGCAGGGATTTTGTGAATGGAAGGTATAGGATACCTAAGCAATACTTATAAAGCCATTATTTTTTGCCTATTAAGACATATGCTTTCTGGCGATAGCCTTCAGGCTTAGCCAAGAGATTTTGAATGGTTCTATGCCATCCCTCGATCAATCCGTATCTTCCACTTTTCCATCTAATGCATATTATAGGTTCTTCTGATGAGGATCCTGCATATCCTCTAACTTTAATAAAGGGATCATTTTTGATCCTCGAGGCTGCCCCCTGGTGCCTTAATTCATCATTGGGCACGTTGTAAGGGTTTGAGGCGCCCATTTTCCTTTCAAGCATTCTTTTCTGTGTGTCATCGTCGAACATATCTTTTGTGATATTTAGTTCAACAAGATCCCATTTTAAGTCTCTGGGATCATCCTATCCGCTGTGCTCAGCGAACCCTTTTAAGAAATCAATTATTTCATGGGGATATCCTTTATAATTTTTATAAATAAGATCACTAATAACGTACAGGGGGAAATTCGGTACCAGCGATTTTATATAAGATAATATTTTGTTTTTTGATTCGTTGGTAACTGCTAGAGCCAGTTTTTTGTAATTTTTGGTGTAGGCGTAGATCATACTCTAGATTTGATCATTGTTTACTCTTAAAACAGGCAGAAAAATATTTTTTGGCGTTTTAAGCATTGTATAATTTAATATTAAATTTTAGCCAGATTTTTTAAATCTAATTATGTATATATAATTATAGCCATGACAAAATGTTTGCGTTTGAGGGTCTGTGATGCATCATAAGTCGAATGCTCAAGAGGATGTTAAAAAGAAAAAACCCAGGCAAATCGACATTGATTTATTCGTCGACAAAAATGTGACAAAAAGAAAGTTATATTTTATAAATGAAATAGTCGAATGGAATCTCACGCAATACATCTGGACAGGATGTACCAGAATCGAACTTCGTGACGAAATAATGAGCCATGCTACAGAGTTAATCAGACAGATCATAAGAAAGCAAGGTTTACACACTATATATCCCGGCCAAGAAGAGTCCGCTTTTGGGGATTTATTGCAAACTGGATGGTGCCAGTTAGAACGCACTTTATACAAGTATCGCAGCAGGCCACATTGTAGGGTATGTTATAATGCTGATAGACCCAGCGAAAGTATCATTTATGAGCCACAGCCGAGAGAATATGGTATTCTGACGATAGAGGAAACAATTCAGCGGTTTGGATCATGCCCGCATTGTGGTGTTAAGCTAGAGGACTTTCATTATATTCCTCCACGCCAAGGTTTATATGGAGGTACAGAAACGATTCTGTTTAGAGGAATGAGCAAGGTCTTCAATATGTGGTCGCAGATTGCTAGAACTGTCATGCTCGCCTATATTAAAAAAGAAGGCAGAGATAGGAAAAATGGCAATAATTATATGAACCACCTCAGTTCAAGGACTAAAGGCCAAAGCGATGTTATCCAGCGGTTTCTTACTGAAGCAAGGCAGATTTCAAAATATAACACAGATTTTATAAAAGTAATCGAAGCATTGGAAGTATTAGTTCTGGAAGATGATAAACCACATGATGGGCTAATAGGAAAATTGGTAGAAAAGAGTGGTTTAAGCAGAGCCGTCGTGTCTAATTTCCTCAAATATGTAAAATTTCAGAGCTTTGAATTTACCGATTCTCCGCTCAATAAATATAATAGAGAGTCTACATACGAGAGAAAACGGGCTATTATCGACGAAGAGGATTTCGGATGAATGATCTAGAGATTATCCTTGAAAAGATCGACAATGAAACCCTCAAATTATCTGAATTTAATGATTTTATAAGGGAGAGCGTGGCCTCATCGATACAACAAAGGATAAGAAATCGCGTCGATAAGAGCGTCAGGAAGCCCCATCAAACGCGCGAAGGACACCAGAAATTAGGAAATAGCAATTTTACAAGCCGGGTGACGCCCAAGCGTCAACCCAAAAATAAGCAGTCTCACGGCAGAGCGAAGCTTGGAAGAAAACATGCTGCCGAAGAATTGAGAGATCAAAATGAATGACGAGGAATTTCGCGATATAATAGATCAGCTCGAAGATGAAGCTGATGAGAAACTGGAGGTACCAGAAGGACCCAAGGAAGTCATAGATCTCACCGTAAAAGAAAATGCAGCAGAAATACAAGAGATCGGTGTAGATGTAGTAAAAATCCATAGAAAAATGGAAGCGGTCACAGATGATATATTACATTCTTGTAAAAAAGACAGATCAGAAATTCAAGAAGTAATAGATCTAATGTTCAGAGAAATCGTCGTAGACCAAGAAGCAGGGCGAAACCCATCTAGAGCTTACACTGATAATCTTACAAAATTGTTAGAGGTTAAAGTAAATGTAAATATGGTCGCCGTGAAGGCTATGGAAGCAACGGCAAAAATGATATCTGCTACTAAAGTAAACGCGGTATCACTTAATACGCAAGTAAATGTTGGACCAAATTCAAATCAAGATGCTCTGAAAAAGCTCTTAAGCGAGCCAATGACAGATATGGATGATTTTTAATGATCATAGATCCGTTACAGGCAGAGACAATAAAAAGATGCCAGAAATCTTGTGCATGGTTCTTGCGAAATTTTGGAAAGATTAAACACCCGCTAGCTGGAATCATCCCATTCAATGTTTTTAGTTATCAGAGAAGAGCACTAGAAGCATTCCGAAAAAACAGATTTAATATTTTCAAAAAGTGCCTTTCGGAAGGCTCGCCAGTCTGGACGCCCAAAGGAATAAAATTCATAGAAGAACTAAAAATAGGTGACGAAGTCTACTCATTAGACCAAAAGACCTGTAAAGTCGTGATAAGCCACGTAACTGAAATATATGAGCCAGAAGAAAAAGAAACCATAAGGATAGAAACAGAAACTGGACATACATCTGTCGCCACGCCAGACCATGATTATTATAGTAATGGTGAATGGAAGAGCGCAGAAACATTAATGCTTGGTGATAATATTTGCGAAATTGATGATTTGCAAGGATACAAGAATATCCAGCAGGAAGACATCATCATAATGGCTAATCTGCTGAAAACTATGCGGGACAAGCCGTCGAAGCAGGGCAATGTTGTATTTGAAAGCACGAACAGGCGGGAATTAGAATTATTAAGATGCGCTATTTATAAGAAATATTCTAAAATCTTAACAGTCCAAGTTGGAAGCGTGCAAGATGGGAAGAGCCTATATTCGATAGAAGCCTGCGATACTATTCGGGATTTCGCAAGATCATATGATTTCGTATTCACAAGCAATGGCTACAATACAGTACCAGCCTGCCTCGAAAGCTGGAGTAATGACTCTCTAAAACGACTATTCGACATATTGTTAATAAACGGCGAGATCGAATCAAAATCGAGCAGGTACCTGTATAATATTAAAAAATTATTGACCAGGCTTAGCAAGCGGGCGCATATTATCGGTAATCGCTTAAAAATAATAGACAATAACGAGGCTGGTATAATCTCAGCTATCTCGTCGTCTGGTGTGAGGAGAGTATATGATATTAGTGTTGATAAACATGAGAATTTCATAGTCGATGGCGTTGTAGTACACAACTGCCGTCAGGTAGGTGCTTCTAAGATATCTGGCGCATTTGCCCTGTGGTACGCTATGTTCCACAATAATAAGACTATTCTGATAGTCTCTCGGCGTAACGAGGATGCGATGGGTTTCCTGCGTGAACAGGTCATGTTCGTCTTTAATCACTTGCCTGAATGGATGAGAGAGCTTTGGAAGCCTTTAAAGCAGACTGAACATGAGGTGATTTTTCCTAATGGCAGTAGAATCACCAGTTTAACTAGCCACCCTGACGTAATGCGTTCAAATAGTTCTTCTTTGAATATTATCGATGAGGCTGCCTTTATTGTTGGTATGGATGAGATGTATGCTGCTGCTGCGCCTACTTTGAATATGGGTGGATCTGTTATCGTAATTTCTACGACGAATGGCGTTGGCGGCTGGTATTGGGGTACTTTTACAGATGCTGAAGCTGGTTTAAATCGTTGGAATGCGATCAACATCGATTGGTGGGATATGGATTGGGTCATCGAATATAAGGACCCTCTTAGTGGCGATGACAGAAGAATTGCTCCTAGAGATAATATTCGGCCTTGTATTACCGCTGAAGATAAGAGAAAATATGGCCCATATTGGTCACCTTGGTTGGAAGAACAGTATCAAGACCTTGTGTCGAAAGGCGAATCTTGGAAATTCGAACAGGAGATACTGGCTCATTTCGTGGGTTCTGGTAATACCGTAATAGATAAGGATGCTATTAATCTTATCAGTAAGATGGTCGAAGATCCACAAGAGAGGATCTCTGGTGATCAGACTTATGTCCACCCAGTTACAGGAGCTACTGAGGAATTAACTTTCGATTTCTCAGAATCTGATCAAGGTTTATGGATATTCAAAAAACCGGTTTTAGCGGTACCAGAGAAGAAGATCAACAATGTGGTGGTGCAAAAGGGCATTGCTGCCCATCGCTACGTTATGGGTGTGGATATCGCGACGGGTAAAGGTAGGGATTATTCGGCCATAGAAATTTTCGATCTTGAAGAGAGAGAGCAGGTAGCCGAATTTATGGCCAGAGTGTTACCTCGTGAACTCATAAAATATATTGACCGCCTAGGAAGATATTATAATTGCGCTTTGGCTGTCATCGAGCGAAATAACGGCGGTGATATGGTCATCGACGAGATGCGCCACCAGATGGCCTACCCTAGGCTATGGAGACGCAAAGACATAAACGATAAGCCAACACCTGTGACTAGCACGCGTAGAAAACAACGTGCTATGAAAGTGTCGGCTTATGGCTTTAATACGAGCCAGGCCAGCAAGGCGATACTAAATAGGTATCTTATAGATTATCTTCGAAGCGATATCGATGACACATGGAAGATATACAGCAGACGACTTTATAAGCAATTACAGATCTATGTGAGAAAAAGAGATAGGTCTGGAAGAGACACTGGTAAAACTGAAGCAGAAGATGGTATCGGTAATCATGATGACCTTGTGATGGCCACGGCTCTCGCCTTTATAGCAAGTGGTGATCATTTCATGGTAGACCAGACTAATATGATACCGAGTTCAGCCAACACTGAATTTAGGAGCATTATCGGACCAAGCTTGATGAGTGACGCACAGCTTGTAGAATATCAGAAACAGATTGTAGAAAAGGGTGGGCAGCAATTTCTTATGCCAATGAGTGTCGGTACTGAAGAATTGCCAGATATAGCCATAAGCAGAGTTATAGATAACTATACGTTGCAACTCGGAGCAGTCCCCGTTAGTAATAGCAAACCAATAATCACACCGAGCAAGTATTTTTACGATAAATCTCCTAAAAGAAATTAGGAGTTAAAAATGAAAAATTCTTATTTGCCGGTTATTAGCCCGATATTAATCGAGAATATGGCTTCGGAATGGCTTAGATGCAAGAAAAAACCATTTTCATTCTGTATAGAGCAAATTGATATACACAGAGAGGTTAATCCACATTTTCTTGTTTTCATTGATGATCTACTAAAAGCCACATTCGAAGATGACCAAGAACTCGAGAGAGGCAAAGCTTTCGCTGTCATATGTTTCATATTAAAATTGATAGATAACCAAATAGAGATAAATGATCTGTACAAAATTTATAAGGAGGATGAAGACATTGAGTGATACATTAGCTGACATATTGAATAGACGTAAAGCAATTTCGGGTAACAATAACCAAAATAACACTTTTTGGTGGCTCGAAAAACATGGAGCGAGCATCTGCGAAGCTACACAATTCGAGCCCGATCCGGATACTTATCGCCATGATTATTATTTTAATACAAAAGAAAATGCTTTATTCAGAAAGCTTAAATTAAACAATGAAAAGTCCGTCTGGAAAAGACTCTACTGATTCCGATTATACCATAGAGAACGGATATATTGTCTTCACGAAAGCATACCTATTACGGAGAGGTAAATGCTGCTCTAATGGCTGTAAGAATTGCCCCTATAAGACTGTGAGCGATGACAATGGCAGAGACTCGAATTGCGCAGATAACGATATTGAACCGAAGCCCGGCAGGGCAAATCATAAACAAAGAAACAGCTAGTATCAACGATATACTAAATAGCAGCGCAACACAAGTAATATTGCCTGATGCTACTAATGGGAATACTTCTGGCTATCCAACCGTTAAATCATATCTGGAACGTGAAGCATCAGATGGTTATTCATTGTTTAAATTATTTGCCAATATGGTCATAACGCATCAAGAAGACCAGACAATAAGTTATACTCCTAATCAAATTGCTGATTTGGCATTATGGTGGATCGCTGATGGATCATTTGTAATAAGCGGATCAACAGCCACTTGGACTGATTATGCTAATAGCAAGATCGCATCTTCTTCATCTGGCAGCATGCCTACTTTTATTTCTAGTACAGATCCACTGGACATCAATGGTCAAAGTGTTCTTAGCTTCGCCCAGGATTTTTTGCAAATCGGCGTGTCAGGTCCATATCTTTATGCTAAGCCAGGATTTACTCTGGTGTCAGTTTATAGGTACAGGAATACTAGCGATAATTCTGGGGCAGTGATAGACATTGTTAATCGGGCGACTTTAGGCCATTATACTTCCGGGTCTGATCGGAAGGCCCGGCTTTCATATCGCAGATTGACTACCGATACAGTCTCTACAATCGACGGGCCTGCCTATGTAAATGAAACAGTATATTTAGGAATCGGCTTAGTTGATTATACTTCAGGAAGCGAAAAAGCATTCTTAGAAGTGAATGGTACTCGCTATAATGCGGCAAGTACTCCATCTAGCGGAAATACCAGTGCGACCAATACGACGCTGGGCATTGGGTTTAAAGATCGGTCTGTGACTAGTAATTTTGATGGCGAAATTGCAGAGATTATAGTTTATAATAGGGCATTGACTGATGAAGAATTAACCGGTCTGAAAAATTACTTAGGAAAATATGGTGTTTGAGCAGCTTGAATGGGAATTATAAGAGATGAAAATATCAGACATATTATTAGAAGCGACTAATCGCGTAAAGCATACAATTGCCAAAATGGTTGATAATCACCAGCTTGGCCCAGAGATGCTGAAATATTTCGAAGAGCGTATCGATTATATTACTGATAATCCAAATTATCAGCAATGGCTGTCTAGACAATTGCTCAAGCACAGTGAAGAGAATCGTGAGCTTGATGCTGAAGGCTGGAAAGATTTATTAGATTCAGAAAATTGGGATATCCTTAAAGAAGCACTTAAGAATTTTATTTCTGTAAAAGAAAAACTCCCGGAGAAGGATATTAACAAGTACACTATAAGGGATGTATCCCGGAATTTTTCTGATGCTAATTTCATGGTTTTAGGCAACCATCCAAGCACGCTGTTGAGGGTGGACCCTGAAGACTTAGCTGGCACCGAACTCGTAAAAGATGAGGGTGGTGTAAAAACATATGCAATATCCAGCGCAGAAGCTCTTGAGCAGATCGGTTTAGGGTCAAAATGGTGTACGCGGGAAGACTATCCTAATTGTCAAGCGTCATATTACATTAACACTTATGGTAAGACATACGTCGCTACGATGAACGGAAGATTGGTTTCACAGTGGACACCATACGCTGACGAGATGAAAGACATCAACAATGATGATTTTGATGTAGCTGGATATGGCGCGGATCTGTTTTATAGTGATGAAATTACAAAAGACATGATTAATAATTTCAAGGAGTTGCCTTTTGGGTCTTATAATGTCTTCGCTAATTATCTGGATAGAATCGTGCCTGGCAGAGACCAGATGATCGAAAGATTTTTAAATGAAGGATTAGCCAATTTCTCATTGTCTAGAGGTCTCTTCGACCCACGAAACAGGATGCTACTTTCTATATGTGTAAAATATGCTAAGAAGACCAAGTCTAGATGGAAAGAATTAGAAGGCATAATGACCTCGATACAAACGAATAATTATGATAATTTGGTGTTTTTATATAATCTAGTGAGTGAGTATGTAAGAGACCATAGATGGCCTGAGGCAAACCAGTTGATGTATAAAACACACGCGAAGGCAAATGCAGCTTCACCCTATAGCGACGAATTGACTTTTAAGCTTAGACCGGGCGATGTCGATTTGAAAGCTTATGAAGAGCTAGCGTTTACGACCACAATTAGCTTTAGGTATCATGGTGATGAATCGGATATGGAATACACTGTTACTGATATAGATGCTTATGACGATGATGGTGGCAAGGTATTGCTTAGTGCATATGATATAGACATTATAGCAGAGTACATCTTGGATAATTACGCGGAAGATATCCGAGAAAGAATTTATGAATATTATTTTTTCTTGCGATAATCATAGTTAGAATTTTGCGCATAATATTGCATCTGTTTGTAAATATAACTAAACGATACACGGAGTATATTAAATGCCTAGTAACTGGATGGTATTCGATAGAATACGGGCTCTGACGAAATCAGCTAATGTCTATAGGGCTGATAAGATATACCAGGATCAGTCCAATTTAGACCGTTTATCAACAGGTGGTGAATATTTCGACTTTAGTTCTCAATCTGCTATATTAGATCAAACTAATCTGCAAATAAATCGCTTGGAGAGGTACAAGGATTATGAGCAGATGGATCAGACAGGGGAAATATCATTAGCTCTAGACTTGTACGCAGATGAAGCGTCACTTGTGGACTCAGAAAAAAAGCATACGCTAATTATTAAAGCTAAAAATAAAAGATTGAAGCACGAATTAGAAGATTTGTTTTATAATATTTTGAGATGGGATAATTATAATAGACCTACAATGCGGTATCTCTGTAAATATGGAGATGCTCCGTTCGAAATCGTGCTTAACCAGCATCGTGATGGTGTATCAGCTCTTCGGTTCATGAATGTTTATAATTTTACTAGGATAGAGACCAGATATGGTGATCTTATTGGTTTTTTCTATATGGATGCATTATTTCCTAAACCGGTTTTTATGCACCCATGGCAAGTAATGCATTTGCGTTTGACTAGTTTTGAAAACATTTATCATCCCTATGGCAAAGCTGTCATTGATGGTGGCAGGAAAGCATTTAAGCAGCTGCGGCTCATGGAGGATGCTGCTCTCATTTATAGAATAACGCGCGCCCCGGAAAAACGAAAATTCACTATTCCGGTAGGTAATATTCCTGCAAATCAGGTCCCGGAATATATGCAGATGGTGGCTAGGCAATTTAAACGCCAACGGTTTTATAACCCCACTACTGGCACTTTTGATGAGCGTTATTCGCCACTTATTCAGGAAGATGATTTTTATTTGCCCCGCAGGGCGGATGGGACCGGTCCTGATATTGATGTTCTGCCTGGCGCTGAAAATCTAGACCAGATAGCTGATATCGAATATTTCAAAAAGAAAATGATCAGCCCACTGAAGATACCTTTTGCAAGGGTTGGGATTGGCGAAGGCTCGGGGGAAGCTAATGAGAAGACTCTATCTGCTTCTTCTTCTGAATTTGCCAAGGCTGTCCAATGGGTTCAGCGTGAGGGCGTAAACGGGCTTACAAAAGTGGCGATTGTCCACTTAGCTTTGCGCGGTTACAAAGTGGATGATCTAAAAAACTTTGAAATCGCTTTTACTTCAAATTCTGCATTAGAAGAATTATATAGGATAGAAACTTGGCAGACTAGAGTAAGTGTCATGAATGATCTGAAAGACCTGGGTTGGTTTCCGAAAGAATGGATCGTCACACATTTTACTGATTTATCGCCTGATGAGATCCAAGAGATTCGTGAATTGCAGGATGTAGAAGATGAGGGTAGCGGAGGCGGAGGCGGAGGCGGAGGCGGCGGTGGTTTAGGTGGCTTATTTGGCGGCGACGTCGGTGGCGATGATTTAGGCGGGGGCATGGAATCGGACTTAGGCGACGCTGGGCTTGAAGGCCTAGAAGCCGAGTCGGGGGGCGAAGGAGAAGGAGGCCCACCCGAGGCATTGAAGTCTCCAGGAGGAGGCATGCCAGAAGGCTATGACACTGCAGCAGACAAAAGATTGATCGCCGAAATGAAGCTACAAAAGATAAATAGCAAACGCAAAAAGATTCTAAAAAATCTCGCTGAAAGAACGGGTAAAGAGTTTATAAAAGATATTCCTGATCTTGACAGTGGCTTCAATAACCTTTTTAACAATAATGAGTTTGATGGCTTGACACGAGCGAGCTATAAAAACGATGGATTGAGTATTTATGACCCTAACGTAGACAAGAGCAATCTCATCTTTGAATGGTCAGTGGATTCAGTTGATAGAGAGAAGGCTCTTGCAGAGAATTACGAGCTGCTGGTTGAGAATTTTCAAGGCGAAGAATTGCTTGATAATGTGGTGAATAATCAGGATCTGCCTAGAGGTTAGAGTATTTCTACCTGTTTACCTGGTCTGTGGATTATTTCTGTCAAACCTAATTGTAGTTTCAAATATGCTAAGTATGCATAAGGGGTATGAATTATGGCACAAAATCAGAAATCTGGGGCTGATTCGGTTATCATGGACAGCCGGAAATTTCTGGGTGCGTTGAATGATAGTGCTCAAGCTAAAATCTCTTTTTATTCAGATAAAATTTCAGAGATGGGCCGGAGTGCTGGTCGCAACTGGAAACTAGCAGCATTAAGATCTAAAGATCTGTTCATCGAAGATGTAAACACGAATCATTATTACATTGCAAACCATAACCGCGCTGGCAACAAGATATCGATCAATAATATCCGCAGCGTTGAAATTGTAGAGGGCGATAAAGCCACATTATTTGAAGACAGCTGCATGCGGCTTGTCAACGCTATTGAAGCGAACAACCAGCGTGATATGGCATCAGCTTTCAATCGGATGAAAGCACAGCGTTTTACTGGAAAAACGATTCCAGAGAGTGGTCAAGTGAAGACCAGAGATGGTGTTCTGAGGACACTTAAAGTATCGTCAGGCAAAATCGCAGAAAACGCTAAGAACAAGATCATATCATATATCGTAGAAGCATTGTCTGACCGAGTTATAGTCGAAAATGGCCAAGTGGTTGCCGGTTATTTCGACGGCGGTAAGAAATTCACTCTGCCAGTAACCAAATGGGCAGGGAAAAAACTGATCGCCCGTCAGATGCGTGAAGCAGCAGAAAAAGCATATCTGAGTCAAGGCTTCCGAAACCGCATTAAGGAAGTAGCTGGGCTGGTAAGTGAAGGGAAAATCGAAAAAGCCGTGAGAGTGATAATCCCATTCTTGGAAGAGATGGAAGAGTTCACACTCCTAAATCGCTCCAAAACTGGGACGCTTATTGAGAACGCACTTGCTGCAAATGGTATATTCAACCAGCAGCTCTGCGATGACACTGCTACGCTATTCTACCGCACGAACATGCGTCTCTCACGAGATAAGATTCTTCGTGAATGGAAGAAAATCGCTCGTGCAAGTGAAAATTCGGTACTTGCTGAAAATGTTATGATTCTCTCAGAGAGCAATAACTTCGAGAATGCTTATGATCGATTTCTCCATCTGATTTTCGAAGCTATAAGCAATCGTGATGTAACAGCCGAAAGTTTAGCTACCACCCTGGAAGTCTTGAAAGACAAGACCCCCAAGATCAAAGAATCCCACGAGCTATCAAGCAAGCTCATGAACCTCATCGATCGGCTAAAAAATCCTAGCTTCGACGATGCGGCTATTTATGAAGCCGAAGATCTGATAGCGACGATTCAAGAAGAACTAGCAGCGAATGAATCATTAAGAGATTTCGATGAAATGCCTGGTGATCGCGAGTCCATGCCAGAGCCAGAGGGCGATGACGACATGGACTTCGGCGGGCCAGATATGAAGATGGGCGGAGATAGCAAGAGCCAACAGCCTATCATCAATATTAATAGCCCTTTGATCCAGATCGGTGGGACGAGTGGTGCTACTGATTCTGAAGATGAAGATCTCAGCGACATTGGTTTAGACGCTGAGATGCCAGATATGGATGAAGAACCTGAAGATGAATTCGGAGATCTTCTCGATAACGATGACGTGTTATCAGGTGACCTCGAAGGTGAAGAACCTTCAGATCTCGACATGGGGTCAGAGGAAGGACAAGGAGATCTTAGCCTCGGCATGGGCGATAAGGCTGGTATGGGTGGTAAAGAGGGCATGGGCCGAATGGAACGCAGCCCTCGTCGTCCGATGCCTGAATCTCGCCGCGCCCGACGTGGCCTGATGGAATCACGTCCTCATCACTACGAGATGAATCGAGACGATGATGATTATTCAGACGATGAAGAAGAAGACGAATTAGCAGAATCTTCTGATCCATACAGCTACAGAAATGCTCGATCAAAAAGCGAGCTGATTAACAGTTATGGTGCTCCAGCTATCGATGATTTGACAATGGAGAAAGTCGTTTCATTGATGCGGGATCTTGCCGAACACTATGATCTCGATGGAGGCATGCTTGCTGAAAGCCTTGATGACATGGCCTCGGCCTCCATCCAAGCGGCTGGCGTTCGTCTTCCACAAATGAAGATGCAAGAAGCAGTTCAGCAAGCAGTCAATTTCTTTATCGAGCAGCATTCTAAGAAGCCTGACTTTTTAAAGAACCTGAAGCATAAAGACGAACAAGAAGAGGATGAAGACGACTTCGTCGAAGACCAATACAAGTCTCCGTCGATTAAAGGGCGCGGCTTCAAAAGATCATCTATTAATCCACGATCCCGCAGAATGTCCGAAGGGATCGAATGGCTTGAATCACAATCTGATTCACTTCTCGGAGAGATAGGTGGCGTTAAATTCATCTTCGATCATGGTCAAGATAATTCTCAACCAGTAATCATGAGTGAGGACGGCTTCTCGGCAGAGATACCTGTTCCTTCGCGATTGGTAAAGAGCGCCTTGGCCGAAGCCGGATTAACTAATGGCAATGGCCAACCATTCGTTGAATGGCTATCGGGTGCTATTGAGCAATTAAGGCCGATTAGTGAGGATGAAAATGACTCACTGAATGAGGCTATGTTAAAGATCAACACGCGCGCTGACGGATCTATGGATCTAGAAGTCCATGGTGATGTCGATGTCGATGACTCCGGTGTCGATATGGATGTCGATGATATGGACGACATGGACGACGTGGACGATGAAATGAAACCTGTTGATACAGTTTCGCCTGCAGATGCCGCAAAGGGCATCAAGAACAATCTTGACCAGATTGACGCAGACGATATGCCAGACTTCGATCAAGAACCAGGTGAGGAAGAGGAAGAGGAAGAGGAAGAAGAAAGCGAAGAAGACGAAGAAAGTCTCGACTTCGGAGCTGATGAAGATGAGGGCGAAGAGCCAGAAGACGAAGAAGAAGACGAAGACGAAGACGAAGAGGAAGATGAAGACGAACTCGCCGAAGACAAAAACATCACCTCACCATCCGAATCCTCCTACGGCTCTCTCGCTAAAGGAAACAAGCGAGAAATGCCTGCTCATAAAATCCAGGGTAAAGGCAACGGGAACACACTCGATGGCATAGGCCCCATGGTCAAGAAAGACAATGGTTCAGGAACGAAACCACCGACAGCACGAAGGAGTGGAAAATGATACGGTCAAGATCACAAAGGCGAAACATAGATCGCCGCTTGATAGCCGAAACTGGCGTGATACCAGCAGGGCTGAACTTGATCCGTGATTCTTATCCATTCAAAGTAGTCGATAAGAAGAACACGGTATCAGAAGACAGAAATGGACGAGAAGTGCCAGTGATGAGAATCACTGGCCTCATCCAAATGGGCGACAAAGAAAATGCCAACGGCAGAATCTACGGAACCCAAGAAGTACTCATGCCAGCTGTCAGAGATATCCAAGAAGACATAGCCACAAGAAGCGTCATGGGCGAATTTGATCACCCAGCCGATGCAAAAATCCACTTGGATCGGGTAAGCCACCTGATGACGAAAATTTGGATGGAAGGCAAGAAAGTCTACGGAGAAGCTGAGATCCTACATAAGCTTCCTCTAGGAGCTTGCCTAAAAGGATTATTCGAGCACAAAGTCCAAGTCGGCATCTCCTCCCGAGGAGTAGGCGACATGGAAATATCAGAGCAAAACGGAAAAGAAATTTACCGAGTATTGCCCGGATATTCATTCGTGACATGGGATGTCGTCGCCGAACCCTCTGTCTCCGGCGCAACACTAAATATCCAAGAAGGTCTGAGCCGAAGAATTAGACCTTTGCAAGAAAATAAAAGCAAGTTTCGGCCAGAAGTTTATCAGGACATGCTTGTGAAAGAAATAAACAAGTATTTTGGCCTGAAGTGAATTATCCCTTAGGATTTATCCTAAGCCCAAGCCAGCAGGAAGCTGCTGGCTTTTTCTATATATAAATAATAACTTGGTGCTACTTCGTATTTAATCCTATATAGGAGAGATAATATGATAGATTGGCAGCTATCAAAATCCACATCAGAAAAAGTGAAAAATAAAGATAAAATTATTGTCGTTTGTGAAAAATGCAAGAAGCCGAGAGAACAATTATATCAAGTGGCTAAAAGAAAGCCAGAGCATGTTTGTATGTCTTGTATAAAACAGAAACATGAAATTAAGACTAACGAAAAAGTCACTTATACTTGTGTAGATTGTGGTAAGCAACAAGAACAGCTGTTTAGGGCTGATAGGTTCAAGGATTGGCGGTGTCATCATTGTGCCATGGTTCAGGGACACAAGGATGGAAAATTTTTGATTATCCATAATATTCCATCGGAGGATGGCAGGAAGAGATTATCAGAGTTGGCAAAGGCGAGATGGGAAGATAAGGAATACCGGGATCAGATGTCTGCAAAGAAGCTATCATCCAAAGAGAAAAGATCAAGGATTTCTAAAGCGATATGGTCTAACGAGGAGAGATTGGCGAGGTTATCTGAAACTGTAAAGAGAGCATGGCAGATTGAAGAATATAGAGAGATTAAGAGCGCCCAAAGCAAGATTAAATGGAAAGATGAAAATTATATATTGCGGCACGCCTATAGCTTGAATCAAGAGGTACGAAAACGGATAAGTATCAGCAGCTCCAAGAAATGGCGAAATGATGAATATCGTGCTAAAATGGCGATTATAAGAGCGAATCAGCCCAGAGAGAGCAATATTCAGAGGATGCTCTATCAATTTTTAGATGATTTAAAAATAGGCTACCACAAGGAGGGTGAAAAAACAGTCATCGGCCCTTATGTATTCGATTGTATGATACCATCTAGACATAAAAGGATATTAGTGGAATGCCAAGGTGATTATTGGCATACACTTGAAAGAGCAGCGGCGAAGGATAAAGCAAAATTCACTTATATAGAAAGATATTTTCCAGAGTATGAAATCATGTATATTTGGGAACATGAATTTTATGCAAAGGATAAAGTTATCGGAAGGTTGAAATCTAAACTGGGTATAGAAGTAGAAATAAAAGATTTTCAATTTAAAGATTTAAGCATTACTGATGATATACCTTCAAAGATGTTAAATGGCTTTTTAGATGCTTACCATTATATCGGGAAGGGGAGATCTGGCAAGTGTTTCGGTGCTTTTCTGGGCGATGATCTGATCGCTTGTGTGGTTTATTCGAACCTCGTTCGTCAGAACTTAAGTCATCAATTCGAAGGTAAAAGTTTAGAGCTAGCTAGGCTTTGTATTCACCCAAATTACCAAAAATTCAATTTAGCAAGCTATTTTGTCTCTAAAACTTTTAGGCTAATTGATTGTGATAACGTAGTCAGCTATTGTGACACTACTGTGGGGCATAGCGGCGCAGTCTATAAATCTTTGGGCTTTAAGTTACACCATGAGGTAGATCCAGACTATTGGTACGTGGATGAAAATGGCTGGGTTATGCACAAGAAGACTTTGTATTCTAGAGCCAAGAGGCTTTGTGCTACTGAGAGTGAATATGCTGAGAAATTTGGATACATAAAAAAGTATGGCGGGAAGAAATTATGTTTTGTTAAGCAGATAAGTCGAGGTAGATCAAATGTCTAGCAGCGGCAATACTAAGAGATAGCAAGAGTGAAATTATGAATGAGATTAAGAAGGAACTGCTAAGAATCATTGATCTGATTGACCAAGAACATCAAGAAAGCTTTAAGCAGATCCAATCCGATAACCATAAATGGTTCAAGATACTGAATGACCGGATTGCCAATCTTGAATCCGAAATTGCCGATCTTGAGCGGCGAAAAGAATTCTGGCGAGAGTCAGATTCCGAAAAAACCAAAATCATCTGGAACATTATCGAGCATGCCAGATCCGATGACGAGTGGAAATCGCAGTTAACTAACCGTCTAGATAAAGAAGTGAATGCTTACATTGATCGACTACGCTCGAAGATAAAGAGTCTTCAGATACATTCTGCTAAGAATCCAGTCAGTCCTAATGATGACTGAAATGTACACGGCACAAATCTGATTTTATGAGTCGAGGAAGATCAAATGTCTAGCAACGACGACGACCAAAGAAAGATCGATGATGTTACTTTGGCTAAATATGTCATAAAGAGATATTATGAAAATGGTGCGAAGCCTAAAATAACAATTATAGAATATGCCAGATCTCTTGAAGTAGAGATAGAAGAGCTTAAAAAGAAAATTCTAAAAAATAAATAGTCAATTAAATTTAATCATTTCTGTGATTTATCATAGAAATGAAATCCTTCTGTTCTGTCTATATGTGTATATTAAGTTACTCGGTTTCGGAAAATTTATAGAAGAAATAGCTACATGATTCGGAAAGATCAAAATGAAATTATACCTATTATATGAAGATAATGTCTCTCAAGCAGTAGGTATATTAGGCGGGGATTCGGGCAAAGTCCGCGAGCTTAAAAGCAGTGGTATACCTAATAAGTATCTGCCCTTGGCGGCGAGATTAGCTAAAGTAGGCGGAGAGCTTGAAGAGATATCTAAGTTAATTAAGGATATCATTAACTTAGTTGACACGAAGAAAATAAAGATCGAGCTACTTCGCGATGAATTGATCGTCAGGGCCAATGTCAGAATTAGCAAGAAATATGGTGAGAAAACTAATCCAGACAATGAATACCATTTTCCTTATAATAGTGCTTTCATTGACGAATTGAAAGAGTTTTTAATTAAGCTGGATATTAAATATCTGAGTATGGAGCAAGGGGAAGCCGCCAGTGAAGAAGATTTAGTCGCCACTGGTGATAACATTAAAGTTTATTATGCCGACAGTAAAGCAAAATGTAAAGCTTATGGTAAAAATACCACTTTTTGCATCTCTGCTAATACAGATGAACGCAATCAGCAGCATATGTATGAATATTATAGAAGCCATGGCTGGACTACTTATTTTGTTTTTGATGATAACAATAAAGATAACCCATTAAATCTTGTCGTCGTACAAGTTGATAGCCATGGTAATACCAAATTGACCGATAAGACAAATGACACCGGGTATATTTATAGAGGATTGTCTCCTAGAGAATACTATGCGTATCTCAGAGAGAAAGGCATCGGTCGTGAAGTTTTCAAGCCTAAGAAGTTAAATGCTCGTGAAGCCATTAGGATGGGGGACATTAACGTCATACTGGATTATATCAAAGAAACTGGTGTGACCACAACGAAGATGTATGATATGATTTTAGCTGATCCGACAGCGATCCCTTTGTACGCAGAGATATTAGGAACAAGATGGCCTGATGGCGAAAAGGTCTTGGAAAGAGGGAAAGAATACTTGCCCCCTGGAGCATTAATGCAATATGCGGTAGTAGTGCTAAATAAAACAGGAGAGAGGCTTAAAAAATTCGAGCCTTATTTCTTAAAAGACAAAGCGTATTTAGTCACCTATGCAGAGCATACTAGACATAGGTTTCCTGATTATGAGGATATTCTGTTTGATGATTCAGATTCTTCTATGCGGCTATATGGCTATGAACCATCTGCTGTGTTCGAGAAATATTATGAAGCTATCCCTAAGCAGCAATTCCCTGGAGGAAGATGGCAAGAGTACGAAGATTATCTGTTTAAGAAGGATAAAGAACAATCCACTAGCTTTGATGTCCCTTCTGCTGCGTTAAATTATGCTAAGCATTTTGGTGTTAAGAGCGGTTCTACAATGGATAAGAAATTACGTTCTCTTATTATTAAAGATCTTACGGTTGCTCTTGAATACGTGAATGTGACTAATAAAGAGCCGTGGCCCGAGCTTGAGGATCTTTTACTTCATTTGAACACTATGAGCAGAAATGGTAATTATTGTCATGTTAAAGGTAGCTTGAATGATTATCTGTTCAAGGAACGTGGTTTTAATAGTGGCAATCTGGTAGTTAGAAAGCTCAATGCTATGGTGCATTATGTTAGTCTTGTCGGCAAGCGTACATCACAAGCATTGGCAAAGGAATTGCTTAAAAATATTAAAGAAGCAGTAAGAAATGACGATATAGACCCCAGTCAGGCTGATCACTTAAGAGATGTGGCTGGGTTCCGTCAAATCGTATAAAGGTAAATCTGATGATAGAAGAAAAAGTCGCTGTTATCGTGATGAATAAAGGTAAAAAATACCGGAAGCTCATCATGGTTAATTCTGATGGTTCGTATGATGCTGTGTCTAGGATTGTCGCTGAATTCGTTAAAAAGCATTGGGATGGTTTCAATATTGATAAGTTTTATTGGAATTATATTGATTAACGAGTTTTAATTGGTCGTCTGAGGTAAACATATATTAGAGGACTCTTTTTTGCATTATTCTGCTTTCTTGGGCAAAAATAATCTAAACTGTCCAATATAGGGGTTCATGATGGATAAGATTAAGGATCTACTAGCAAAATCAGGTTGTAAGCCAGAATTGGTGCAATCGATTGTCGAATCATTAGAATCATATAAGACAGGTGTTCGTTCCTCATTAAATGAAGATTTTAACCGTAAGGTAGAATCATGGAAGAGGACCTGTATTAATGAAACGGAAGCTCATAAACGTGAGCTTGCGCGCCGTCTCCAAGTGTTTTGCGAGACAAAATCTGCTGCTATCGAAGCTCAGAGCTTAAAGATGTCGGCTGTTAGCGAGTCAAAGGCCAATGCTAAACTCAAGAACGTCAAGGCACTGCTTGAAGGCGTAGAGTTGAATAGCACTGGCGACGGACGATCCGCTGCCGCGATTGAAAGGCAAAAGCGACAGATCAAGCAGCTTCAAGAGAAGTGTGATCGAGCTGTAGCAGAAGCCAATCGAAAGACAGCAATAGCCGAAAAGGCCCTCAAAGCCAATCGCAATCTTGTTATCGAGAATGAAAACCTCAAAAACAAGACTGTGATGATGGAATCGAAGAAGGCCACCAATCCGACTGTCACTGTCCGACGATCAAAGCCAGTCACCACGCGACCCACACTTGTCGAGAGCCAAGATCGGAAGCCAAGGCAGCAAAAAATCTCTGGAACTGTCGCTAGACCGGCTGGCGGTTTTAGCGTCCTAGATATTGCCGCCACCATGGACGAAGATCTGATCTAATTCTGAAGCTATTTCTTTTTATCCGCACGGAGAAGTGAACGATGTTACCACGTAAGCAACACTTAGTCGAAACCCGTCAACGGGGAACAAGCCCCACAGGTCTGCACCAACAATCAGTCTTGCACGAATCCCGCAAGAACCAACTTGTTGGCAAATGGTCAAAGGTCCTGCAAAAATGCCCAGAAGTTGGTCGTAACAAGCTCGGCCTGATGGCCAGCCTGTTAGAAAACCAATTCAATGCATGGAATCCTGGCCAAAAATCCATGATTCTGGAAGACCAAACCACCACAGCAAATATTGCTGACTTCACACGGTTTGCCCTGCCACTGATTCGCAAATCTTTCCCCAAGCTGATCGCTGATAATCTTGTCGGTGTCCAACCGATGAGCCAACCAGCCAGCCTTATCTTCTACATCCGCTATCGTTACGCTCTCAGCAAGGGCCAAACGGTTGCTGGCACACAAATCATGCGTCAAAACACAGCCCAAAGTTACGCTCGTAACAACGGCTGGGCAATTGACCCATACTACTCAAGCCAGCAAGTCGTTGGTGAGAGCGCCACAATCGACGGTACAGGCACATTGATCACAGCAACACTGCAGCACCGCCCAGTATTGGCCGGTACTGTCACAGTTGAGGTATTCAGCACCAGCACTGCCGCTGACCCAAGCTGCAATAATGCAACACCAGCTTTCCGACTGACCTTCGACAGCGACGGAAACCCAGATGTTGTTGTTTACGGCACAGGTACCGACGTCACAGATAACATCCTGATCGACGAAGGTGCATTGACGAAATTTAACCACAGCACCGGCGCAGTCAGCGTTAAGCTGAAGGCAGGAAATTTCAGTGCAGGTGCCGTTGCCCGCGTTAACTACGAGTATGATCTCGAAGCTAACCCATTCCAGCCAGAAGTAACACTGAGCATCGACAGCGATTCAGTCAGCGCTGTCACACGCAAGCTCAAGACTTCATGGTCGTTGGAAGCAGCACAAGACCTTAAGGCAGTCCACAATATCGACGCTGAGAGCACTCTCACCGATCTTATGGCTGACGAAATGGTCGCCGAAATCGACCGGGAAATCATCAATGACTTGATTATTGCCTCGGCTATTCGTGCTGATCATAACTTTGCTACCGCTGCTGGTGCTTCAGTTAACTTCACAGACCGTAACATCGCTCTGATGTACAAGAGCCTGGAAGTTGCTAACATCATCCACCGGACCACACTTCGTGGACCAGCTAACTGGGCCGTGATGAGTGCCGACATCGCTTCTAAGTTCGAGCAATTGAACGACTTCCGTGCATCTGATGCATTCAACACAGAGGGTGTTGACATCGGAATCATGAATGTCGGAACGATCCAAGGCAAGCTCCGCCTCTACAAGGATCCTCTGTTCCCGAACTGCAAGATCCTCATGGGCTTTAAGGGTTCAAGCGTTTTGGATGCGGGCTACTTCTACGCTCCGTACATCCCACTGCTCAGCACCCCGACTGTGCTCGACCCAAATAGCTACACTCCTTCGAAGGGCATCATGTGCCGATACGGCAAGAAGCTCATTGAAGATGGTGGACTTTATTACGCCACAATTAACGTTTCAAACCTGTAATTCGATACCCCGGAAGGGATTCGGATCATAATGATTACGGTATCGCCCAGATCGAAAGGTCTGGGCGATACCGTTAAAATGTATTTAGTAGCCAGAGATATGAAAGACGCATAATTAGGACTTAAATATGCCAGCGCCATTACCAGTACATCAACAGTCCACAGCAGAAGAAAAAGAAATAATGAAAGGCCTATTTAGCGAGGGATATACACACTTGGAGTTAGGCAATCACTTCCGTAGACCATAATTTGGAATTTTATTTTTAGTGAGGGAAAGCACAAATATACTCTGAAATATGGAGGATATGATATGCCAGATTTTTCCGGTCATTGCTTTACCGAATCATACAAGAAATTATATAGAGAATATATCGGAGAAGCGACGAATCGGCGCGATTTCATGAAGAAAACAGCTGCTGCCTATAATGCTGCTACTGGTAGAATGCCATCTCCGATAAAATTATTGTTTAAGCCTAAAGAAAAGATTGCCGAAAGGATCCCAAAGATAAGAGAAGATATCGATTATGGGATCTTTTCTGATGGTATCTTGCCAACCCCAAGTGGGAACTTTTACCTAAAACCAGATTACTTATATAATTTCGCCACAGCTCATATCCTCTCGGTGCTTGGCATAAACAGAGAGAATGCATCGAGTATTATGAATATCATAAGAGGTATTCAAAGTAAGCCTTATAATGATGGCTCAAGAAGCAATTTAGAGGAAAGATTAGCTCAGATCTCGAAAAAGACTGAAATCACGCCTGAGCGAATCGGTGCTATAATAGCAGCTAATGAAGACAATAACCGAAGTCTAAGTTTAGCATCTCTGGACAATATAATCTATTGGGTCAAAAAGAAAAACGTTAGTGACGAAATAACTTTTAGAATATTTAAAGGTTATGTGAATCAGCTGGGTGGTGCCGCTGCTCTTGCAGAATTAATAAAGGAACTCATGTCTCCGGGCAGCGATTACTTAAAGATGAAAAAGCAAAATAGTGAAGCTATTTTGCCACCAGTGAAAAATCTACTTAAAGTTATTAGTATCCAGAATTATCTATATGCAAAGATAGCTCCGCAGCTACCTGAAGGCACCATGAGCTTTGAAGAACCATCGTCTTTAGATATCGAGCCGGATTGGCACTACGATGATGAAAGTGATCCTTTTATAAAGACCAAAGAAAGATTTTATGAATCGAGAAGAATCAGAAAATCTGCATTTTAGTCATTTTTTACGATTTTTTAAGCGTTGTTCGCTATGATGTCTTCCGTATTCTTCTATTCTTGCTTTGGCTTTTTCTGAATTATAATGTGTTTTTGTTTTAACGATCTTTATATTCCCTTTGTCGAATTCATCTATAACCCAATCATAGGTACATGCGTAACTTCCTTTGCTCATTGATTCTAGGAAGTTTTCCATGTTCACATCTATCAGCATCGAGAAAATACATGTGGTACTATATTGGCCTGCCGGTTTTACCTCTTTTTCGATTATTCTGATATTCTCTACGACAGGCCCATAACTTAAGTCGTTAGCTTCATTGCTGCTCTGGAGGGCCTTTAGCCAATCGTTATCTGATAATTCATCTAAGTAATAAGCATCCTCACCACCCAAATTCTTTATAGCAGTGAAATAATTTCCAATCGCTTCATTTGATTTGTCTTGACCTAAGTCGTCAACAGCTTCATTTGAGCCATAATCGACTACACCCGCTGCGTCAAAATCCATAGGGGTTAGATAATTCTTGATATAAATGGTAGAGTCGACACCATTAAAATCATTTACGTCTTCCGATATCAATCTCGAGATTTTGTCGATATTCAATTTTTTATACATGTCATGCCTCTTGTCAATTGCCATTAAAGACCCTACTTATATTTTCATTGGTTTCGACGAAGGATAATTTACTTTATAATGAATAATGTCACAGGATTTAAAGGAGATTAACATGCGATATCCGAACGATGTAAGATCAAAAAAGCTGATCACGAAAGCAAGGGCTTTTGATGCTAGATCGAAGTCCAACGTTAAGCAGGGCCTGTACAGCTTGTCAGAGCTCATAAAAAATCTGGCAACCCATAGAATAACATTAACACGAGCCATTGAAAGCCTAAATATCGAGAAAAAAAGAATCGGGGGCAGGATATTTATAGATCAAGCCGCTTATGATAAACTTAAAGACATTTATGATATCAAAGATGGCTACGTTTCCCTCTCTAGAGCTAAAGATGAATTAGGCATTACCGCGCCTATGTTGAAAAAGATATTAATTGAGAACGACCTTGAAAAGTACTTGCATAATGTCGGTATAAAAAACAAAAGATATTATCGTGTTTTGATGCCCCCAGAAGTGCTTGAAAAAGTTAAGGTGATTGTCGAAGAGAAAAACAGAACATTCCATCCTGTAAGATATAGGAAATTTTCTCACATTGGCGATGTTACTTTATTGACTGAAGACCTAATCGGCTTTCTCAGAAGGCGTGGTATTGGATTACAGTACTATCAAGGAGAGCTATATATTGAAAAAATTATCTCTCCAACAATTCTTCATGAGCATATTGCAGAATATATGTCGAGTTGTGACTTCATACCGGTTGCTGATGCGTTAGAAATTCTAAAAGTCAGTAAACAGGCTTTATATGCTTATCTTAAACAAAGCGGCTGTTTAGACGATGAAAGTGTTTTTATTAGATTCAGCAAAAATTATAATTATGTATCTAGAGAGTTCGTAAAAAGACGGACGAGACCGGATTATGACCGTCAAAAGTATCTTACAGCCACTGAATTAGAATTAAAATTAGGGATCGGCCATCATGGAAGGTTTATTCTTTTAGAAGGATTAAAAACCGTTCCTGTTGGCATATTCGACTGTTATCTAGTCTCTGAAGTCGATGATAGGATGCGCATCTATACAGGAGAGATACTGCAAGGGGATAAAATACCATATCGTTTGGCGGCAAAATGCTTGGGAACTACACGAACAAAATTGACAAAAGCGTTAATTGACCTGAATATTCCTACTGAGAAGGGCTATGTAGATTTCGAGGAGTACCATTTGGCCAAAATCCACATGGATGAGGCCAAAAACTTGGAATCAACAATAGGAAAAAGGTCAGAAGAGAAATATGTGTGGCCACTGGGAGAAAAATACACCACAATATCCAAGATGGCAAAGGCACATGGTATTCTACCATCGGCTTTACGAACAATGCTGCAAGAGAATGGGCTTTTTTGCGAGCCAAATGTAGTGCCTAAAAATGGTCTCAAAGAGGGGAAGCACCTCATGGTTCTTATAGATCTGAGCGACACTATAAGTCAATTAATTAAAAGATAAGATGGTACTATTACGAAGGAGAATCGCATGCTTCCAAATTTTTGCCTAGGCAAGGGTTTTTTCATAGAAGCCACGAAAACATCTTTAATTGGTGGCAAGAAGATCAAGGAAAAAGAAGGCAAACTTACCAAAGATTTAGGGATGGCGCCTATGAAGGCATCCAAGAAAAAACTAGATGCTTATATCGATGCTGCCCCTGATTCTGCAGAAAAGACCAAACGTGTAGCGAGGGTAAATCTCATGAAGGCGCACAAAAAAGGTCTGAAAGCGCAAGGTAAGATAGCTGAATCAAATGTTCGGATCGCTTCGCAGAAACCAATTGTGGTGGTAAAGAAATACCAATATTAATCTTGGTATTTGAGAGTCCAAGGAGGGTTACTATGAATCAGCATGATCCGCTTGACGTTGTTACATCCGTTTCGAAACGGAAAGATGATTGGATGAGAGATTCGATAGATGGCGAGACAAGATTAGCCATCTTCTTCAAATCCTTATTGCGATTGAGGCGGCCAACAGACATATCGCAGTCCATCTTCGACAATGCTGTTAGGGCCTCAAAATTACATGATGGTGAACCAGAGACAATTGTAACTTATCTCGAATCTGTTTGCCCAGATTTTTTTCGGGGCATGCCTTGCCGTGGCGAAATTTCATTGCCTAAGAAAAAAGCTCTTGTCGGTGAATGTGTCAGAGCATACCTGAAAAGAGGCCGGAGGCAATATGGTAAACCAACTTTGCGCAGAGACACACCGAAGCTAAGAGATATTAAATAAGGAGCAGAAGCATGAGCATACTGGATATTTTAGGAAGATTTCGAAAGCCAATAATCCCACGCCCGCCTGTTACTCCACCACCACCGCCTCCACTTGATCCTGTAGATGTGGCGGTACGTATAGACGCTATGCGCCGGAGGTCAGATGACAGCCTAAAGTGGAAATTAACCAAGACTGATCAGTATTTGCCTCCAACAGTACCTAGTCTAGAATATTACATTTCTCACCCAGATTATGTGTGGTCTGCTAGTGAGCCTAATCCCGAACGCCCTGATAAGCCGCCCGAGCCAGTATATGAGTACAAGGTATATGTTAATGATACATATATCTCATCAGTGAAAGCAAAGCAAAATACACAACCAAGAATCTTGCAATCCCTTGCTATGATGGATAAGAATGTGGCAAGTGTGATTGGCAAGCAAATCACGACTCAGCTAACAGTTTCTGAAAAGGAAGGCCAATTCGCCTTACACCTCAAAGTGATTGATATTGTTGGCGCTCAGAATCGTCAGACAGCAGACATGCAGAGATATATCGCACTTCAGAAGCAGAACAGATTAAGGCGCATGGTTCAAGTACCATTCTTAAATTATTATCTTGAACACCCAGATTATAAATGGGATCCAGATACTCCGGTAGACCAGACATCGAAGGTGGTAGCTCCTGACCCTCAGCCGGTGCAAGATGTGCCACCGCCAATGCCGAAGGTACCTACCCCTCCGACCCAGAGACCGAGACCTATATAATGAGCAAGAAGACAGAAAGAAATGTAATGGATATCTTACATTCCTTCGTGAACAGCTTTCGTTTGCCCGACAATTTCCTGAGTGTCCAATGGATACTCAGGGAAGATATACCTGAAATATCGTTACACAGTAAAATGTCTTCAGCGGAGATAACTGAACACATCTCATCAAGAGATGGGTTTGGCTATACGTGTAAGTACCAAAGCATCAATTTAGCCCATGCTATTATTAAAGTAAAAGAAAGATCTGATGAAGAAAATCAGAAGCTATTTCCTCAGGACCATATTGGAAAACCTATAGCTTATGAAATATTGGAACTTAAAATTTTAGATGGGTTATTTTATACGGAGATCTTGGATTTGATTTTAGGTCGGCTGATATCAAGATTGCGGCCCGTTCCAGGTAGTTATATTTTGATTTATGCAGATGAAAATGAAATGGAGATGCTATTTGCTCTAAAGCATTTAGGATTTACGGCGATAGGTGTGTCTAGGGATTATTTTTTTGACAGAGACGCTTTTTTGTTTAAATATAGTGTATTAGGAAAGGGACCATTATGAATGATCTAGTAGATATTATAGCAGACTTGATTACGACTGATCCTGACACATTCGATGAAGGGGTTGCAAAGAAATTCCAAAACCCTGAAGGCGGTCTAAATTCAGCAGGCCGGGCCCATTACAACCGCCAAGGACATAATTTAAAGCCGCCAGTTAGCAGAAAGCAAGCTAACAAGTCGCCAGCCAAAGCGAAAAGAAGGAAAAGCTTTTGCTCTAGGATGGGCGGTCAAAAGAAAATGCATAATATTGATTGCCGTAAAGATCCTGACAAGGATATTTGCAGAGCATTAAGAAAATGGGATTGCTAAATAAAAGGACAATAAGACGATATGGATCTGAGCAACCTGTTTGAAAAAGCCAAATATGATCAGACACAAAGAAGCTACGTACTAAATGGCAAAAAACTCAGATCTGTATCATCATTAATAGGTGATTTAAAGCCAATATTCGATAAAGAAGCAGTCAGCAAGAAAGTGGCATTGAAAGAGGGTAAGTCACAAGAAGATGTCCTGAAAGCCTGGGAAGAGAAAGCTAATCTAGGACGGGACAAAGGCGAAAAATTACATAATTACATAACAAGCAAAATCACCAGCGAAGAAGACGATCTGGTTGCGATATTAGAAGATAAAACGCAGCCAATGCAAGCGTTTGACAAGATATGGAAAAAGCTTCAGCAGCAATGCCAAGCAGAATTAGTTGCGCAAGAATATGAAGTCAATGATATTGAATATGGTGTAACTGGCAGGTTGGATGCATTATTTAAATTCACAATAGGTAATAAAGAAACATTCCATCTGCTGGACTGGAAGACTGGAAAATTTCGTTCTGAGAACAGATACGAAAAATTGCTTGATCCTTTTTCTGAATTTGACAACGCAGAATTCATCACATATAGCATACAGATAAGCCTTTATCGCTTAATGCTTGAACGAGCTATGAACAAAAAATTTGATGGAGGTGCCTCGGATTGCAAAATTGGTGATTCATATCTAGTTCATCTGTCTGATGAAGGAGAGGCAAGAGTGCATAAAGCTCTTGATCTGCGCATTAAAATACACGATTGGTTAAAGGCAGATAAAGCGTCAGATTTGTTATCATATATAAGATCCCTAAAGCGAACTGACTTTGAGAATATCTCGGAGCATGCTAAGAAGGATATTTTTAAAGCTGTGAGCGAGCTATTGAGCTAAAACGTTTCAAAATCTAGCGGAGCATGGCGGATCTTATATGGAAGGATATGAAATTGTCAATAACCATACTATCTTCAGACTTCTAAGGATAGCTAGGTGTTTTAAGCCGACTTATTCAGTGCGCGGCCAAAATATTTTGATATATGCAAAAGACAAATCATTTATTGGTAAAATCAGTTTTGAAAGATTAGAGCCGGAATTTCCTATGAAAAGCATGGTTGTTGATGTGAGTAATCGATGCGCTGGTGCCGATACGAAATATTTAGAGGAGCTTGCATGTAACTTAGATCTCTTGGCGATGCTTGATGATCTCTGGCCAAAAGTGGAATCTATAATTTGCCCCATTTGCTCTTCTACGCTACCCATACGAAATAATAATATGGATATCTCAGACGTCGAAGGGCAATATGTCCTAGAGATGCTCATTAACCATATTAAAGCCATGCACGATAATGTCACTGTGCATGGCTTTCGAAATGATAATCTAAAGGTCTTTATGCGCACTACTATAGGTGATTATGAGATTCCTCATCATCATCTGTTTTAATATTCTTCGTCATCTATTTCATGTGGATTTTCAGTATGTTCATAGGTATAATCTTGATGCACTGGTTCTTCGTATGATCTTTTCGGTCTAAATCGTTTTTTTAACTGTCTTGCTTCTCTGCATCCTGCCGGATCATCAAGTGCTCTCAGAAATGCCCAGACTTCTTTTGGTAGTGTGCCGCCCTGCGAATTTAAAGTGGCTATTAAAAGGTCAACCATTGCATTGTTTACTTGTATGGTCGTTACTCCCAAGAATGGCTCACTAACGTTGAAGGTCGGTTTTTCGATAATTTGGTCTCTGTATTGCATGATATGCATCCTTTGAAATAATTTCTAGATATATTTTATTCTATTTTAAGCGTTTAAGCGGTGGTTCAGCTTCTATGATATCACCATTATCATTGAAGATTATGAAGCTGCTAAATGCGATATCGTTTTTCTCGATCACACCACTAATGTCTTTCGTATAAACATTTATTCTGAAGCTATGATCTCCAATTTTAGTCACCTTGGTATTAGAATAATATTTCGGTGTGCCGATTATTTCAAGAATCTGATTCTGAATCTGTTCTAATTGTGATTGCTTCATGTTCGTTTTCTAAGAGCTCTAGAGGATAGAAAAATCCAAAATTAGTAGCTTCGCCATCTAGCTTATATATTATCTTTTTAGTGCTTTCCTCGAAGAAGATATAAGCAGTTGTGCCATTCCGTTCTAGCCTGATTATGTAATATCTTTCTTTTAGCCCACCGACCGGACTTTCAGTGCTATTATAGCCAGTAGTATTTATGATATTTCTGGTCCTAAAAGCAAAACGATCACCCTCACTGAAAAGAACCACCAAAACAACTTCCTCAGCATCAAGCAATTCGAACGCTACCAAATTAACCCGGCTGATCTTTTCGCTACATAGACTTTCTGATTGATCCAATGTCGAGCCATCTCTAAATTTAGCGCGCCACTTAAACTTTACAGCACCAGATTTTCGATTAGGGAAGAGAACGGTATCCATATAGTCTCCAATGCGGTGAATATCATCACAAATAATTACTTTCTTGATAATTAGTTGCATACCTTTCAGACATAAAATCTTAATGTAGCCGTCGCCTTATCGTATTTCAGAAGTAACCAATAATGAAATGCTGACACAGAGAGACGCATTGAGAGATCTAGCAACCGATTTAAGGCCAAGAAATCTAAATGAGGTCAAAGGGCAAGAGCATTTGACCGGGCCTGGCAAGCCGTTAAGAAACATGCTCGAAAAGGGCATTCTGAAAAATACCATATTATGGGGACCCGCTGGAGCCGGGAAGACCACAATTTGCCGTATCTTAGCTGAAGGTTCCGGGCGCGAATATCGACAGCTCAATGCCACAACAATGACCGCTGCGAGTCTCAGGGCCTCCTTAGTACCTGGCGCTCTTATATTTTTAGATGAATGTCACAGGGCTTCAAAAAACATTCAAGATATCTTGTTACCACATTTAGAGGAAAATGATTGCGTCTTCTTTGGAGCGACTACTGAAACACCAAGATTCGCGATTAACAGGACGATATTATCAAGATGCCATATTCTCGAAATAAAGCCCGTCAATGAAATAGCTTCTGCTGAACTCATAAAAAGAGCTATAATTTATTATAAGGATAAAGATATTATTGTTAAAGCAGAAAGAGAAGTGCTTAAGACTCTAATCATGAGATCGAACGGAGACATTAGGAAATTATATGGAGTATTTCAGTATCTGGTCGAATCAAATGAGAGTCAGGGGATCAGTTCGTTCGGATCAGAAGATTTAGATGATATATTACCAGGTAAACATGTTCAATTTGATTCCACGGGATCTTCGCATTATGATTTCGCTCACTGCTATCAGGATGCTATACAAAACAGCGATGTGAATGGCGCAATATATTGGCTCGCCGCTTGGCTAAATAGTGGTGAGGATCCAGCGTATATCTGTAGGCGTATGCTAATAAGCGCGTTTGAAGATTGCGCTACAAATCCATTTGCGATATTATCGGCTCTAGCGGCCACGTTAGCTACGGAAAGAACTGGTATGCCTGAATGCATGATCCCTATGGCTCAGGCAACTTGTGAATTAGCTAAGAGTGAGCGGAACAAATCAGCATTCTATGCTATTCACGCAGCCATGGCAGATGTTAAAAATCGCAAAGATGTCATCATTCCACCGCATATGAGAGCTGGTAGGAATGAATATGAGCGGATAATTAGTAAGGAATACGTACTAGATTTTGTCCCACTGATAGATGTTATAAGAGGCAAGGATTCCAGATCATAATGAGCGATCTATAAATCTAAGATACCTAAAAGGAGAGTGACACATGCGTAGACTAATGATATTCTTCGAGCACGACCCTTTCTTATTTAGTGACAATTGGCCTCAAGGGATCGAAGATATAAGCAATAGCATTCTCAATTCTTGGGATGACGACAGTCACTTCGATTTCGACGACGACGATGATGACGACGATTTCTTCGATGACGACGATGATCTTTTAGACGATGACGATGAGGATGACGATCTCATCGATGACGATGATCAAGAGGAAGAAACAATATACCTAAAAGGTATAGATTGGATAAGGTCCTCCAAAGGCTGGTATGTCAATGACGAAGACAGTTATTACGGTGTCGATCAATAGATTTTCAAGTCATTAAATTCAACGGCAATTAGGGTCTGGCCAGAATTACCGCTAGTACCCATTTGCCCTACTCGGAACATATAAGGCCCATCTTCCATGAAGACACCATCGAACTTATACCAAGTATCGCTATGGTGTATAGAAGCCTTCAGTTGATCTCCGTCTCTCTGAAATCTAAGAGTAAAGCTATTATCATCCATTTCAATTAACTTTATTGTCTTTTTGTCATCACCATCCATGAGCACCAGAGCACCATTACATATTTTCAGCCTTAAGGTATTCTCTGTACCAGCTATTTCAATCCCTGCGTCGATATTAGCTGTAGGTCTGGATATTAATTTAAGATCAAGAGAAATGGTATTGAAGTTAGGAATCGCCTTCTCAATATAACAGTTGCTGTTTTCCAAGCATTCCATGAGCATCGAATCGTCTTCTACTTGGATATTCCCCGCAGTGGCGACTAATGACCAATCTCGATTATTTTCAAGCTTCTGGCTTCTCATATTCTCGATATATGGTGTTAAACCATACTCGTTAATAACATAATGTATGGGATTTATGAGGGTTACTTTATTACTTCCCGCAAAGAGTAGCCCGACTGCATTCATATTGTCATCGAAAACCAAGCTTCCGCTATCACCCCCACTGCTCATCGTTGTGGCGACAATGCAGTCGTTAAACCTAGCGCCACCGAAATCATAACCAATTGTAAAAGTCCCATGCTGAGCGATTATTTTACCCTTGGTATAACCGGTAGTTCTACCACATTTCTGTACGTTCTGGCCTATTTGCGTATTCGCGAATCCAGCCATGGGTTTTTCTATCTGCGGATATATTGGATTTATTAACTTGAGATATGAAGGGTGTATCTTAATTATCGCTGAATCGTGTAAGTTATTCGATCTGTTAAGAGGCACGAATCTTTTGAGGGTGCCGAAGTACGGCAGGTCGGCTGCAGGTTCAATCCAGCCTGAAAATCTAGTGGTACCTCTGCCAGCATCCATAGGGCCTGGTTGAAATATTACGTCACCATTTGAAGCCTTATTTTCAGCGGCAGCAACATGGTTATTGGTTAATGCTACTATATCGCCGTCTTTGTCTTTAAAAAAACCGCCAAGGGTCCCAGCGGTTATACTACCATGGCCTATGCTGTAACCAGGGCGTATGGGTCTAATCCTCGACTGATATCCTTGCTTAATTATTTTTCCGACTTCCACAACTTTTATCGGCACACCATCCAGCTTGTGGGGCATCAAATTTTCTGCCGAGTATTTTTGGATTACTTCCTCATCTGGCATTTTTTCTTCGACAAAAACAATAATAGTTGATTCTGAATTGGCTTCGTTTCTTCCAATTCCTGTTCCTATAACGTTCGGCCTGCTTAGTATTTCTTCTTGGTAAATCTCTTTTATCTTCTGTGCTTTGAATTCTGACATTTCTTACTCCCATAAAGGTTCTATTTTAAATTTAATCATAGCATAAGTATAAAAATATAGAATAAGAGGTAAAGACCATGGCGTGTAGCGCAAAACCACCAAGCAATCCCTATGATAAGCAAAGCTTTATTGATTGCGAGGACGTAACTTGGATTTATGATAAAGGTCTTGAAGTATGGATTCGCCAAGGAACCATTAAAAGTATAGCGCTAGCGGATGAAACACAACCGGGTTTATTATCATCTGCAGATAAAACATTGTTAGATAACATCCCAGTAGCTCCAGGCGGTTTCGGAGTCATCATAGACAACCGCATGCCATTAATGGGGAAAGAGAACCCACATGGTTTAATCGAGGGGGATATCAAATTAACCAGCGAAAGCCTAAAAATAGCTTGTGATGATTCATCGACCGGATTGGTAGTAGAAAACACAGTATCATCTCTATTCTTTTCTTTAAGCGATGCATTCAAAGAGACATTTCTATTCAATAACCCTGGTCCCAGAGGCAAAAAAGGGGCCAAAGGACCCACTGGAGACCAAGGAGCCCCGGGATATAGCAACGGACCAAAAGGACTTAAAGGAAAGCAAGGAAAAGCCGCTACAGAGGCATGCCAAATCACCGGTGTCACTTACAGTGACGAGCCGGGTTTGACCACCGAAGCAGTAGTCGATATAAAAACGATAAACAATGGCTTAAAAGGTACTAAATTATTAATCACGAAGGCACCGCTAGATATACCAAGCGAGTACCCCTCTTGTGTGGTCGCTACGCCCCTTGCAAGGGGCGTATCATTTGAACAAGCTTGCGTCGGCGATCTAACCATCAGCCGCCTCTATAGTCCGACGATCACCAAGCCAGCCGCTGACGAACTGCCAAGCAACATGTTCCTAATCAGAGTGCCAAAAGGCCCGAATGCAGACACAATAGAATTGAATGCGACCACATCGCTCCAGGACTTAGTCAACGCAATAGTCGAAGAATATCAAGATCGGCTGAACCGGCTAGACGCAAAATGGGGGCAAACCGCCAAATCGTTCATAAACCAATTGGACGGTAAAGCTAGAAATATATTATCAAATATCGCAAATGAATTAAGTATGTGCGAATTCGCCCTGCCATCTGTTGATTATGGCATAACATTCTTGGGTTGTGGCGCTGATGTGCCATCAGGAACCGGGCCGGTAGTGCCGACACCTACACCTACACCAACCCCTACTCCAACCCCGACACCAACGCCTACACCTACACCTACACCTACACCAACCCCAACACCGACGCCAACACCGACTCCGACTCCGACACCGACACCGACTCCGACACCAACTCCGACTCCGACACCGACACCTACACCAACGCCTACACCAACTCCGACTCCAACACCTACACCTACACCCACACCCACTCCGACTCCGACTCCTACACCGACTCCAACACCTGTGCCTGTTTCTATCAGTGTCGTCCCTAGCGGTCTTTCTAAAGCGTCACCGTCACTTCAAAAATTCGGAGCATATGTATCGGTACCGGATGATGTCGTGGTGTTTAAAAACGGTTCCTACAACAATAAGGCCATAGAGAATATTGTAAGGGATTTGCGAGACATTAGTGTTGCGGGTGTATGCTCTGCTATTATAGGCGGTTTGGCCTTCGTGAAAAATGGCTTTCCTAAGCCATTACAGGATATTGACGTTATTGTGCCTGTTTCGCAATTGTCTGATTTCAAGGCTAAGTTGATCTTAAGAGGCTATAAGGTTTTTATTAAGGATGATTATCTGATATCGCCTTATGACGGTTGGGATGGGGTGATTAACCTTATGGGTGATTTGATTAGATTCGAATCTGGCGATGAGGTGCAGCTCGATTTGGAGGATGCATTTAATTATATGGATCTTCGAACTTGCACTACATTGAAATTAGACAGCAACAGGCAAAGAGATTTAGACACGCTTTTGGATTTTATTGTAAGAGCAACTCCTGAGCAATTGGATCTGATGCGACCAAAAGATGTCATTAATGACATGAGGTTCGAAGAACTGGTGAAACAGGCAAAAGACATCAAATCGAGAGAATTTATCTAATGAGCTTGCCAGAAAACCCAAATGATGGCGATGTTTACCAGCTTGAGAATGGGGTGGTTTTAGTATACGAAGCATTCACTTCGTCTTGGACTCAGATCAGCACTGGTTTACAACCCATTAGGCTAGCTGATGAATTTCTGCCAGGTGCATTGAGCAAAGAAGATTTAGCAAAATTAGATAATCTCATAATACCACCTTATAAAACCTCATTGGCTTCAGATTTTTGCAATATAACGTTTAATCAAGGCGCAGTTTCTCTTCAGAGCGTTGATGGTTATGTTGAGATAAGCAGCGAACCTTACACAGGCAATATAGATAATAATGGGTTACTGATTTCCTCGAATCTCCCATTTCAGATTCATGATTATACTTATGGTATTGATTTTAACTTAAATCTGCCGAAATTCATCGCAGACCAGCAGGCTCTAGGGAAGGTGAAATTTAAGGGGCTTGATGGCATAACAGGCGATACTGGTAATCAGGGAGAACAGGGTATTTCTAGGGTGTATTCTGGCCCAGCGGGAGATACTGGAGATATCGGGGATGGAATCGTATCATCTTACTCGGTGAGTGCAGAACCATTCCAAGTGTCGCAGAGAGTGTCTGATGGCAAGGCAATCACCAGAGCTGAAATCGTGCCAGATGCCGCCGATCCTACGAAACGGAAAATTAACTTTGTTAGGCAGCTAGTCGGGTCTACTAACCCTGCCTCAAAGTTAAAAGTATCAAGCAACACTAGTCCTTGGCTTCTTGCAGTAGAAAATCAAAATGCATCAAATCAGAAGATTTATTATATTGATATAGATCCTATTCTGGACACGATTTATGATGTTTATATAGGAGAAGTCGAAGCTCTCAAAGCAGCATATGAGGGTGTCGTTAAATCCTGGGTGTCACAGATGTCTGGGTTATTCGACCAGCAAAAGGCAGCATTGTGTTGCGCCCTGGATAAGTGCATTTCGATGAAGAAGAACACAGAGCGGAGGAGCCATATGGAAGATGTGGCTGCTGCGGCTTTAGGCAAGGCTAAAATCGTATTGCGGTCCAGACATGACCCTGATGCTGTAAAAATCAGCGGCACTTTCTCCTTAGGTGAGATGGGATATGAGGATGTTGGTGCATCGACATCAACGGGGACGTTTCCGCAGAATCCTAGCTATGGGAGCAGCAATAGTGGTGGTTCAGTGGTAACGGCTCCCCAAAAAGCAACCATGGCACTTACTAGTGTATCAGAATCTAGAATCTTACATCATATACATATCAATGCAGAAAATAATAATAGTCTTCTGACTAGTTACAAATATGATTTGCCTGCTGGTGAATATATCGCTAAGATAGTGGTTGCTCGTGCTAAATCTGAGGATACATATAGAAGTAACATTAAAGTATTATATAGACGTGATTTAAAAAAATACATAGATGAATTTCCGTTTAAGGGGGCTTTTAAGGCAGAGGCCGATGCGCGTGATTTATATGAAGGACAGGCTATCTCAATAAAACATTCTGGGGGCATGACAGAGTGGTGGCTCCCAGCCGAAATGGGTGTGTTGACCAGTGGTCGTGTTGATATCGAGATATCGGAAGCGGCGGAAATTCCGATTGCGCATAAAGTTGGGTACTGCACATTACAAGCAATTAAAGTATCGTGGTATCAAAAAGCTTGGAGGAATAGAGAATGCTGTGGTTGTGTTATTAATATCATGGGACAAGATTATATTATAATAAGGAAATCAGTGGGCGATGATTTGTCTTGTGGGGGTGGAGAAGACGCTAGCTCTGACTGTTTTTCAGTATTTCGCCGGTTTGGGTCTCCAGCCTTTGCTTTCCCGACATATGATGGCAGCTCTTTTCTCGGCGAACGAAACGATATTACGTATAAATTAGATGATCAATTGAACTCCTTGGCCCTGGATCTTATAAAGCAAGGGAAATATTTCAAAGCGGTAGGGTTTCAAGACTTTGACATGATCCTCTTTCCTACGGTGGAATGAAGTAGTTGAAAGGATAGACGATGGCTCTCTGGGAGTTCTATCTGCGAAGTAATTCAGATGACAATGTTCGCATCAAGCTGGATACAGTGTATGATGATGGTGATAGTCTCGATGATGATCCTGTTAGCCCAAGAGAGGAAGTCTTACTGGAAGCGCTCGACAAGCTGGGTTACAGATTGACGCATTCTCTAGTTATCTCAAATAACTTAAACCAGCCTGATCTGACTGAGGATGAGTGTGATTGATTTAAATGAGGGTGCATTCTGCTCTCTATCAAATGATTCTAATTTCCATGTTTTTTTACAGGGTTTAGACCAAGAGCTTTATGATTCTTTTAAGGCCAGGAAGATTCTCAGCAAATCATGCGGGGAGAACCGGCTGATCATGAAAGAGCTAGCACAACGTATACTTGCTAACAATGCTTGGTCTGAGAGTTTAATAGCCTATCTTCGTGATAAGCATCCTCATATCATGAAGGAAAATAGTTCCGACTTGGACGATGAGTTATATCCTTTTTTTAGCATGAGGGTGCTCACCTTTCCGCGTAGGATGATCGTTTATGGGTTTCTTGCTGATAGAGTCAAGGATTTTATTGAGTATAGAGCTGTAAAATCGGGGGACAAGTATTACGTTGAATATTTTGAGAAGAAAGATCGAGATATTGCTATGGCTTGCCCATCTGAACGTTGGGTCTTATCGAAATATACTTTAAGGAGCATAAAAAATGAAGCCTAAGAAGATATTGCATACGGTTAATAAGATCAATAGCTCAGCTCCGCCTAAAATGAAAGGCGTCGAATATCGCGTTAATAAGCTGGGCGATGTCGAACAAATTAAGAAAAAGACCAAAGATCGTGATGAACATGAAGAAACATTGAACGAATTATCAGATGATATTATAGAAATGTTAGAAGATGTGGAATTTTCTGGTCCGGGTTCTTCTGTCATGGCCGATGAGCCTACCTTTAATAGAATGACGAACCAGAGCAGGCCCCCTAGCCTGAATGCTTCTCGGCATGATAATCTAAGAGCTCAGGGTGATACGATTAGTAATTTCAGCGTCTCAAAGCGGCCAGCTAATATTGACATTAGTGCACAATCAGCTAGAACTGGTCTTAAAGCAAATGTTCGGAGGCCAGGGCGTTTTGTCAATACTTCACCTTCTGATGGTCTTGATTATGGGGCTACTCATAACGAGAGCGTTACAGGAACCGGCGCGATTGCTATGGCGCCAGCATCTTTTGGCGTAAGGCCTGAAAAGAAAAAGCAAAAAAGACGCTTGAGAGGCTTCGAGGAATTGAAGGAGGCTTTCAGCGAATATGTTAATACAAAAAACATCGTTACGCTGGATGGCTTCAATGCTTTCTTGCAGTCGAAAGCTTTGCCGTCTGTCGATCAAAACCAGTTGCAATTGTGCCTTGAGTCAAATGAAGAATATGTTTTCCATCGCGGCTTGTGTAATATCGGTAGCTACTGGTTTACAGAAGACGTAAGGTAGTTCTTCAAAAATAATGCAGTAAGATACATTCTGGAGAGAAATCATGAATCGCAGACGCCTATTTAGAGAATATTCTACCGACTTCGCCAGCGGTAATTACAAGCCAGGTCACGCTAAAATGGACCATAAGGGTGGTAAAAGTGTTACTGGACGTAACCTTGGCTCCATTGGATATGGTCAAGGATCAGAAATGACTGACCACGGAGCAGCTTGGCCCAGAAAGCATAATGAAACTGCTGCTATGTGCGATGTTGAGGAAAGTGGCGTTGAAGATAAACCGCAAGGCGTGCACCAGAGTAAATCTGGCAGACCAGACCTACCCCAGCTCAAAAATGTTAACCACGATTGGCCTAAGAAGGCGAAAAATAGTGGTGGCACGCGCCCAATGAAAGGCTCTAGATATTCCGACGCAGGTGTATTAGGTCAGCAAGACATGAATGAGTGGTCGCCTAATAAAGTCGGTTCAATGATGACTGACGAAGCCGACTTGCAGAAAGCATTTGATGCTTACGCTAAAATGAGCAAGTGGATTAGTCTTGAAGGATTTCATGAGTATGCCGATGCTTCGGGCTTAAATGTTACTATCGACGAAAATACTCTTCTTCAGTTAATCGACAATAACCGAGATTACGTTTTTTATGAAAGCAGCGACCGCGAAGGGTCCTACTGGACGCCTCGGGTCTTAAATGAATTGTATTTCTATGGCGATGATCAAGAAGTCGATATGATGGGCGATGGGGATGACGCTCCGTGTGTCGCATGCGGCGAAGTCGAATGCCAATGCCCTGATATGGATGACGACGGTATTTGCGATCATTGCGGCGAAATGCCTTGCCAATGCCAACATGGCCATCACCACCACATGGAAGAAAGCATGGATGAAGGCTGGGGCGAGGAGATGGAAGAAAG
>JACCDP010057574.1_pt1 | contig 44252 bp, 40 predicted proteins | sample 7445841 | NCBI WGS metagenome assembly JACCDP01 (sample SAMN15323441, study PRJNA562643) | freshwater metagenome | isolation source: river surface water | place: USA:Blue River Watershed | collected 2017-08-17
GAACACCGAACCTGCGATGTTCTCGTAGAAGTACACATCGTCGGTCGCCACCGGCGCTTCGTTTTTACCAATGATCTGCACATGAACGGAGGCGCTCTCACTCTCGCCTTCTGCGACGCCATTGCTGGTCGTGTAATCAAAATACAGATTCAGCGCTTCGCCTGCTGGCAGATACTCCAGCGCCGATGCCCGCAGAAAAATATCGCCGTACTCGTCCAGACGCAAAAAATCGGAAGGAAAACTCGTCGTGCCTGCGAGGCTGAGCCGCCCCGGATCGGTATCCAGATCATTCCTGAACAGGTTATCGATCGCCTCCTCCGGATCCTGGCTGTCAAGGTAAACCACGAACGTATCGTCTAGCGCTGTGGGCTTGTCATTGGGCCCCAGCACCTGAATACTCAGCTCCGCCGTCGATTCCGCACCATGCTTGTCTGTGATCTTGTAGGTAAACAGGTCATATCTGGGACCTTCTTCGTCCGAGAGCGGCGGAATATCAAACGCTGCGGGTTTGTTGGCCGAATAGGTGTAGCTGCCATCTGGTCGAATCGCGAGCATCCCGTAAATGCCTTCGATATACACTCCGGATCCTACCGTTGTGAATGAGGAAGCACTTTGGTGCTGGGCGTGGGAGACATAAATTCGGTCTGCTGAATCGATGTCCGTATCGTTGGATAGCAACGTGCCCGAGGACTGAAAGGCCGTGTTCGTTACCGTGTGATCCGCATAGACAAAGCTATGATCCGCGACGGCTATGGGCGCATCGTTACTGCCGAGGATTCTTATATAAAATATAGAATCGAATGGGTGGGTCTTCAGGCTCGGGTCTGCGGGAACGGCCACATAAGGCAAGATGAGCAATTCATTTTCATTCAAAAATTGGAAATCATTGTCGGCTCTGAGACTCACGCTCACGAACGTGTTGTAAATATCATCGTGTTGCCATTCAAGCTCCAGATTCTCCGCGATCAGTACAAGGCCGGCGGAATTCTCAGCAAACATGCCGTAGAGCGTGTCCATCGGGGTCACCTCTCTGACATCGATCGGATTGCTTGATGAAAAGCCCTGCGATACGAATTCCCATGAAGGCGAATCTTCTCCCATGTGCGCAGCTACAAAATTGGTCAGCGGGGTGACAATAAACCCGTTTTCTCTCACCGCCACGATGGTGTCCAAAAGATGATCGAGATTTTCGTTCAGCACGACTGTCGTGTTGGCCAGATTTGTCGGCACGACAGCAGCAGGGTTGGGCGTGAGGGTGATCGTCAGGGTGGATTCGCTGACCACGCCTCTATCGTTTACCACCCGATAAGTAAATTCGTCCTGCAAGGTATCCAGCCAAAAATGGACATTGGTCGCCGGATGATAAGCGTAATTGCCATCTGAGCCGATTTCCAAATAACCATAATTTCCTGTTATCCAGGTCTTGCCGGAGTTTGAAGCCACCTGCACATAATCTGATTGCCCTCCCTTCACTGCCACGACCTGCAGGTGCGGGTCATCCACATCGTAGTCATTGCTCAGGATGCTGGGTACGGCGTCGGAACCCAGTACAACGCCATGCATGGTCGAGGACGTATCTTCCCATAGCACCGCAGTGTCATCCACGCCCTCCATCACCAGTGTCGAAGCCGGACTTGTCAGCACTGTTCTGCCATCGCTGATCGTTGAATAGGCGGTTATGGTTACGTTATCGCCTTCTCGCAAAAAATCAAAATAGGCACCCGTAATGGTCAGCCACCCATCGAAGCTTGGTCGTGGCGATCCCGGATTTTGAGTAGCCCGCAACCACAAGTCATCAAAGATCTTGGAAAATTCCTGATAAGTCTCCGCGTCCGACTCGGGAATATTGGTGTCGACTCTGTAATGGAGCAAAAGACTGGGGGTCGCGAGATTATCAATAAATGTCACCTCCGGGGTAGGTATCGGCAGGATGAGGATGTTGCCGCCGTTCTGCCCCCACCAATTATCTTCAGTGAACAGATACGTCTCCGAATCACCAAAAATTGCCTCGATCGGATCGTAGGTACCATGAATGGTCATGGTGGCCTGACCCACAGCAGTCACATCGAAACCGTTTACTTCCTGGTAGTACAGCACGTCGGTAACGAGCTGTGTATCGCCCAGCTTTTTACTGGCCAGCCCATCAGCAACATAAGTCAGCCCCCCATCGCTTTGCACCGTCCACTGCCCATAATCGGATATGAGGATCATGCTCGTCTGGATGTTGTCCGATCTTGAACCAACGCCGGTCACCTCCAGACTGAACCCATTTCCGCCCGGTACCGACTGATCATTCTCCAGCAACCCCGGCGAGTTCGTGAAAACATTGGTGACGATCAGGCTGAACTGCCCTCCCGCGTAAACCTCATAGTTATCAGCTGCCGGAACAGGGGATGGAAATATGCTGAAGACTGCCGTGCTCATGAAAATCCCCTCTTGGCTGGTTAGTATTGCCAGCGAGCTTGCGTCCACCGGGCGTGCTGAACAATAGTGCAAATGCACTAACAGACGCTTCTCCCGAGATCGACGCAACTGTCGGGCACGAGGCTTTCTTTGGGCATCCAGACTTGGCCCAAGCCGGGTGCCGGTACGGGTCGCTGGCGGCCTGCTGGCCTCATCTTTTCCCCGCCACCCCGCATATCTGCGACAATCCCGCTTTCATTTTTCCGGCTACCGGCCAGACCGGGCGCCCGCCGCAGGAGAACCCATGAAATTCCGCTTCCCCATCGTCATCATTGACGAAGACTTCCGTTCCGAGAACACCTCCGGCCTGGGCATTCGTGCACTGGCCGATGCGCTGCAAAAGGAAGGCATGGAAGTCGTGGGCGTGACCAGCTACGGCGATCTGTCGCAATTTGCGCAGCAGCAGTCGCGGGCATCGGCCTTCATCCTGTCGATCGACGACGAAGAATTCGGCGGCGGCACGCCCGAGGAGACCGAGGATGCGCTGAAGTCGCTGCGCGCATTCGTGGAGGAAATCCGCTACAAGAATGCCGATATCCCGCTCTACCTGTACGGCGAGACGCGAACCTCACGCCATATCCCCAACGATATCCTGCGCGAGCTGCATGGCTTCATCCACATGTTCGAAGACACGCCGGAGTTCGTCGCCCGCCACATCATCCGCGAAGCGCGTTCTTATCTGGACGGTCTGGCGCCGCCCTTTTTCCGCGCGATGGTGCACTACGCTCAGGATGGTTCGTACTCATGGCACTGCCCGGGCCATTCGGGTGGTGTGGCCTTCCTGAAGTCGCCGATCGGCCAGATGTTTCACCAGTTCTTTGGTGAGAACATGCTGCGTGCCGACGTCTGCAATGCGGTGGAAGAGCTCGGGCAGCTGCTCGACCATACCGGCCCGGTGGCGGCTTCCGAGCGCAATGCGGCGCGCATCTTCAATGCCGACCACTGCTATTTCGTCACCAACGGCACCTCGACCTCAAACAAGATGGTCTGGCACTCGACCGTCGCGCCGGGCGATATCGTTGTGGTGGACCGCAACTGCCACAAGTCGGTGCTGCACTCGATCATCATGACCGGCGCGATTCCGGTGTTCCTGATGCCGACCCGTAATCACCTTGGCATCATCGGCCCGATTCCGGTCGAGGAATTCAAGATGGAAAACATCATGAAAAAGATCGAGGCGAATCCCTTTGCCCGCGAGGCAAAGAACAAGAAGCCGCGCATCCTGACCATCACGCAATCAACGTATGACGGTGTGATCTACAACGTCGAGACCATCAAGGAAATGCTCGACGGCGAGATTGACACCCTGCACTTCGATGAAGCCTGGCTGCCGCACGCCAGCTTCCACGATTTTTACAAGGACATGCACGCGATCGGCAAGGATCGCCCGCGCGCCCAGAAATCGCTGATCTTCTCGACGCAATCGACGCACAAGCTGCTGGCCGGTTTGTCGCAGGCGTCACAAATTCTGGTACAGGAATCCGAGACGGTGCAGCTGGATCGCGACAGCTTCAATGAAGCCTACCTGATGCATATCTCGACCTCGCCACAGTACGCGATCATCGCCTCCTGCGACATCGCGGCCGCGATGATGGAGCCGCCCGGCGGCACCGCGCTGGTCGAGGAAAGCATTCTGGAAGCGCTGGACTTCCGGCGCGCAATGAAGAAGATTGATCAGGAATGGGGCAAGGACTGGTGGTTCCAGGTGTGGGGACCCGAAGAATTCGCCGACGAAGGCATCGGATCGCGTGACGACTGGATGATCAATGGCAAGGATCAGTGGCACGGCTTCGGCAAGATCGCGTCTGGCTTCAACATGCTCGACCCGATCAAGGCCACCATCGTCACGCCGGGCTTGGCCATGGATGGCCAGTTCGGCGAGACTGGCATCCCGGCCTCCATCGTGACCAAGTATCTGGCCGAGCATGGCGTCATCGTCGAGAAGGCCGGCCTGTATTCGTTCTTCATCATGTTCACTATCGGTATCACCAAAGGCCGCTGGAACACGCTGCTGACTGCGCTGCAGCAGTTCAAGGACGATTACGACAAGAATCAGCCAATCTGGCGCATCCTGCCGGAATTCGCCGCTGCCAACCCGCGCTATGAGCGCATCGGCCTGCGCGACCTGTGCCAGCAGATCCACGACATGTACAAGTCACATGACGTGGCCCGGCTGACTACCGAGATGTACCTGTCCGACATGCAGCCGGCGATGAAGCCCTCCGATGCCTTTGCCAAGATGGCGCACCGGGATATCGAGCGCGTCGCCATTGATCAGCTCGAAGGCCGGGTTACCGCAATCCTGCTGACGCCCTACCCGCCTGGCATTCCGCTGCTGATCCCGGGCGAACGCTTCAACAAGACCATCGTCGATTACCTGAAATTCGCGCGCGACTTCAATGAGAAATTCCCCGGCTTCGAAACCGATGTGCACGGGCTGGTCAAGATGGAGGTGGATGGCGTGCGGGGGTATTACGTGGATTGTGTGCGGCAGTAAGGCAGCTTCTGGCGTGCAAAAACGGGGCACCGGCCCCCGCTTCCGTAGGGCCAGATCTCAGGTCTTGGGCAACGTCACCCCACGCTGCCCCTGATACTTTCCACCCCGGTCCTTGTACGAGGTCTCGCAGACCTCGTCGCTCTCGAAGAACAGCACCTGCGCACAGCCCTCGCCCGCATAGATCTTCGCGGGCAACGGCGTGGTGTTGGAAAATTCCAGCGTCACATAGCCTTCCCACTCAGGCTCGAACGGCGTGACATTCACGATAATGCCGCAGCGTGCATAGGTCGATTTGCCAAGGCAGATGGTCAGCACGTTGCGGGGGATGCGGAAATACTCGATGGTACGAGCCAGCGCGAAGGAATTCGGCGGGATGATGCAGACATCACTTTTCAGATCGACAAAAGAATTTTCATCGAAATTCTTGGGATCGACGATGGTGCTGTTGATATTGGTGAAAATCTTGAATTCATCCGCGCAGCGGATATCGTAGCCATACGATGAGGTGCCATACGAGACGATACGCTGGCCGTTGGCCTGCCGTACCTGACCCGGCTCGAAAGGCTCGATCATGCCGTGCTGCTCGGCCATGCGGCGGATCCACTTGTCGGATTTGATGCTCATCGTCAGGTCGCTGGAAAAGTAAAATTTCCGCGATTCTACGCGATTCCGCTCCCGCACTCCGGCAGGCTTCAAGGGCATGCTATTGCCTGGGCGAGACGATCCCCGATATTTGCCGGGGCGATCTGCCGGTACAGTGCCGCGGTCATGTCGGAATGGCTGATCATGCCAACCAGACGGCGCCTGTCATCAACCACGGGAATATGATGAGTACGCTGCGCAAACGACTGGCGCAGCCGCTCGGCCATCGGCATGTCGAGGCGCACCGAATGGGCCTCAACGGTCACGCACACCGCCCTGAGGGATACCAAAAATCCGGGCGATGATCTACGCAAAACCGAACGCAGTGTTCGCAGATGACGTCGGCGTGGAGCCTGAGCGAGCGTTTGCTTGCGTCAGCTCAGTGATACGGCTGTTAAAATTTTTGATCAGCATTGACCTTATGTTCGCCTCTGTCAAATCGAACAGACCGATCAGTTCACCCAGTCCGGAACCATCGCGGACTGTCGACGACTTTGAGATACAGGATTCCACTGCTCTCATGAGCTGCTTTCGGGCCTCGTCACTGCTCATGTTGATCTGTCTTTTTGACTTGTCCTCTACAGGCATGCCGAAATCATCAACCGGAGAAGGTTCGATGAACGTTTTCACGATGTCGCGAGCCCGTTTCACCGAGGGTTGGGAACGGAAATCACGCACTGCCAACAGAAACTCTACGCTTTCCCCCAGATCCGCAGCCTGCGCAAATGCCTCGAACAACTGAAAATCCTGTGGATCACCCGGCTGCGATCCCAGAAAATTTTCCGCCTGCGGTATTTGTCCGGCAAACCGGTTTTCCAAGCGCTGAAAAGCCTGCATTACCCGCAGTTCGCGGACCGTCAGCGGCGTGGACGTTGCGAGGTCGGTCACTTGGCGATAACTACCAGATGCCGGAAGCGGCGTGTTTTTGCTTCCCGAGCCCAACCGTGATTTGATTGATTGCACCCCGCGATCGAAAAGCTGTCGCACCGATTCAAACGCCGTCTTCCGCTGCATGGCCAGTTTGGCACTCTGGCTTCCCAACACCTCCAGCCTGGCGGGATTAACACCGGGCTTGGAGGACAGCGCAGCGCTTCCCCGTCCGGCGCTCATGCTCCGGGTGTGTTGCAAATCCTGCGAGCCCAGAGCTACCCTGCGCCCGTGAGAAGATGAGATGCTCATCGACGCCTCCAGCATCGGCTGACGCTTCGCAGAAAACAACGCAGATACCGACGCCAAACACAAAAGCTTCAGTGTAGCCAAATCTCCTCCGCGCCGATCGCTGGCAGAGGCCATGATGCATCGCCGATACATTGGCTGTTATCGCCCCCGTTGCGGGCAAGGCCAAGCTCAACGCTGCAGTGACTCCCATACTTTCTGCAAACGCTTGGCCGATACCGGCATCGGCGTCCTCAATTCCTGCGCAAACAGCGACACGCGCAATTCCTCCAGCAGCCAGCGAAATTCCTGCATCTTCGGGTCGCCGCGCGCCGCGCCTTTCTGCGCCCGTTGCCAGGGGGCGGCGGCCTGCTGCCACTCGGCCATTAGCCGGGCGTCGCGCGCCGGGTCGGCGCGCAGCTTGTCCAGCCGCACCTGCATCGCTTTCAAATAGCGCGGGAAATGCGCCAATTGCGCATGCTCGGTCTCGATAACGAAACGCTTGTGTACCAGCGCCTGCAACTGCGACTGCAGGTCCGCCTGTGCCGCGGCATGCGCCTTGATCGCCTGCAGCTTCTTGGGCAGCGCATGGTATTCGCCCAGTATCTGGCCAACGAGCCGCGCGATCTCGTTGACCAGCAGGTTGAGCCTGGCCTTGCCTTCATCCCGCCGGGCATTGAATTCACCTGCGTTCACCGGCAGCGGTACCTGCAGGCAGGCGCGGCTCAGCCCCGCCTGAATGATCTGGTCGCGCAACTCTTCCTGCGAGCCGAGGGCCATGAACTGCATGCCCATTTGCTGAAGCCCGGGCACGTTCTTCTCGAGATATTTCAACTGCTCTTTCAGCTGAATCGCGAACAGGCGTCGCAGGCCCGCCAGATGCAGGCTGGCGGCCTCGTTCGGGTCGTCGAACACCTCCAGGTCGCAATGGGTGCCGCGATCGACCAGCGCAGGAAACCCGATCATGGTCTGCTTGCCACGCTGGATCTCCAGCAGCTCGGGCAACTCACCGAAAGACCAGTGGGTGAGGTTCTGCGATACGGAGGGCGCGGCACTCGCCGTCACTGCGGGTGCGCTTGGATTTTCTGCTTCATCAGCCGCCGCCTGATCGGCCACCGGCAAGGCGGCCTGCTCGGCGATCTTCTGGAACTGCTCTCTCGCCTGCATTCCCAGCTCTGCCTGCAAGGCCGCCAGATTGCGTCCCATGTCGAGCTGACGGCCATGCTCATCAATCACCTTGAAGTTCATGAAGTGATGCGCTGGCAAAGTCTCCAGCTTGAAATCGGCATGCCTGATGATGATGCTTGTTTGCGCCCGGATATCGGCAATCAGCGCCTCCAGCAGCTGCCCCATGCCGAATTTTTTAGCGTCGTGAATACGGTCACAAAACCCGGCCGCATACTCCGGCAGCGGCACACAGTGGCGGCGCAGCTTCTGCGGCAGCGACTTCAGCAGCAGATGAATTTTTTCTTTCAGCATGCCGGGCACCAGCCATTCGCAGCGCGCGGCGGATACCTGATTCAGCGCATACAGCGGCACCGTCAGCGTGACACCATCGCGCACCGCCCCCGGCTCGAAGTGATAGCTGAGCGCCATCTCAATGCCGGCCTGCCGCATCTGCTTGGGAAAGAGATCGGTGGTGATGCCAGCGGCCTCATGCCGCATCAGGTCATCGCGGCTCAGGTGCAATAGCTTTGGCGTCTGTTTGCTGGCCTGTTGGTACCAGCGCTCGAAATCCACCGCCGTGCAAATCCCCTCGGGGATACTCTTGTCATAAAAGGCAGCGATCAGCTCTTCATCGACCAGCACATCCAGCCGGCGCGATTTGTGCTCGAGGTTTTCGATCTCGCGGATCAGTTTCTGGTTGTGCGCAAAAAAAGGCAAACGCGTCTCGAAATCACCCTCGACCAGTGCGCTGCGGATGAAGATCTCGCGCGCCTCGGACGGGTTGATCTTGCCGTAGTCAATGCGCCGCTGGCTGTAGACCACCAGCCCATAAAGCGTCGCGCGCTCATAGGCCGACACCTGTCCGCTCCGCTTCTCCCAGCGGGGATCGCCATAGGATTTTTTCAGCAGATGGCCGCCGACCTTTTCCAGCCAGTCGGGCTGGATGTTGGCGATCGTGCGCGCAAACAGCCGCGAGGTATCGACCAGTTCGCCGGCCATCACCCAGCGTCCGGCTTTTTTCGACAGTGATGATCCCGGCCACAGATGGAAGCGGATGCCGCGTGCGCCGAGATAATGCGGCTCATCATCCGCCTTGTAACCGATATTGCCCAAAAGACCGGTGAGTAGCGCCAGATGCAGCTGCTCGTACGTCGCGGCAGAGTCACTCACCCGCCAGCCCTGTTCTCGCACCAGCGTGAACAACTGCGCATGCACATCGCGCCATTCACGCAATCTCAGCTGCGATAAAAATTGCTCGCGGCACTGCTCCTGCAACTGGCGATTCGATTTCTTGTGCTCGATTGCTTCCTCGAACCACTTCCAGATTTTCAGATAGCTCTGGAATTCGGATTTCTCATCAGCGAATTTCTTGTGTGCGTTGTCCGCGGCCCCCTGCGCGTCGGCGGGACGATCACGCGGATCCTGCACCGACAGTGCCGAGGCAATCACCAGCATCTCTGACAGGCACTGATGATCGCGGCCAGCGAGGATCATGCGGCCCACGCGCGGATCGAGCGGCAGCTTCGCCAGCTGCCTGCCCAGCGCGGTCAATTCGCGGGAATCGTCAACCGCGCCTAGCTCCTGCAGCAGCTGGTAGCCATCGGCAATCGCGCGCCCTAGCGGCGGCTCGATAAAAGGAAACTCCTCGACATCGCCCAAGCGGAGCGACTTCATCCGCAGAATGACGGCCGCGAGCGAGGAGCGCAGTATCTCGGGATCGGTGAATTTCGGGCGCTGCAAAAAATCCTGCTCGTCATACAGGCGTATGCAGACACCGGCGGCGACACGGCCGCAACGGCCTGCACGCTGATTCGCGGCGGATTGCGCGATCGGCTCGATCTGCAGCTGCTCGACCTTGTTGCGGTAGCTGTAGCGCTTGACTCTCGCGGTGCCGGCATCCACCACGTAGCGTATGCCCGGCACCGTCAGCGAGGTCTCGGCCACGTTGGTGGCGAGCACGATGCGGCGCGCATTGGTCGGCTTGAAGATCCTCTCCTGCTCTTGCGCCGACAATCGCGCGAACAGCGGCAGTATCTCGACGTGCGGCGGATGGTGCTTGCGCAGCGCCTCGGCGGCCTCGCGGATCTCGCGCTCGCCGGGCAGGAAGATCAGGATATCGCCCTGCCCGATCAGCGCCAGCTCATCGACGGCATCGACGATGGCATCCATCAGGTCGCGTTGTTCTTTGTTGCGTGCAGCAGGCGTGCTGGCTGCCGATGACTTCGGCGCGCTGTCCATCACCGGGCGGTAGCGCACCTCGACCGGGTACAGCCTGCCCGAGACCTCGATCACAGGCGCGAGCTTGTCACCGTTCGCGAAATGCCGCGCAAAGCGCTCGGCATCTATCGTGGCCGAGGTGATGATGAGTTTCAGATCCGGACGTTTGGGCAGCAGCTGCTTCAGATAACCGAGCAGGAAATCAATGTTCAGGCTGCGCTCGTGCGCCTCGTCGATAATGAGGGTGTCGTATTGCCTGAGCAGTGGATCGCCCTGCGTCTCGGCAAGCAGGATGCCGTCGGTCATCAGCTTGATCCACGCGCCCTCGGACAGCGTGTCATTGAAGCGCACCTTGTAGCCGACGTGCGTACCGGGTGGCGAACCGAGTTCCTGCGCGATGCGCTTGGCGGTGGAGGATGCGGCGATACGCCGGGGCTGGGTGTGCCCGATCAGCCCCGCTTTGCCGCGTCCGAGGGACAGGCAGATCTTTGGCAATTGCGTCGTCTTGCCGGAGCCGGTTTCGCCGCTGACGATGATCACCTGATGCTGCGTCAGCGCAGCCGCGATCTCCTCGCGACGGCCGGAGACGGGCAGCTCTTCAGGAAAACTGACCTCGGGCAGCGGGTGGCGGATCGGGGTGGCGGGGGTCTGCGCAGCGGCGGGGGCACGCCGCGCTTTTTTCGGGGCTTCGGGAGCGGACATGGCGGGGCGAATTATAATGCGAGCCATGGAGAACCCCACTCAGTTCGTCAGCTGGTTGCGCTCGGTCGCGCCGTATATCCACGCGTTTCGTGGCAAGACCTTCGTCATTGCTTTCCCGGGAGAGCTGGTGCTGGCAGGCGCCCTGCCCGTGCTCGCGCACGATCTGTCACTGTTGCATGCGCTGGGTATCAAGGTGGTGCTGGTGCATGGATCCCGGCCGCAGGTCGAAGAACAGCTGGCGCTGCGCAAGGTCGAATCACGCTTTCATAACGGCTTGCGGATCACCGACGAGGTAGCCCTCGAATGCGCAAAAGAAGCGGCCGGCGAATTGCGCCTCGATATTGAAGCCGCGTTCAGTCAGGGGTTGCCGAACACGCCGATGGCCAATGCCGCCGTGCGCGTCATCTCCGGCAATTTCGTGATCGCCCGGCCGGTCGGCATCATCGAGGGTGTCGATCACGAGCGCACGGGCGTGGCGCGGAAAATTGCCTACGAAACTATCCATCCGATTCTGAACGCGGGCGGTCTGGTGCTGCTCTCGCCGCTGGGCTTCTCGCCGACCGGTGAAGTCTTCAACCTCGCGATGGAAGATGTCGCCGTCGCTGCCGCGACTGCGCTGCGTGCAGACAAGCTGATCTTCATCACCGAACTGCCGATGATCCATGACGCCGCCGGTGAGGAGATCCGCGAAGTGTCAGCGCATCAGGCCAGCGCAGTGCTGGATTCGGGCTGCCTGAGCGCCGACACCGCCTACTACTTCCGCGCCGCGACGCAGGCAGCGCTGTCGGGCGTGCCTCGCGCGCACATCGTGCCCTTCGCCACCGATGGCTCGGTGCTGCTGGAGATCTTCACGCATGATGGTGTGGGGACGATGATCTCGTCGGAAAATCTTGAGAGCCTGCGCGAAGCCAGCATCGAGGATGTCGGCGGCATCCTGCGCCTGATCGAGCCGCTGGAGGTCGACGGCACGCTGGTCAAGCGCGGCCGTGAACTGATCGAGCGCGAAGTCGATTATTTCTCGGTGATCGAGCACGATGGCGTCATCTTCGGGTGCGCCGCGCTGTACCCCTTCCCGGCAGAAAAAATGGCCGAGATGGCCTGCCTGACCGTGAGCCCGGATTCGCAGGGGCAAGGCGATGGCGAGCGATTGCTCAAGCACCTGGAAAACCGCGCGCGCGCCGCCGGATTCAAGAAGCTTTTCGTGCTGACGACACGTGCCGCGCACTGGTTCCTGAAGCGTGGCTTCGTGATGGCCAGCGTCGACGACCTGCCGAAAGACCGTCAGAATATGTACAACTGGCAGCGCAAATCGCTGGTGCTGATCAAGAAACTCTGATCGAGCCGCCTGCCCTCATGAAACGCTGTCTATTTTTCCGGAGAACTGAATGACTCGCATGATCCACTGCATCAAGCTGAACAAGGAAGCCGAAGGTCTGGACTTCCCGCCTTATCCGGGCGAACTCGGCAAAAAAATCTGGGAAAGTGTCTCGAAGGAGGCGTGGGCAGCATGGCTGAAGCACCAGACCATGCTGGTAAACGAAAACCGGCTGAATCTGGCCGATGTGCGCGCGCGCAAATATCTCGCCACGCAAATGGAGAAGCATTTCTTTGGCGAGGGAGCCGATCAGGCGCAGGGGTATGTGCCGCCGTCGGAATGATCTTCAAAGTTCGCCCAAGCACGCCGCTCTCGAGCGGCTTTTTTACTTTCTTGATGCGTCCGTTTGTGTAGGTCGCCCGCCATTCAGAACATCAACGTCTTGACACCCTCGGCCGTACCCAGCAAACATACATCTGCGCCCTTGCGCGCGAAGAGCCCGACGCTGACCACGCCGGGAATATCATTGATTTTCACTTCGAGTGTCACCGGATCAGTGATCTGCATGCCCGCTGCATCGATGATATGGCAGCCGTTATCCGTGACGTAGGGCTTGCCGTCTTTCATGCGCAAGGCAGGTGTAGCGCCCAACGAGGCAAGGCGACGGCTGACTGCCGCCACCGCCATGGGTATCACTTCCACCGGCAGCGGGAATTTGCCGAGCACCTCGACCAGCTTGGAAGCATCGGCAATGCAAATGAATCGGTCAGCCACGGAAGCGACGATTTTTTCTCGCGTCAGCGCTCCGCCGCCTCCTTTGATCATGGCGCCTTGAGGATTGATTTCATCCGCGCCATCGATATAGACCGACATGCGCTCGACCTGATTGAGGTCAAACACGGTAATACCGTGGGACTTCAGCCGGGTGGCCGTCGCCTCTGACGAGGCGACGGCGCCCTTGAGGCGATCGCGCAGCTTGCCGAGTTCGTCAATGAAAAAATTCGCGGTGGAACCCGTGCCCACGCCGATGATGTCGCCTTCGGCGACATAGTCCACAGCGGCTCGCGCGACTGCCTGCTTGAGTTCGTCTTGAGTCATGATGGTCGATGATGATCGTCGTACGGATGCGCGCTGAGCGACGCATCAAAGCCCGCATTGTAGCGGATGCGTACCTCTGCTCAGCCACGAGCAGCACCAACAACGATGGCGTCAGGAAGGCAGACCGTTCGTCATCAGGTAATGAGCCAGCGAGGCCTTGTCATGCAGATTGAGCTTGCGGTACAAGTGTGCCAGCTGATTGCGCACCGTGTGATGCGACACCCCCAGCTCGCGGGCGATCTGCTTGTGGCTCATGCCCGCCGCAAAGCGCCTCGCAACGACAAACTCGCGCGGCGTCAGAATTTCCATCACGCCCACGGGCCTGATGCGACATTGCAGCCCGCCATTTTGCCGGTGCAGGCTGATTTCGATCTGCGTCCCTCGGAAGGTCTTGCCGTTCAACAGCATTTCCATCACCTCGGCGGGAATGCTGTCCGGCGCAGAGTCGGGCCATTCGCGCTCGAGCAGATCGAACAGGCGCTGGTCTGCAATCTCGATCGTGCCATCGACATCCACCAAGCCGCTGGCGAATGGCTGAGACTTTCCATCATCAGACTGACGGCTCAGTGCGCGTGACCGGTTGATCGCCAGTGCGCGTGACAGATGGATCCACAAGCCATGGAGGCAGGCGGCATCGGTTTCGGCGAAACGTACATCGTGGCGACGGTAAAGGATGATCCAACGCGCCGGCCTGACGCGCTTGGGATCGTCGCCATGAACCATCATGTGGCACAGCCCAAGCTCCTCCGACAGGCTGCGCGGTCCGGACATGACACGCGCCCGGCTTTTTTTACCATCTCGCGAACTGCGATAGATCTCTCGCACGCCGCCGCGCGAGGGTGACAAGGGCGCCTCCCGGAAGCCTCGTGCCACCGGATCATCGGCATGGTCGGAAGAGTCTCTGAGCGACTCAGGCACCGTCAGCATCGGAGACTCGGCGGCGTAATTGAGCACCGAGACCGCCTTTTTCTGCGCGGCCTCACCGGTGCCAAAAATCGCGCCGTCAAAGCGTATCCACATTTGCAGAAGATTGATTGCCTGTGTCAGGAACTGTTCTGGCGCTGCATACTCAGCCAGCGCATACATGTCGCGAACGGTGCTTGAAAATGCTTGCAAGATATGCCCCTCCTCGCCTCAGACCGACACCCTCTGCATCTTTACGGGCGCATTTGTTTTTTTGAAAACTTAACTGATTTTTTTAAATTTGTAACTAAAAGGCTGCAATCTTTCGAACGTTTGTGTTGTTAAACGCACAATCGGAGGAAGGCAGGGATTTTCCTTGGAGAAACTAAATCGAGACCAAGAAGCTTTGTGAGCACTCAACACGGCACCCGGCGTGATCAGTTCCAATCGGGGGGCGATTCACCACTCTGAGAAGGAGCTTCGATGCGTAAAGTAACTGCCATGACTGTGCTGAGCCTGAGCCTGACCACCCTGCTGACGGCCTGCGGCATTGGGCCTGCCGAGGCCCAGCCATCGGGTCTGGTCAATGTCGATATCAGCAATGTGGCCAATAACATCGCGCGCAATATCAATGTCGATGTCAGCCAGATTCCGGTGACGGTGCAAGCACCGATCGGGATCGCAGCCAATGTCTGCGGCGTGAATGCGAATGTGCTCGCCCAACAGGGCGCGGGGGCGGCGCAATGTACCGCCACCTCTACCAGCAATGCGCTGGATAATCTGGTGCAGCGGCAGATCAAATCAAACCGCCAGCGCTGAGCTGAGCGCCCCTCGTCTGATCTTGTCTGCTGTCCCCGCTGCTCAGCGGCCAGCAGACGAGATCAGTGCAAAATTTGTCAGAAATCCGGCTTGGACGAAGTTCCAGCAGGTAACATTGCGGTTTTAGCCAATTCTTCCGCCTTTTGACCATGCCCAAGCCCGCTGCCACCCGGACGCCGACGGAAACGCCCGAGTTTTCCGCGCTGGCGTTGCATGCACGTCAGGCACAGCAGTGGCGGCTGGAAGACCTGTTCAACGCTGATCCGCAGCGCTTCGAGCGGTTCTCGACGGAAGGCGCGGGTGTCTTCCTCGACTATTCGAAGAACTTCGTCGACGCCCGGACGCTGGAGATGCTGTTCGCCTTTGCCGGCGCCTGCGGGCTGGAGCAGCGCCGCGATGCGATGTTCTGCGGCGAGCCGGTCAACACGACGGAGCATCGCCCGGCACTGCACACCTTGCTGCGCGCCCCTGCGGATCATCGTTTCGAGCTCAATGGCGCAGTCCTCAGTGACGAAGTGCAGCGGGTACTGCAGCAGATGGAACGAGTCTCCGGGCAGATACGCAGCGGGCAATGGACCGGCCATACGGGCAAGCGGATCACGGATGTGGTGAACATTGGCATTGGCGGGTCCGATCTCGGGCCGGCAATGGCGTGCGCCGCATTGCGACCGTTTGCCAGCCACGGACTGCGCTCGCATTTTTTGTCCAACGTGGATGGTCATGCGATTGATGCCCTGCTCGCGGGCCTGTCGCCCGAGACCACGCTGTTCATCGTGGCCTCCAAGAGCTTCACGACACAGGAAACGCTGATCAACGCTCATGCCGCACGCGACTGGTTCCTTGCCAGTGGCCAGCCCGCGGACCTTGCGCGGCATTTCGTCGCTGTGTCGACCAATGCACAAGCTGTCGCAGCGTTCGGCATTGATCCGGGCAATATGCTGCCCTTCTGGGACTGGGTCGGCGGGCGCTATTCAGTCTGGTCAGCGATCGGACTGTCCGTCGCGATCGCCGTTGGCATGGACAACTTCCGCGCGTTGCTTGCCGGTGCTCATGCGATGGACGAGCATTTCCGCAGCCTGCCGCTGGATCGCAACCTGCCGGTGATACTGGGACTGATCGGATGGTGGTATCGCGTGTTTTTCGGCAGCAGCTCGCAGCTGATCGCGCCCTACCACGAAGACTTGCGCCTGTTTCCGTCCCACCTGCAGCAGCTGGAGATGGAGAGCAACGGCAAGTCGGTCGATCTGGACGGCCTGCCTGTGACCACGCCTACAGCGCCCGTCATCTGGGGCAGCACCGGGACGAACGGACAGCATGCGTATTTCCAGATGCTGCATCAGGGCACGGATCTGGTGCCGGTCGATTTCATCACTGCGCTGAAACCATCGCACAACCGGCCGGGTCAACATCAGGTATTGCTCGCCAATTGCTTTGCACAGGCTGAAGCACTGATGCGCGGCCAGCAGAAGGACGAGCGCGAAGGCCATGAAGATCAGGTATGGCCCGCCTACCGAGTGCTGCCCGGAAACCACCCCAGCAATATGCTGCTGATGGACCGCCTGACCCCTGAGACGCTCGGGGCTTTGCTCGCGCTGTATGAGCACAAGACCTTCGTGCAGGGCGTATTGTGGAACGTGAACAGTTTTGATCAGTGGGGCGTGGAGCGCGGCAAAGTGTTGACCGCGCGCATTCTGCCCGAGCTGGAAGGCAAACCGTCATCCTACCCGCATGATGGATCAACGGCCGGGCTGATCGCGCGCGCCCGGCGCGCATGAGGCGCGACCATCGCTGATGTGCTACCGCTTGCATCCATCAAGGACTCGTTTTCTACTTTCTCCACTTTCTCTGACCATTTGCCTGTCGCAGCCGGATTTTTCTTTCTGACCCCCGAACACCATGAACCAGCTAGAGCAATTGAAGCAGTACACAACGGTCGTCGCTGATACCGGCGATTTCCAGACGATGAAGGCCTTCTCGCCGCGCGATGCGACCACCAATCCCTCGCTCATTCTGAAAGCCGTGCAAAAACCGGACTATCGGCATCTGCTGGATGACGTGGTGCGGCAGCACAAGGGACAGCCTGTCGGCGAGATCATCGACCATCTGCTGATAGCGTTTGGCCAGCAGATACTCGCGATCATCCCGGGACGCGTCTCGACCGAGACTGATGCTCGCCTGTCCTTCGACACGGAAGGCACGATTGCCAAGGCACGGCACCTGATCGCTCTGTACGAAGCCGCCGGCGTGTCGCGTGAGCGCGTGCTGATCAAGATCGCCTCCACCTGGGAAGGCATACGCGCTGCTGAAATTCTGGAAAAAGAAAACATTCGCTGCAACATGACGCTGCTGTTTTCCCTGCCGCAGGCGATTGCCGCCGCTGACGCCGGCGCACAGCTGATCTCGCCTTTCGTCGGCCGCATCTACGACTGGTACAAGAAAGCGACCGGCCATGAATACACCGGCAGTGATGATCCGGGCGTGCAATCGGTATCGACGATTTACACGTACTACAAGAAGTTCGGCTACACGACCGAAGTGATGGGCGCCAGCTTCAGGAATACCTCGCAGATCCTGTCGCTGGCCGGCTGCGATCTGCTGACGATCAGCCCGGAGCTGCTGCAGAAGCTCAGCGAATCCGATGCGCCGGTCGACAGACAATTATCGCCAGAGCGGGCATCGCATACAGATTTACACAAACTCACGCTGGATGAAAAAGCTTTCCGCTTCATGTTGAATGACGATGCGATGGCGACGGAGAAACTGGCTGAGGGTATACGACTGTTTTGTGCAGATGCCGTAAAACTGGAAAAGCTTGTTTCTGGCTGAGTGCCCGCAAACATCCGTCGCCGGGATGCTTTATCCGGATTCTAGCCCGCCTTGCTGATGCTGTATTGATTGACCAAAAACAGGGCTGCGAGCTGCCTTTTTTGATCGACATCGGTCAGCTCGCTCAGATTCCGATAGGTATCGACAGCTAACTGGGCTATCGCCACGCAATTGGGCCTCAGGTATTTGCGTCTGTCAGCAGTAAATTCGTAACTGCCAGACCTGATATTTTCTTCGGAAAAATCCTGAACGAATTTTTCGAAATCATTGCTCGCCGTCCTAATCGCCTCGCTACTGAGATCACTCAGGTTTGGAATACTGGTCGTCGGGTAATTTCTCGTCGCCGTGATTTTTTTCGGTAACAGCTGCTCAATCCTGAGCTGAAGATCTGCGAGTAGAATTTCCCTAACGCTTTTTATTGTTCTGATACGGGCTACGATATTTTTTTTCTGGTCATCGGTTTGCTGGAAAACATCGCGCCGTCTGAGATACATTTCCTCATTGAATTCCATTATCTCTTCTAATAACCGCTTCGCCAATTCGAGCCGTTTGATCTGATCTTCATTCGCAGAAGCAGCACTCGATGGATAGTTCAGAGTTTCTTCATTACCGGTGACTGTGGCCGAAGCGGGCCTGGACTTTTGAGGCCACAACAGCAATCGCAAGCCTTCCCAGGCCATATCCTTATCGTCCGGCGAGTGGTGGGGCATCAAAAGGTCGCTGTAAATCTTGGGCATGCTCTGGCTAGTGCCCAGCAGACTTTGCAGCGCTGATTTCCATCTGGGCGAAGGCGCCGGAGGTGGTGCTGCCGGAGCCTTCGCCGTGACGTGATCGTCGGTTTCCACTGCTTGTGTAACCGGCTTGGGGGCAGCTGACAACAGGGCAGCAATCGCATCCCTTTCTGTCTCTTCGGGTTGCTGCGTCAATCGCTGTCTGGCATACGACAGGCATGCGGAATCGAAGTATTTGCTTCCGTCCGCAAACAAATAGGCTCTGCCATTCTTTAGAGCCGCCTGATACGCTGCCGAAAAATCCTCGAAATCTGCCTGACCTGGTGACAGGGCATCCCGGCGTCTTTGCTCTGCAAGTTTGTCTTCCCTCTCCTGCTCCATCCGTTTTTTTTCATCGGCCCTGGCTTTTTTTTCTGCATCGGCAAACAAAAGTGCGGTGGCCGCCCTGCGTTTTTGCTGAGTGTCTTTTGTGTAGATTATCCGCGATGCTTCGGGATGCGCTTCTTGAAATTGCCGCGCGAATTTCAAACACGCCAGGTCAAAGGCTGCATCATCGGGATCAATCGATACATACCCTGCTTCAGGATCGTATCTCTCTGAAAATTCATTGAATAACTTCTCCTCAGGCGAAATTTCATGGCGTTCAGGGACTGAGGCTGCGACGGATAAAGGCTCTCCAGTATCTTCTTTATCATGATCGTTCGCTGATCCACGATCCGACACAGGCAGAACATCATCTCGATCAGCGCTCGTGAGAGAATCCCCCAGCCCGAAAAAATCGGGCGTGACCTCTTCTTTTTGAATTGGCTCTGCTTCTGTTTTAACAGGCAAATCAGGGCGCTGAGGCGACACCTCTTCTTCCGAGCTCTCTTCATCCACATCAAATTCCACAGCAGGAAAGCTTCTCACTTCCCTGACGTTAGTCAATGCCGTAGCAGAGTCCCTCCCGAGCAGCGCTTGCTCAACATGGGACCAAGCTTGTCTTACGGACTGAACCCATCCTCGAATCTTCTCTGCAATAAGCTCGGGAATACGTGAAAAAAATGCTCCCGCTCGGCGCATAAAAAGTTGAGCCATGTTTTGCCTGCTCGTTGCAGACAAGCAATTACCCTCTTCACTCTGATTCAGCGCGTTTGCCGAGGGTGGAGAAGGACGGGTGACACTATTTTTATCCATAAAAAAACCCTCAAAATGACAAACCATGTTTGTCCATGAGGGCTTCGTGACGTCTTGATAGTTTTTGTTCTGTCGAATTGTCGTTTTTATTTGTCTCTTTTTAGTAACCACGAGATGCTTATATTCTGATCACAAAACCTTGGCCTCCCTGAACCCGGCGATCTCCTCACGCGAGTAGCCCAGCCCTGACAGCACCTCCTCCGTATGCTCCCCCAATTCCGGCCCTATCCACTGCGTACCCCCCGGGGTTTCCGACAGCTTGGGCGTCACTGCTGGCAGCTTGACCGGGCTGCCGTCCTTGAAGACATGCTGCTCGAACATCTGGCGAGCGAGGAACTGCGGATCTTGCATCATGTCGCGCACGGAATAGATCTTGGATACGGGCACATCGGCGGCTTTGAGGATGTGTAAGGCTTCATCGATATCGCGGCCCGAGCACCACGACTGGATTGCCTCATCAATAGCCTGTGTCTGCGGCACGCGTCCGGCATTGTTGGCCAGTAGCGGATCATTGGCCATGTCATCACGGCCGATCGCGGTCATCAGGCGCTTGAAGATGGCATCGCCATTGCCGGCAATGACGATGTTCTCGCCATCGCGGGTGGTGTAGGTATTGGACGGCACAATGCCCGGCAACGCGCTGCCGGTGCGCTCGCGCACGACACCGGCATGATCGTATTCCGGCACCAGCGATTCCATCAGATTGAATACGGCCTCATAGAGCGCGACATCAACCATCTGCCCCTGCCCCGCCTGACAGTCTGCGCCGGTCTTGCCATTCCAGCGACCACCGGTCACATCGCGATGGCGCAAGGCCATCAGCGCGCCAATCGCGCCATGCAGGGAGGCGATGGAATCGCCAATGGAAATGCCGATGCGCACCGGGGGCCGGTCGGGATGGCCGGACACATAGCGCAGCCCGCCCATGGATTCGCCGATCGCGCCAAAGCCGGGCGCATCGCGCATCGGGCCGGTCTGGCCGTAGCCGGACAACCTGACCATGATGGTCGCCGGATTGATGGCCTTGAGCTGTTCATACCCGAGGTTCCATTTTTCGAGCACGCCGGGGCGATAGTTCTCGATCACGATGTCGGCATCCAGCGCCAGCTGGCGCGCGATCTCTTGCGCGCGCGGGTCTTTCATGTTGAGCGTCACGCTTTTCTTGTTCCGGCTCTGCACGGTCCACCAGAGCGAATTGCCATCCTTGAGCACGCGCCACTTGCGAATGGGATCGCCCTCGCCCGGCGCTTCGATCTTGATGACCTCGGCACCGAATTCGGCCAGCATGCGCGAGCAGAATGGCCCGGCGATCAGCGTACCGAGCTCGAGTACCTTGATGCCCGCCAGTGGGCCTTTGGGTGTGGCAGGGGCGGACGATGCCGCCTTGGGAGATGTAGGGTCGTCCATGTCTTGTTGTTGTCAGGGGAAGATGAAACGGCAGACATCATGCCCTCAGGTGCTGCGCCTGTCGAGCATTGCGCGCGCAATGGTGCCGGCATCGACGTATTCGAGTTCGCCGCCGACCGGCACGCCGCGCGCAATGCGGCTGACTTTCAGGCCGCGCGCTTTCAGCGTCTCGCTGATGTAGTGAGCGGTGGCTTCGCCCTCATTGGTGAAATTCGTGGCCAGCACGACTTCCTGCACTATGCCGTCAGTGGCGCGGGCGATCAGGCGATCAAGATGCAGATCCTTGGGGCCGATGCCATCCAGCGGCGACAGTCGGCCCATCAGCACGAAGTACAGGCCCTTGTAGGTGAGCGTCTGCTCAATCATCAGCTGGTCCGCCGGCGTCTCGACCACGCACAACAGACTGGCATCGCGATCCGCGTCGAGACAGGTTTCGCAGATGTCGCGCTCGGTGAAGGTATTGCACTTGGCGCAGTGGTGAATCTTGTCGACAGCCTGCGCCAGCGCGCGCGCGAGCTGCGCCGCGCCGTCGCGGTCATGCTGCATCAGGTGATAGGCAATGCGCTGCGCGGATTTGGGCCCGACGCCGGGCAGGCGGCGCAATGACTCGCTCAGAAAATCGAGGCTGGAAGGCGTCTTCACAAGGCGATAATCAAAACGGCAGCTTGAAGCCCGGCGGCAGCGGCAGTCCGGCGGTCATGCCGGACATTTTTTCGCTGGTGGTGGCTTCGGCCTTGCGCACGGCGTCATTGAACGCTGCGGCCACGAGGTCTTCGAGCATGTCCTTGTCATCGCCCAGGAGCGACGGATCGATGGACACGCGCTTCACATCGTTCTTGCAGGTCATCACGACTTTGACCAGGCCGGCACCGGCCTGCCCTTCGACCTCGATGGTCGCGAGCTGATCCTGCATTTTCTTCATGTTGTCCTGCATGGCCTGGGCTTGTTTCATCAGACCGGCAAGTTGGCCTTTCATCATGGTGGGCTCCTTGATTCAATCAATGTCATAAGGGGACGCTCAGAGCGGACGCACCGAACCCGGCACGATGGTCGCGCCGAATTCTCGCTTGAGCGTCTGCACAAACGGATCGTTTTCCATCGCCAGCTCGGCGGCCTGCTGTCGGGCGGCCTGCTCGGCAACGCTGGCTGCATGCGCCGTGTGACTGACGGCACCGATTCGGGTATGCACGCTGACTTTTTTGCCAAGCTGCTTGCCGACGGCAGCGGCGAGCTTGTCGGCACTGCCTGCCGAGAGCAGGGTTTCAACAGGCACCTGCAGGTGCAGCTGGGTGACCGCATTACCTTCTTCCACTGCCAGCAGTTCGCTCTGCGTGGCCAGCTGTTGCGCAACGCCGCGCAGGTTCAACTGCCTGACGAGTTGAGGCCAGTTGATCCCGGCTGTCGGGCCTGTCGGGCCTGTTAGCTTGCCCGGATCGGCGTCTTCGGTCTTGATGACCTCTTTTGTGTCGGGTGTCAGCGCTGGCGCTTCAGTTTTTTTTTGAGCACGGGCCGGCTCGGCATCGCTGACCGTGTCGCCCGTGGGGAACGGTAGCGTCGCCCCATCCGGCAAGCTCATCTCAGGCGCAGGTTTTGCCGCCTTGCCGCTGCGTGCAGCCGCAAGCGCCGCCATTGCCGGACTCAGCGCCTTTGCCGGTGCCGCAGTCTGCAATGCCGGGGGCGGCGGCACGGGAACGGAGGCGGTTGCTATGGATGCAGGTGCCGCCGCCTTGGCGACCGAAGCTGTCGCAGATCTTGCGGGGGCCGCTGCAGCGCCTGATGGAGCCGCTTTCGCGTCCCCTGCGGCATGCAAGGGTACAAATGCCAGCATGCGCAGTAATGTCATCGTAAAACCGGCGTACTCGTCGGGCGCGAGTCCGAGCTCATGGCGGCCGTGCACAGCAATCTGATAGAACAGCTGCACATCCTCCGCAGAGAAACGCGATGCGAGGCGCAGCACCTCTTCGCGCTCAGGCCAATCTTCCGCGACTGCGGCAGGCACCGACTGCGCGATCGCGATGCGGTTGAGCAGCGTGCCCAAATCCTGCAATGCGGCGCTCCATGACAGACTGCGTGAAGCCATCTCATCGGCCACCGCCAGCAGCGCCGCGCCATCCTGATCGGCGAGTGCATCGAGCAGTCGCGCCAGATAGCTGTGGTCGAGTGCGCCCAGCATGCCCTGCACGGCATCGAGGGTGACCTTGCCGGCGGAATAGGCAATCGCCTGATCGGTCAGTGAGAGCGCATCGCGCATCGAGCCTTGCGCGCCCTGCGCGAGCAGTCGCAATGCGGGCGGATCGAAAGTGATCTGCTCCTGCGACAGAATATTCTCCAGATGCGAGACGATATGCGCCGGCGGCATCTGCTTCAGATTGAACTGCAGGCAGCGCGAGAGCACGGTCACGGGAATTTTTTGCGGATCGGTCGTCGCGAGGATGAACTTCACATGCTCGGGCGGTTCTTCCAGCGTCTTGAGCATCGCATTGAATGCATGACTGGTGAGCATGTGGACTTCATCGATCATGTAGACCTTGAAGCGCGCATTCGAAGGCGCATAGATGGCCTGCTCCAGCAGGTGCGCCATTTCATCGACGCCGCGATTAGACGCAGCATCCATCTCGATGTAGTCAACGAAGCGGCCGGCATCGATGGCCGTACAGGCTTCGCACACGCCGCAGGGGCTGGCGGTGATATCGCCCTGCCCGTCCGTGCCCTGACAATTCAGGGACTTGGCGAGTATTCGAGAGAGCGTCGTCTTGCCGACGCCGCGCGTGCCGGTGAACAGATAGGCGTGATGCAGCCGCTTCTGCTCCAGCGCGTGCGTGAGCGCGCGCACGACGTGATCCTGCCCGACCAGGCTGTCGAAATTCTTGGGGCGATACTTGCGGGCTAGAACCTGATAGGACATGCCAGTCGGTGAGAGAGTCAAGACCCGCATTTTACCTGACGAGGAGCGTCGGACCGGCCTTCGCTTGACAGGCCCTCAGCGGAGGGAAAGCGTCGAAGGAAGCGCTGGATTGATACGAAAGACGGATGAGGGACAGACGAGAGGCGAGCCTTGTCTGCGGCACTTGCGGGAAATGGCTGTGGCTGCTTCGTTCCCGACCTGACCAGGTTCGCCATGCCACAATGCGCAGGGGCCCGCCGAGCGTGATTTTATCAGTAATCACTGAAGCAAAAAGCCTCAGTGATCACATCAGTTCAAAAACCGAGCGTTTTCCATAGTTCATCAACGCGCGCTTTCACCTCGGCATCCATGGTGATCGTGCGCCCCCACTCACGCGAGGTCTCACCGGGCCATTTATTGGTCGCATCAATCCCCATCTTGCTGCCCAGTCCGCTGACGGGCGAGGCAAAGTCCAGATAATCGATCGGCGTATTGTCGACCATCGTTGTGTCGCGCACCGGATCAACGCGCGTGGTGATCGCCCAGATGACTTCCTTCCAGTCACGAATGTTCACGTCTTCATCAACCACCACAATGAACTTGGTGTACATGAACTGCCGCAGAAAACTCCAGACGCCGAACATCACGCGCTTGGCATGGCCGGGGTAGGCTTTTTTCATCTGCACCACCGCCATCCGGTAGCTGCAGCCTTCCGGTGGCAGATAAAAGTCGGTGATCTCGGCAAACTGCTTCTGCAAGAGCGGAACGAATACTTCATTCAGTGCCACGCCCAGCACGGCCGGCTCGTCCGGCGGCTTGCCGGTATAGGTCGAGTGATAAATGGGATTGCGCCGCATCGTGATGCGGTCGACCGTGAACACCGGGAACCAGTCCTGTTCATTGTAATAACCGGTATGGTCGCCGAACGGCCCCTCCAGCGCATGCTCGTAGCCTGTCGAGGGATAAGCCGGCGCGCCTTCCGGCACAACCGGTGAAGCTTCTTCAGGATAGATATGCCCTTCGAGCACGATCTCGGCGGACGCCGGCACCCGCAACTCACTGCCGATTGCCTTGACGAGTTCTGTCCGGCTGCCGCGCAGCAGACCCGCGAACTGATATTCCGACAGGCTGTCGGGCACGGGCGTGACCGCTCCTAATATAGTGGCGGGGTCCGCGCCCAGCGCGACCGCGATCGGATAGGGTTTGCCCGGATGGGCAAGGCAGTGCTCGCGAAAATCCAGCGCGCCGCCCCGATGGGCGAGCCAGCGCATGATCAGTTTGTTCGGACCGACCACCTGCTGACGGTAGATGCCCAGATTCTGCCGCTTCTTGTGCGGCCCTTTGGTAATTACCAGCCCCCAGGTAATCAGGGGAGCGGCATCGCCGGGCCAGCAATACTGAATAGGCAAGCGGGACAAGTCGACCTCCTTGCCTTCCCAGACGATCTCCTGGCAGGGCGCACTGCTGAGTTCTTTGGGCGCCATGTCCCAGACCGATTTGACCAGCGTGCCCAGACCCAGCACATCTTTGAATCCTTTGGGCGGCTCAGGCTCTTTGAGCATGGCCAGCAACTGCCCGATGCGACGGAGCTCACCGACATCACTGGCACCCATGCCCATCGCAACCCGCTTGGGCGTACCGAACAAATTGCCAAGCACCGGTATCGTGTGTCCGGTCGGCTGAGTAAATAGCAGTGCCGGCCCGCCCGCCCTCAACGTTCGGTCGCACAACTCGGTCATCTCAAGATGAGGTGAAACGGGCACAGAAACTTCGGCTAACTCACCGGATTGTTTCAATTTATTAATAAAATCCCGCAAATCGGAATATTTCATCGGCTGTTGACTTTTTTCAAAGTGAAAGGTGTATGCCCAAAACCCGCCCCAACTGGCTGATTTTACAATGAATTGCTGCGTTGCAACTAAGATTTCATAACTAATGGTTATAGCTTATTAGTTTTCAAGTATTGACTCGATATAAACACCCCCCTACAATCCGCTCAAATTTTTACGGGCAGCCTCCGGAGCGATCCGGTCCATAGGGGGAAGTTCTGCTGCCCGACATTCGAGGAAGAGCCTGCGAATTGTAGTTGCGAGTTTTCAGTACGGCTCGGACTTTCATCCTCGAAAAAAGATTGCTCCCGCCACCCTGTCCCAGGGGGCAACAAAGCAACACCGGCATTTGCCTGGCCCGCAGTGTGGCCGCAAATGATTTTTTTGTCTCGCGGTGAATTGAAGCACGAAGCACGCTTGCAATTGGCCTCATCTCAGAGTGCCTGACAAAACATGACGGGCTACTTGTCATGCTGACAATGGAGACGACAGCATGGCAGGGACGACACCCGGCAGGTTTTGCCAGGCGCTTTGAGGGCCGCGATGATTCAGGAGGTAACATGAATAATCGACGCAAATTGACAGCGTTGTTCGGTGCAGAGCAACTGTCTCAGCATCTGAATAAGCTCAATAGTATCGGTGGCAACTTTGCTGCCACTGCCCAGAATGCCTTGTCGGTTCTCGGGCTTGCAGCGATCGCAGCACTCACCCTGATGTTTTTCAGGCCTGAGCTGACCGATCATCTGAAAGTGATTTCTCCGTTCTGGGAAGAGTACAGCGACGACCCCAGTACACAGGAGCTGGCATTTGCGTCCATGCTCGAACTCCCTGAGCGCAAATCGACAGAACCGCATGGTCTGATCACCGGCGTTCCGGTCTCGCACCAGAGCGTTGACGGCTTACAAGTAAACACGGTGGAGCAGCAGCGCGTGATGGCCTGGCTGGCCAAGCGCTACCGCATTGCTCAGACCGCGAGCAAGATGCTGGTCGAGGCCGCTTACGCTGCCGGTCATGAAGTCAGGATTGATCCGCTGCTCGTGCTGTCAGTGATGGCGATCGAATCACGCTTCAACCCCTTCGCAGAAAGCGCGATGGGCGCGCAGGGCCTGATGCAAGTGATGGCCAAGGTGCACCATTCAAAATTTGATGACCACGGCGGCACGAAATCGGTGCTGAACCCGGTGGCGAACATTCAGGTGGGCGCTCAGATCCTGAAAGATGCAATCCGCCGCAGCGGCTCGGTCGAAGCTGGCCTCAAGCTGTACGTCGGCGCGGGAAATCTTGAGACTGACGGCGGTTATGGCGCGAAAGTACTTGCCGAGTACAGCCGGCTGCAGGCTGTTGCCAGCGGCAAGCGCGTGCCAACGTTCACGCCGCCGTCACAGAACCCGTCCAGCGACCCGATGGAGGCAAAAGCCAGCGAGACACTGCCACCGCGTTCACAGGGCGAAGAGCCCGCCTGATAGCGGCACACTCAAATAACAATGGAGCCTCCCGGGCTCCATTGTTGTTTGGGCTGTCGGCGGCGGTGATCAGCGAAGAGCCTGACGTCCTGAGAGATAGTGACCCAGTCGATCAACGGCCTCAGCAAGGTTCTCCATCGAGGTCGCATAGGACACGCGCAGGTAGTGGCGTGCTGAGAAGTCACCGAAGTCCAGCCCGGGTACCAAGACCACGCCCGTCTGCTCCAGCAGCTCACGGGCGAAAGCATCCGAGTCATGGGTGAAGCGGCTGCAGTCGGCGTAAATATAGAACGCACCATCCGGCATGACGGGCACACCAAACCCCAGCTGCCTGAGTGCCGGCACGAGATAGTCACGTCGCCGACGGAATTCTTCCTTGCGCGACTCGTAGATCGCGGTGGACTCCGGCGTGAAGCAAGCCAGCGCGGCATGCTGAGCAAGGCTTGATGCGCAGATGAACATGTTCTGCGCGAGCTTCTCGACCGCCGACAGCATCGCCGGTGGCACCACCAGCCAGCCCAGCCGCCAGCCGGTCATGTTGAAGTATTTCGAAAAACTGTTGATGACGATGATGTCTTCGCCCAGCGCCAGTGCCGACGCGGGCGGTGCATCGTAGCTCAGACCCTGATAGATCTCGTCCACCAGCGTGAAGCCGCCGCGCTCGCGCACCACATTCGCGATCGCGGCCAGTTCGTCCACGGGTATCGAGGTACCCGTCGGGTTGGACGGCGAGGCGAGCAGCACGCCCGTCGTCTGGTCAGACCAGTGCGCGCTCACCATGGCCGCCGTCAGCTGAAAGCGCTCGACCGGTCCGCAGGGAATCATCGTCGCCCTGCCCTCGAATGCGGCGACGAAATGGCGATTGCACGGATAACTGGGGTCGGGCATCAGCACTTCGCTGTCGCGCCCGATCAGTGCGGCGCAGGCCAGCAGCAGCGCCCCGGACGCACCCGCGGTGATGATGATGCGCTCAGCAGGCACCTCCAGCTGAAAACGTGACTGGTAATGCGCGGAGATCGCCTCGCGCAGCGCCGGCAGGCCGGTGGCATGCGTGTAACGCATCGCGCCACCCTGCAGCGAGCGGGCAGCGGCATCGAGCACGGGCTGCGCAGTGGGGAAGTCAGGCTCGCCGATGCTCAGATGGATCACCGAGCGTCCCGCCTTTTCCATCTCGGACGCGCGCTTGATCACTTCCATCACATGGAAGGGCTCGATCGCGTCGAGCCGGGGGGCGAGTGGAAAGCGCAGGCTGTGCACGGTCAGGAAATTGGTCCCGAAGACGGTCAGCGGTCAGCGACCTGCAGCGACTTCGGTCGATCGCAGGCTGCCGGCCAGCTTGTCGAGCACGCCGTTGACATACTTGTGACCGTCGATGCCGCCAAAGGACTTGGTCAGTTCGACTGCTTCGTTGATCACGACCTTGTACGGGATCTCGATGTGGTTCTTCAGCTCGAAGGCACCGATCAGCAGCGCGGCATGCTCGATCGGCGAGAGCTGGTCGATGGCACGATCAATGAGCGGGCGGATCTCCTCGCGCAGCTGATCGGCCTCGCGTATCGTGCCATGCAGCAGCACATCGAAATGCTCCGCATCTGCCTTGTCAAAACCGTGCGCATTGCGGATGTGCGCATCAATGGCACCGGCATCGTCCTGATTGATCAGCCACTGATACAGACCCTGCAGCGCAAACTCGCGCGCGCGATGACGCGGCGTGCGGTTCTTGTTGGGGTTGGCGTGCTGCGATTTACTGCTCATTGTTGATTACCTTCATTACCTTCATCAATCTTCTTCATCTTCTTCATCTGCTTCGTCGGCCAGCTCTTCCATCGCCGCGACCAGATTGGCCATCTCGACGGCAACACGCGCCGCATCCGTGCCCTTGTCGGCCATGCGCACCTCGGCCTGTTCATCGGTCTCGGTGGTCAGCACAGCGTTGGCGACAGGAATGCCAAAATCCAGTCCGATCCGGGTGATGCCCCGGCCGGACTCATTCGACACCAGTTCGAAGTGATAGGTCTCGCCGCGAATGACCGCGCCCAGCGCAATGAGCGCATCGAACTGACCGGACTCGGCCATCTTGCGCAGCGCCAGCGGTATTTCGAGGGCGCCCGGCACGGTCACGAGCAAGATATCCTCATCCTCGACACCCAGGTGCTTCAGCTCAGCCAGACAGGCGGAACGCAGGCCGTGGCAGATGTCTTCATTAAAACGTGCCTGGACGATGCCAATGCGCAGGCCGCTGCCCTCAAAATCCGGTTCGTAAATTCCCACGCTCATAGTGCCTCCTGATGAAATGCTTGTGTCATTGCCCGGGACTGGCCTGATAGCCAGTCACTTCCAGATTGAAGCCTGCCATCGAAGGCATCTTGCGTGGGTTAGCCAGCAGCTTCATCTTCCCAACGCCCAGCTCGCGCAGTATTTGCGCGCCAATGCCGTAAGTCCGCAGATCCATCCGTGCGGCCCGTGTCGGCGTGGTCGGCTGCGGCTCGCACAGCGCATTGAACTGCGCGAACATCTGCTCGGCCGATTCTTCGCAATTGAGCAGCACGATCACGCCGCGCTCGGCTGACTTGAGGGCCCTGAGTGCGGCCGCGATATTCCAGGAATGCGTGGTGGCCTCGGTATCCAGCAAATCCAGTATCGACACCGGCTGGTGCACCCGCACCAGCGTCTCTTGCGCCGCACTGATCTGCCCATGGACCAGCGCCAGGTGCGCGCCGCCGCTGGGCTTGTCTCGGAAGGCAATCGCATGGAAGTCGCCATGCGCAGTCTGCATCCGGCGCTCTGCCACGCGCTCGACGATGCTCTCGGTCTGGCTGCGGTAGTGAATCAGATCGGCAATGGTGCCGATCTTGAGCTGATGCTGCCGCGCGAATTCGATCAGGTCCGGCAACCGTGCCATGGTGCCGTCGTCCTTGAGTATCTCGCAGATTACCGCAGCGGGCATCAGCCCGGCAAGCTCGGCGAGGTCGCAGCCCGCTTCGGTATGGCCGGCACGCATGAGCACGCCGCCCCGCTGTGCGCGCAGCGGGAACACGTGTCCGGGCTGCACGATGTCCGTCGGCTTCGCATGGCGGGACACCGCCACCTCGATCGTGCGGGCGCGATCCGCCGCCGAGATGCCTGTCGTCACGCCCTCGGCGGCCTCGATCGAGACCGTGAAATTCGTGCCGTAGGAAGTGCCATTGCGGGAAGTCATCAGCGGCAGGTTGAGCTGGTCGCAGCGCTCCTCGGTCAGGGTCAGGCAGATCAGGCCGCGCCCGAAACGGGCCATGAAGTTGATGGCTTCGGGCGTGACAAACTCTGCTGCCAGCACGAGGTCGCCCTCGTTCTCGCGATCTTCCTCATCAACGAGGATGACCATCCGGCCGGCGCGCAGCTCGGCGATGATCTCTTTGGTGCTTGAAATGGACATGAGGGGAAATCCGGAAAGGGCACGTATTTTAAAGGATTTCCCTCCGATGCCGGCGTCAGGCGGGCTTGGGCAGCAGGCCCGCGCTCAGCATGCGCTCTACATAGCGGGCGATCAGGTCGACCTCCAGATTGACCTTGCTGCCCTGTTTCAAGTACTTGAGGGTCGTGACCTCGATGGTATGGGGTATCAGATTGATCGAGATCGTGCATCCTTGCGCGCTGTCGGACACGCTGTTGACGGTCAGCGAGACGCCATTGACCACGACCGAGCCTTTGTAGGCAAGGTACTTGCCCAGCTCGGTCGGCGCCAGCACCTCCAGCCGCCATGACTCCCCGACCGGGGCAAAATGCACGACCTGCCCCAGTCCGTCCACGTGGCCCGACACGAGATGGCCGCCGAGCCGTTCGGCCAGTGTCAGCGCTTTTTCCAGATTGACCTCACCCGGTGCATCCAGCCCCACGGTGCAATGCAGGCTCTCGCGCGACACATCAACCGAGAAACTGCCCTCCGTTTTGCTGATCACGGTCATGCAAGCGCCATTGATCGCGATCGAGTCTCCGATCGCAACATCCGACAAGGGCAGACCGCCTGCGGCCACTTGCAGCCGAACGCCGGCCTCGCCCTGATCGCCCAGCGGCGCTATATCGGTGATGCGGCCAACTGCCGCGACGATTCCTGTAAACATGGGGGTCTCTGTCAAAAAATGCGGTGCTTCAGGGTTGAGAAATCAGGGTTGAAAAAGGCAGGCGCGATGCAGCGAAGACGAGATCATGAGGTCTGCGGCCGGAGCAAGAGGCGCAGATCCTCGCCCACCGGCTGCACCTGATGAAACCGGAACTGCCAGCGTTCATCCAGCCTCAGCAGTTCAGGCAGGCGCGCCATGCCCTGCGCGGGTCCCAGCAGGCAGGGTGCAATGTAGACCAGCAACTCATCGACCACACCAGCGCGCAGCAGCGAACCATTCAGCTTGAAGCCCGCCTCAACATGCAGCTCATTGATCTGCCGCCGGCCCAGCTCCTTCATCAGTGCGTGCAAATCGACCTTACCCGCCTGATCAGGCAAACGAATGATCTCGGCGCCGGCGGCGGTCAGCGCGCTCTCGCGAGACGCGTCGCTGGCGGTGGTGAATATCCAGCTGCCGCCCTTCAGCACGCGTGCCTCGGGACGTATCTGCAATGCGCTGTCGAGGATGATGCGCTGCGGCTGTCGGGGCGTATCGATGCCGCGCACGGTCAGCTGCGGATCATCTTGCTCCACCGTGCCGATGCCGGTGAGGATTGCGCACGCACGCGCACGCCACGCATGGCCATCAGCGCGCGCAGCCTCGGAGGTGATCCACTGGCTTTGGCCGTTCAGCAAGGCCGTGCCCCCATCGAGGCTGGCAGCGATCTTCATTCTGACCCAGGGCCGGCCACGCTGCATGCGCGAGAAAAAACCGATGTTCATCTCGCGCGCCTCATCGGCCAGCAAACCGACTTCAGTGGCCACGCCCGCAGCGCGCAGCTTTGCAAGACCGGCGCCGGCGACCTGCGGATTGGGATCCTCGATGGCGGCGACCACACGCAATATACCTGCGGCGACGAGCGCATCGGCGCACGGCGGCGTGCGCCCGTGATGGCTGCAGGGCTCCAGCGTCACGTAGGCAGTGGCACCCCGGACATCCCGGCCGCGCTCCTGCGCGTCCCGCAGCGCAGCGGCCTCGGCGTGCGCCTGCCCGGCAGGCTGCGTGCGGCCCTGCGCAAGGATCTCGCCATCACGAACGATCACGCAGCCGACCCTCGGATTCGGGCTGGTGATGTTCATCGATGCGCCCGCGAGCTGCAGCGCGATGCGCATCGCCTGAATGTCATCGAGGCGGCTTGTCGTTGAGGACCCGGTGTGATTCACGAGATGAAAGAGAAAAGCCCAGCCGAGCGGCAAACCGCCATTCTAGCAAGCGAGCGGATCACGATCGGGATCGCACACCCTGACCCGCCCCAGAAAACTCATCACCAGCCTGCGCCGTTCAGCGCCCACGGAGAACAGCAGAGAGCCTATCTGCGGAACACTCGCGCTGTTTGCACTGCGTGGCCGGCCACTGGGGCCGAACGCGAGATACATCCCTCTCGCGTCGCGCAATTTCACCTCGACGACCAGGTGGGGGTCAGGCGCTCCACTGCGATGAATCACCAGCTCACCCGGATCAAGCGCCTGGTTGTTGTTTGCATCGATCAGCACCACCCAGCCCGAGCGCCAGTCACCCGCACGTGCAGGCACCAGATCGACCCGCGTTTGCCGTCGGATGGCCTCAGCGCGTGCCACCAGGATCGCCTGATGAAACTCACTGCAAGCCAGATTCACGCGTACGCGGTCGATGATGGGTGCAAAGTGGGGCATGAGCATGATCAGCACTCCCAGCAGCGCACAGACCATCAGGCACTCAAGAAGGCCGACGCCGTCGCAGGACGCGCCGCTGTCGGGGAAGGCGGGGCTGCTGCTCCAGTGCGTCATGTCGGCTGGCTCATGTTCGACACCTCCGCTCAGCCCTCATGCACCGTGCGCCAGCTGAGCAAGCGGACTTCCCGTCGGCAAGACACTGGAGAGTCTTCATGCCGCTCTGCCGTTGCCGTGGCTGAGTCCGTCGACGGCGCAGGCTCGGCTGAGGGCCGGTAGGTCTGGCACGCGCTCAACGCAAATTCCGCCTGCAAGCGGATGTGAGTGCCCGCCGTGCGCCCTGCCCGGCTGGCAGTGATTCGGCACACGCCCGTGCGGTCTTCAGAACGAACCCAATCCAGCTGATACCCTGACTGTTCACTGTAGGGCTGGCTGCACGACAGTGCCAGCGGATCGGTCGTCGGGCTCAGGTCACTATCTGCCGACACCGCCTCGAAACGGGATCTCAGATGATGCTCGCCCTCTGTCAGCGACGATTCCGCCGACAGACGCGCCCGCTGCAGATCGGCATCCGCCAGCGTGACAGCCAGCTGCTGCCGCGCCGAGCGCAGTGATGCGCTGAGCGCCAGTAAGACGACAGTGAGCAGCAACGAGCAAGGCAGCAGCGCAAAACCCGTTTGCGTGAAAACAGTCCGGCTCATTCGGACGCCGCTATCGCCTGCGCAGGATTACGAATAAAAATCACCTGTTCGTAGGAGCGCCGCAGCCGGTAACGCAGCTCACCCGTGAACTCCGCATCAGACAGCTGAGTGCCCCGGTCGTTCAGCGCATGGCCCACCGAGTAGTCATCACCAAACAGATTCCAGGTCACCGGCATCGATGGCGGCTGAATACGCGTCGTGCTGTGCAGCAGCAGAGCGATCTTCACTGCGACAACCTGGTTCCACAACGATGCGCCAGAGGCACCGCTGCTGATCTCGTCAGAGATCGCACTGGCGCGAAGAAATTGCTCCGGCAATCCGTCGCCATCCCGATCCAGACCGTACAAGACCTGAAAACTCTCCACACCCTGCACCAGCGCTTCGGAATCCCAGCCACTGGCAGTGCGGTATTTGCATCGCAGCTCATTCTCGCCACCGGGCCCGCGCGCAACATAGAGCACGCTGTAGCCAAAGTCATCCGCAACGGTGTCGCTCGCATTGGTCGCACCCGCCGCACTGGCAGGCACGGGCATGCCCGCGCAATTGAGGGGCGAATATCCGCTCGCCGCGGTTCCGGAAAAACGAACTATCAATACATCGCTGCCGAACGGCCCCGGGCCGGATCGGCCAGCCTCGATATCCGTGCGCGCAGCCAGTGTGGCATCGTCAAGTCCTTGCAGGCGAGGTCGCGCAGAGAGACGGCTGGCGATCAGCGGATCCTGATGGCCTGCCAGCTGAACCACGCCGCTGATCACGTTCAGCGCAAACTGTGCTTCCTGCTCCATCAGCAGCACCTGATGCGAGAGCGACTGCTCGCTGACCGACTTGCACAAAAGACTGATCGCGCCGAGTACCAGAGGCATGCACAAGCTGACGGATAACATCGTCTCCGGCAAGGATAGCGCCGCCTGCCATCGCCGGCGAGCCCTGCTGGATGATGGATGACGACGCGCGGCTGCACGCACGGTGCTCATGGCGCTCTCCTCACGCTGAGCTCGATCGTCCTGAGAACCTTCATGTCCGCGTTCGCCTGCGGCCTCCACAGCCGGAACCAGACAATCCCCTCGGTGTGCACCTGATTGACGCAGGAAGCGTCGTTGGAGTCTGGGGTGGGCATCTGTGCGGGTGAACCGTGGCAGACCATCAGGCGGAAACCGGGTAGCCGGGCGCGCAACCGCCGGTACCAGTCATGCAGAAAGAACCGGGCCGCCTCCGCTGCAGCGCACGCACGGCGATAACAATCGCCTGCACCAGCAGGTGTAACAAGGAGCGATGCAGGGTCTTCAGGCAGCGTGCCCAGCGGGTGATCACCCCGCAAACGCAGCCATTCGGCCAGTTCGGATGCCAGCCGCCACGCCGCTTGCTGCACCGTCGCCTGACTGGCTGTTGACCTGACGTGCATGCTGGCACGCACCAGGCCACCGGCCGCAGTGACAATCAGCAGCAGCGTGATCACCACTTCTACCATCGACGTACCACGAGCTCGATAAACGATCCTCATGAGTGCTACCCCCTCGTCTTGATGAACACCGAGGCAGCAAGATGATCGATATCAGAAACGATCGCATCGTCCGTTAGAGATGCACTAACAAACTACGCTATGTTTTCCAATAACAGAGCGATCGTTCGGTCATCAGTGATGATGCACGCGAGAATGTCCCGCATCATTTACCGCTGAGGGTTATTTGTTTTTGAACTTGGAGCACATCAGTTCAAAGTCAGCTTGTTTGTTCTGCACTTGCCCGTAGCTCGCATTCGGGTTGCTGGCGCGATATTGTTGTTTTTCTTTTTCTATGCATTCGTCGTATTTGCTTGTGCAACCAGCGGCCAGCATTGCCAGGGGAATCCACCAGATTTTTGCTGAGTTCATCAGTCCCTCCCACGATCCCAGAATTCAGGACAAGCTTCGAACCGCACGACGGTCAGCCCGTGACGCCGTGCCCCCGGAGTCTTGCGCTTGTTTTTTTGGTATTTCCATACCAATGGATTGCCATATAAACATAAAACAATCCGGTCAAGCTGTGTAACTTTTGGCGTGCGGGCGCAAGTGTCTCGGTCAGCGCGACAGGACAATGCATTATCTTTTTGAAAATTTACGGGAAGGCCGGTGCTGTAGCGGCCACCGTCAGGGCGCTCAGCCCGAGCGTTTTTCGCGGGCCGCCGCCGCTGGCTGACGCTCCGAATCGACCTCATCAATCGCATCGACCGCATCGCGGAACTCGGCGACGTCCTCGAAGCTGCGATAGACCGACGCAAAACGAATGTAGGCAATCTTGTCCAGACGCTTGAGCTCGCGCATCACCAGCTCGCCAATCTGACCGGAATTGATTTCACGCTCGCCCGAGGACAGCAGCTTCTCCTCGATGCGGTGTATGGCCGCATCGACCGCATCGGCAGACACCGGTCGCTTGCGCAGCGCCAGCATGAGACTGCCCCGGAGCTTCGCAGGCTCGAATTCGCTGCGGCTGCCATTCTTCTTGACGATGACGGGCATCGCCAATTCGATACGCTCATAGGTGGTGAAGCGCTTGTCGCAATGATTGCAGCGGCGGCGGCGGCGGATGCTGTCCCCCTCGTCGGACGCCCGGGTATCCATCACCTGTGTATCTTCGTGCTGGCAGTACGGACAACGCATGGGAACAGCCTCCTGTCAGGCTCGCTTACGCTGGATAGACGGGGAAAGCGTCAGTGAGTTTTTTCACTTCCGCCTTCACGCGCTCGATGTTGGCCGCATCCTGCGGATTGTCGAGTACATCGGCGATCAGATGACCGACCTTCGCTGCTTCGGCTTCTTTGAAGCCACGCGTGGTCATCGCCGGGCTGCCAAGGCGAATGCCGGAGGTCACGAAAGGCTTCTCCGGATCGTTCGGTATGCCGTTCTTATTGCAGGTGATGTGCGCCGAGCCCAGGATGGCTTCCGCCTCCTTCCCCGTCAATTTCTTGGGACGCAAATCGACCAGCATCACATGCGATTCGGTACGGCCTGACACGATACGCAGGCCGCGCTCGATCAGTGCTTTGGCCAGCGCATCGGCGTTCTTGACGACCTGCTGCTGGTAGGCCTTGAATTCGGGCGTCAGCGCTTCCTTGAAGGCCACGGCTTTTGCGGCGATCACATGCATCAGCGGGCCGCCCTGCAGACCGGGGAAGATCGCGCTGTTGATCTTCTTGGCGATCTCTTCATCATTCATCAGAATGATGCCGCCACGCGGGCCACGCAGGCTCTTGTGCGTGGTGGAGGTCACCACGTGGGCATGGGGCACCGGGTTGGGATAGACGCCGCCGGCGATGAGTCCGGAGTAGTGCGCCATGTCGACCATCAGGTAGGCGCCGATATCTTTCGCGACTTTCGCGAAACGTGCCCAGTCGATCTTCAGCGCAAACGCCGAAGCGCCCGCAATGATGAGTTTGGGTTTCTTTTCATGCGCGAGCTTTTCCATCTGCGCGTAATCGATATCCTCGTTCGCGTCGAGCCCATAAGAGATCACATTGAACCACTTGCCTGACATGTTCAGCGCCATGCCATGGGTGAGGTGCCCGCCCTCGGCCAGCGACATGCCCATGATGGTATCGCCGGGGTTCAGCAACGCGAGGAAAACCGCCTGATTGGCCTGAGAGCCGGAATTGGCCTGCACGTTCGCGAAGTTCGCGCCATAGAGTTCTTTCAGGCGATCGATGGCCAGCTGCTCGGCGATGTCGACGAATTCGCAGCCGCCGTAGTAGCGCTTGCCCGGATACCCCTCCGCATATTTGTTGGTCAGCTGCGAGCCCTGGGCTTCCATCACGGCGGGCGATGCGTAGTTCTCGGAGGCGATCAGCTCGATGTGGTCTTGCTGGCGCTGGTTTTCCTGCTGGATGGCCGTCCACAGGTCGGGGTCGATGCGGGCGATGGTATGGTCTTTTGAAAACATCAAAAATGCTCCTGTCACTCAGCGATGCGAGTTAAGTCAATGAGAGCCCGGCAGAAGGGACACGGGCAGCCTCGGTTCATTCCATCGGGCTGCCCAGGCGTACGGCGGTAGAAAATCTCGCGCTTCACGGTGGTGTCCCACCCCTCCGGCCATTCACGGGCCCGGAGTTTCGCCAGTCACGCGAGACAAAATGGTAAGAAATTCTAGAGGACGCGGGCTTTTTGGGCAAGAAAAGCAGAGGAAGATCCTCAGGGGTTTCCGCTAAAATGCGGCGATCCCGCGTCTGCGTGCGCGACCTATTTCAGAAAGAGTCCCCATGATCGTCTTGATTACCGGCGCCAGTTCCGGATTCGGTGCAGAAATGGCCCGCAAGTTCGTCGCCCATGGCCACCGCGTGATCGCGGCCGCCCGCCGGACGGACCGGCTGGACGCACTGGCAGGCGAGCTGGGCGCGGCCCTCTTGCCGATCGCGCTTGACGTGACGCGCAAATCGTCGATCGATGACGCGCTGGCGTCCTTGCCCGCCGATTGGCGGAGTATCGATGTACTGATCAATAACGCCGGCCTCGCGCTCGGTCTGGAACCGGCTCATCAGGCGCATCTGGAGGATTGGGACACGATGATCGCGACCAACTGCCGGGGACTCGTCACCATTACCCGGGCGATCCTGCCGCAGATGGTCGAGCGCAGCTCCGGGCTGATCATCAACATTGGCTCGGTGGCGGGTGCCTATCCCTACCCCGGCGGCAATGTCTACGGCGCGACCAAGGCCTTTGTCGACCAGTTCACGCTCAATCTGCGCGCTGATCTGGTGGGCACCGGCGTGCGCGCGACGAACATCGCACCCGGTCTGGCCGGCGGCACCGAATTTTCCAACGTGCGCTTCAAGGGCGATGATGCCGCCGCGGCCAAGGTCTATCAGGGCGCGGTGCCGCTAACCGCCGCCGACGTGGCCGAAGCCGCTTACTGGGTCAGCACCCTCCCCGCGCATGTGAACATCAATGGCATCGAGATGATGGCCACCTGCCAGGGCTTTGCGCCATTCACCGTCAAGCGCAACAGCTGATGAGCGCGCAGTTCCGCTGGCCGGTGCGGGTGTACTACGAAGACACCGATACCGGCGGGGTCGTCTATTACGCGAACTACCTGAAATTCTTCGAGCGCGCGCGCACCGAATGGCTGCGCAGCGCCGGCATCAGCCAGCAGCTGATGACTGAGCAAGAAAATGTAATGTTTGTGGTCAAAAGCACGGCCATCGATTACCATGCGCCAGCAAAACTCGACGACCATCTGGAGGTCAGCGTGACAGTCGAAAGAATCGGCCGCGCGTCAGTGAATTTTTCGCAAGCTGCCTCGCGCACCAGCGGCTCCGGCCCCGAGCTGTTATGCAGCGGCCAGATACGCGTGGGCTGCATCGATGCCGCCTCACTTCGCCCCACAGCCATACCCCCTGCCGTGCTGGAAAAAATCAAGCGCCTTCATGCGAAAGCTGAATAAACGCTGAACAAATACCCTCGCAACGGCGGGTACCTTATTTCTTGATGAGCGATCCTTTGAGCGATCCTTTAGCGCCATGACAGTGACACAAGACCTCTCTTTCGTTTCGATGATCAGCAATGCCTCGCTGCTGGTGCAGCTGGTGATGGCCTTGCTGCTGCTGGTCTCTGCAATGAGCTGGACCTACATCTTCCGCAAGATGTTCACCATACGCAGTGCGATCGCCCAGACCACCGAGTTCGAGAACGTGTTCTGGTCCGGCGCGAACCTGAACGCCCTGTATGAAGAAGCCACCTCCTCACGCCGCCAGCGCAGCGGGCATTCTGGCGCGCTCGAGCGCATCTTCGAAGCGGGCATGGAGGAATATCGCAAGGCCCGTCAGACCTTTACCGGCAAAGATATTGACACCAGCGCGCTGCTCGACGGCGCGCGCCGGGCGATGCGCGCCGCTTATCAGCGCGAAATGGATGCGCTTGAATCCCATCTTGCGTTTCTCGCCTCCGTGGGCTCGGTCTCGCCCTATGTCGGCCTGTTCGGCACGGTCTGGGGCATCATGAATTCCTTCCGTGGCCTGGCCAACGTACAGCAGGCAACGCTGGCCTCGGTCGCCCCCGGCATCGCCGAGGCGCTGGTGGCAACGGCCATCGGGCTGTTCGCAGCGATCCCTGCCGTTGTCGCCTACAACCGCTATTCCCATGACATCGACCGGCTCTCGATACGCTTTGAAAGCTTCATCGAAGAGTTCTCCAACATCCTCAACCGCCAGGCACGCTAATGTCCAACGCCTCGTCGATGCGCGGCGGGAGAAGCCGCAAGTTCAAGTCCGAGATCAACGTCGTTCCCTACATCGACGTGATGCTTGTACTGCTGGTGATCTTCATGGTCGTGGCGCCTCTGTCCACGCCGAGCATGATCAACCTGCCCAAGGCCGGAAAATCCAACCAGCCGCCGACCGAGTATCTGGAGATCGAGCTCAAGCCGGACGGATCGGCGACGGTCGGCGTGCATGGAAAGAAAACAGTGTCGACCAAAAAACGGGAAGAACTGGGTCAGCGGCTGCAGGAACTGCACGAGAAACATCCCGAACTGCCGTTGATGATATCGGCCGACAAGGACATCAAGTACGACGAAGTCGTGCAGACCATCTCACAGGCCAACAAGACCGGGATCGCCCGGGTAGGCCTTTCCACCCGCTGAGCCCGCGTTGAAAGCAGCAGCACACCAGTACCAGATACCTGAAGAACCCGGCCGCGTACGCGCGCTCGGCCTTGCGCTGCTCGTTCATCTGCTGCTGCTGGGCTTTCTGTGGTTTGGGGTTTCATGGCAGAGCGACACCCCGGTTGCCGTGGAAGCCGAGATCTGGAGCCCGATCGCTCGCGAAGCAGCGCCGCCGCCGCCGCCACCGCCCGCTCCGGAGCCGGTACCTGAGCCGCCAAGACCGGTGGCGGTCGTCGAACCACCGAAGCCCGCTCCGGTCGTCGAGCCCGTGAAGGCCAAGCTGCCGGATCCTGATATCGCGCTCGAAAAAGAAAAGAAGCGCAAACAAGAGAAAGAAGACGCCGAGCGCAAGAAGAAAGAACTGCTCGCCGAGAAAAAAGCGCGCGAAGAAGAAGAAAAACGCAAGAAGCTTGCGGAGGCGCAGGAAAAAGAACAGGAAAAGAAAAAACTCGCCGAGCTTGAGAAACAGAAGCAAGCCGAGGAACAGAAGCGCAAGGAACAAGCCGCTGCGGAAGAAAAGAAACGCCTTGCCGAGGAACAGCAACGCAAGCAGGACGAACTGGCCGCCGAGCAACGCGCGAGAAAACGTCGCGAAGAAGACCTGCGCCGGCAGCTGCAACTGGCCGGTGATGGCGGATCAGGCGATGCAGAAAAATCACAGGGACCACGCAGCGATGGCGGGTATGCGCGCAAGGTTGCAGGTTTAATAAAATCGCATACAATCCTGCCGCAGACTGACATACCGGGAAATCCTGCGGTCGAGTTCACGGTCGAGCTGCTGCCCGACGGCAGCTTGCGCGCCGAACCGAAGATGACACGCTCGTCAGGAATTGCCGCATTTGACCAGGCGGTGCGTCGTGCGATCGAAAAGACGGCGCCCTTCCCGCCCGATCCGGCGACGGGCAAGGTACCATCCAGTATCAGCATTTCTCATCGACCGAAAGACAGCGACAACCGATGAAAAGATCTTTCCTGAAGCTTATCGCGCTGCTGAGCCTTATCGCTGTCCTTCCGCTCGCGCAGGCGCAACTGAAGGTCGACATTTCCGGTGTCGGCGCCAACCAGATACCGGTCAGCATCGCAGGGTTTGTCAATGAATCTGCCAGCGGGCAACCGGTCAGCAGCATCATTCGCGCCGATCTCGAGCGCAGCGGCATGTTCCGGCTGATCGACACCCAGGAAGCCATCTCTGAAAGCACCCAGGTCGACCTGGCCAGCTGGAAAAGCAAAGGTGCGGATGCGCTGGCCACGGGCAGTGTCGTGAAACTCTCGGATGGCAGAATTGAAATTCGCTACAAGCTCATCGACACCGTGCGAGGCGTGAGTCTGGCAGCGCAAAGCCTGATCGTACAATCCCAGTTCGCGCGACTGGGTGCGCACCGCGTCGCCGACGATATCTTCGAGAAGCTGACCGGTGTGCGTGGCGCCTTCGCCACCCGCATCGCGTACGTAAGCCGATCGGCGGGCGAATACCGACTGGAGATTGCCGACTCCGATGGCGAGAACGCCTTCATTGCGCTGCGCTCCTCCGAGCCCATCATTTCACCCACGTGGTCGCCCGACGGCAGCAAGCTGGCCTACGTGTCTTTCGAAAGCAAGAAACCGGTGGTGTATGTGCAGGAACTCGCCACTCGCAAGCGAGTGATCGCCGCCAATTTCAAAGGCAGCAACTCAGCACCCGCGTGGTCACCGGACGGTCGCCGGCTGGCGATCGCGCTCTCGCGCGACGGCCTGACCCAAATTTACAGCGTCAGCGCCGACGGCAGCGATCTGCGCAAGCTGACACAGTCGAACGGCATTGATACCGAGCCCTGTTACTCGCCGGATGGCCAGAGCATCTATTTCACCAGCGATCGCAGCGGCGGCCCACAGATCTACCGGATGAACGCCGATGGCGGCGACCTCAGGCGCGTCACGTATGGCGGAAGTTACAACATCAGCCCGTCAGTCTCCCCTGACGGTAAAATGCTGGCCTATATTTCCCGGCGCGAGGGGAAATTCCAGCTGTATGTGCTGGACCTCGCCTCATCCCGTGAAACACGGCTATCCGACACCGCGCACGACGAGTCACCCAGCTTTGCGCCCAATGGCCGCTACCTGCTGTATGCCACCGAGGCCGGGGGGCGCGGCACGCTGGCGGTGGCGTCGATTGATGGCAGCGCCAGGTACACGCTCTCGGCGCGAGGTTCGAACATACGCGAGCCTGCATGGGGGCCCTTCACCAGATAAGTTTTGATCAAGCTTTAAACGACAAGATTTACCAAAAAAGCAAAACCATAAAAATAGCCGAACGGATTTTGCAGAATTGTTTGCGATTTTTTTGAATAGCCAGGGGGAAACCAACATGCAAGGAAAAAAACTCATCGCCGTCACCGCCGCATTGACCATGCTGCTGTCGGCGTGCTCGACCGTCAAGCTTGACGAGTCCGCACCTGTCGAGGACCGCACAGGCAAAGACGTGCCACAAGTCACCGCACCTGTCAGCCCCAGCACCGCGCCTTCCAGCGCAAGCGATACGACATCCTCATCGATCAACGATCCGCTGAACGATCCTGCCAGCATCCTGGCCAAGCGCAGCATCTATTTCGATCTGGATAGCTACGTGATCAAGGACGAGTTCAAACCAGTGCTCGATGCCCATGCGAAGTACCTGCAGTCGCGCAAGGATCGCAAGATCATCATTCAGGGCAATACCGACGAGCGTGGCGGCAGCGAATACAACCTTGCGCTGGGCCAGAAACGTGCGGAAGCCGTGCGCCGTTCGCTGCAAGCGCTGGGCGTGCCTGACTCGCAGATGGAAGCCATTTCCTTCGGCAAAGAGAAGCCCAAGGCACAAGGCAGCAACGAGGCGGCATGGGCTGAGAACCGCCGCGCCGACATCGTCTACTGATGCCATCCATGATGCGATATCGCACCTCACTGGGCGCCGCCGTCATGGCGGCGCTTTTCATTGGCTTGCCGATGCAGGCGCATGCCCTGTTCGAAGACACCGACGCCCGCCGCGAGATCATCAAGCTGCGCAAACAAATCGAGGATGTCAGCGCCAAGCTGGAAAGCCGCCTGCCGCAGCTGGAGCAGAAAGCCGACAAGAAAGGCCTGATCGACCTGATCAGCGAGATCGAGAAACTGCGCTCAGAAATCGCCACACTGAGGGGCCAGGTCGAAGTGCTGTCGAACGAACTGAGCAATGCGCAGAGGCGGCAGAAAGATTTCTATAACGACCTCGACCAGCGGCTGCGCAAGCTGGAGCCGCAGCGTCTGTCCATCGATGGCCGCGAGGTCGACGTCGACAAGGCCGAGCAAGCCGCCTTTGACCGAGGTCTGGCAGAATTCAAGGCCGGCAACCATCAGGCAGCAAATCAAAGCTTTTCCGCTTTCCTGCAGCGTTACCCCGAATCGGGCTACCTGCCGCAAGCCTACTTCTGGCTCGGCAGCACGCATTTCGCGCAGCAAGAATGCTCAAAAGCGATTCCCGCTTATCAGACCGTCACCACGCGCTTCCCGAATAGCCAGAAAGCGCCCGAGGCCTTGCTCAACATCGCGAGTTGCCAGCTTGACCTGAAAGACAAAGGCGGTGCGCGCGAGACGCTGGAGCAATTGCTGAAGAAGTATCCGTCCTCTACGGCCGCGAGCATGGGCAAAGAGCGACTCGCTGAGCTAAAATAGCAACAGCCAGTCGCAGGGGCGGCGCAGACACAAGATGTAGTCCAGAACTTGTTTGCGTTTGACAAATGTTGTTTTAACTGCGTATAATTTCGGTCTTTCGGGTCGTTAGCTCAGCTGGTAGAGCAGCGGACTTTTAATCCGTTGGTCGCAAGTTCGAATCTTGCACGACCTACCAAA
>JACCDP010380260.1_pt1 | contig 44204 bp, 39 predicted proteins | sample 7445841 | NCBI WGS metagenome assembly JACCDP01 (sample SAMN15323441, study PRJNA562643) | freshwater metagenome | isolation source: river surface water | place: USA:Blue River Watershed | collected 2017-08-17
CTACAAAAATTGGGTGGTCTAATGTACATTTCAATACTTCACCATTATCCAATTTATATTCTACAATTTCATTAACACTCTTACTTAATACAGCATTAACTACATTTTCAGTTTTTGTATTTGAAACTAAATCAAAAGTAGAAACCACATCTCCAGCAACTACATCTTCAATTTTTTTCATAGAACCATCTGCAAGAGTTATCATCGTTCCTGCAACAAAACAAGGTGCGTTGTGGGTAATGAATGAGTTAATAGGTGTGGTACCTGCAATTATATATGTGTCAGTATCTTCAACATCCAATTCTACTAAACTAAATCCATCATCGTTTGTGATAAAGAATTCATTTGAACTTACCACTGCGGTCGATGCATCATAATCTAATAAATAATCCGTATTTACATTTATATCAATTGCGGCTTTCCAAGTAATAACATCGCCAAGCGAATCATGTACTAAAAATGTTTTTATAGGTGAAATATAAAGAGAATCTTCATTATTATTTACTGTAAGTTTAATTAATGTTTTATTATCTAATGGTTTTACATTTTTATACATTAAAACGGAAGATGTCATATAAGATCCAGATGGTAAAGTACTACCTGTAATTTGCCATGCGTTTAAATAAAAATCATTTTCGTCTAACGATGTTTCACCTATATAATAAGATTTTAAGTAATCACCAACAGATAAATTACCGGCCTCAACTTCACTTCCATCTTCTTTAATAATCAAATGTGTATTTAATAAACCTTCGGATTGTCCGTCGTATTTTATATAATTTGTAGCAAATTCAAAAAAGTGTTTAGTATCTAATTTATTTACATACTTTGTATCGTCATATATAGAACCAGTCGGTAAATCAAATGTTGCATATCTTCTATATTCCGAAATATTAACTAAATCTAAATTAGAACCATAAACTATGGAATATACTCTGATACTTGAAATAGTATTATCGACTAATGAATTTGGATTGTTATGATATTTTTGAATAATATTATCTTCATTAGAAATAGTGTTTATAAAATTATTCCATCTATTTTCTATTGTTTCATCTGCAACTTCACTACCTATTTTATAGAAATCCGCCATTCTATGACTTTCGGTAATATTTTTAACAACGACGTCAGGTAAATTGGAATTATTAAATTCCATATCGTTTATTGTATTGTATTCACCATAAACTGATGAAGAATGGTAAAATTCAACTACCGAACCACTTTCATTTCCATCACAAAATAAAGACAATAAATTTAATTTATCTTTAGCATACTCACTATCAAAAATAGATGTTTCATCGTAGGCTAAACGTAATATAAATGTACCCTCTTCGTCTGAAACTGCCGGTGGGTATATTACATTTGGTGTTACTTTTACTTCTTCAAATGTGGTAATAAACGAAGCGTCGTTATTTAATGCAGTATGTAAATGGTCAACCATTTCTTGGTGCATTAAAGGCTTATGAATTACTATAACTTTTGTAATGTTATTTGATTGTAATAAAGAAATAAAGTCCGTATAATCAAAAAATGTTAAATTTGTTACAGATGTATCGGTATTTACCTCTAATAATCTTAAATTACCATTTTTATCTTCAATAAAATCGGCGGAAAATAAAGTTCCTTTCATGTTGTCGTTTGTTTTCTATAAATATATATTATTATCTTATTGTCTAACTATAAATATCAATTTTTATCTTTAAGACCATATTTTACCCATTTATACCAAACTCTTTCGTGAATGTAGTATTGAATTGGTTTATAAACCAATTCCGCCAACCCAAAAAAGGCCCCTATCCTTATTGAACCTGTAAACCACCACATGATTGTAAAACCAATTAGAGTGCTTATAATTCTATATGATATTGTTTTTGCTATGTGTCTTTTAACTAACGGCATACTCAATTATGTCTCCATTTGTGTCCATGTACCCTCTTCTTATGGATGTTCCACTTATTGATTCAATATCGGCAGGTGGGTGGTGATTTATTACCTCATATCCAACACCCCTTCCATAATTTACACTCTCAATGTCGGGTACAATACTAATCAGAATTTTACCTGAATTATCGATAAAGAACTTCTCTTTTGATAAATCCATAAGAACTTGTTGTGCCGTTTTTGGGTTAGATTCATCTACTTCTACGTCCCTAATTGCAACCCAAACGTTCTTTCCTTTATCTAATTGCTGACTAATAAGCCACTCATGACCCGCATGCCATGTTTGCCATCTACCAATAAAAAGTGCATATTTTTTCTTCATAATGTAAGTTTTTTTAAAATTTCATAATAGGAATCGGTTTCGGTTTTATTTGTTGTATCCATATCAATATAACCTTCAGTAGGAGGTTCATAATTTTCAACGTGAAAATGATTTCTACCTCTATCTTCACTTGTATGAACATATATTTCTACAACATTTGCGATTTTTTTAAAAGTTTCTCTTTGCTCTTTATATGGTGAAACCAACGAAACCAAAACTATAAAACCTTTTTTATCTAAAAAAAGTGCCAAATCTTGTGCCCTTTCTATATTTTTCCTTCTTCCGTTTTCAGAATAATCCTTGTTTTGAAATATGTCCCTTATATCATCACCGTCTATAATAATAGTATTATTTCTACCAAAATGGTCTAATAAATTGTTTACTAAAGTAGTTTTACCTGAAGCAGGTTGTCCTGTGAACCAATATATCATACCATTTAATATACAAAAAATATATTAAATTACGAATTTTTCGACTATTTTTTTTGTTATAAATTCAAATCCCTTTTCGTTAGGGTGTCCTTGAACGTCTCTATTGTAATTCTTTTCTTTGAACAAATCAATTAAACCGTTATACAATGTGTCATTACCGAAATCAATAATTCTATCTAAATCCAAATTTTTGAAGGTATTTTTATTTTTTATTGATTTATCTAAACCCATATAGTTGAAAAATAAATAATTTACATCCTTAGATTTAAGAAATTCCTGTAATGAAAAGACATAATGTAATGTATGAAACGATCCCATCGGTTCAAATTTCAAATGTAAATTGGTATTATCATAAGGGGTAATAAATTTTAAAGATCCATTAACATCACACCATTCTCTCCTATTTGGTCCTGACCATTGGATAACAACAAATTTGGGTTTATGGTTTTCTTTTATTAATTTATTAATTGACTCTAATGATGTGTGAAAAATATAATCATTGCTAGCACCACAAACCGAATCATTAATTAATATATCGGATTTAATATCATTAAAATTTATACATGTATTGTTTGTTCTGCTATTTAATTGATTCCCAATTATTCTGAAATAATGAAATTTAGGAGTCATTTTTTCCATAAACATAACGGGCCAAGTAAGGTTACCGTATTGTATATTTGAAATATCCTCAGTATGTGAACAACCATTTACATATAAAATCATACTAGTGATTGTAAATAAATGGGTCTCTTTTACGTAATTCCTCTAATTTCTTTTTGAATTCCTTCTTTCTTTTTTTATCGGCAAAGTACTTTTTTACCCAATTAATTAATTTTTTCATATTTTTTTATTTTTTATACATTACATAATTACCCATAACTAATATATCCATATCAGTATCAAAAAATGTGTCTATGGCATCTTTAGGGGTTAAAACCATTGTTTTATCTTTAACGTTGAAAGAAGTATTCAGTAATATTGGAAAACCACTAAATTTCTCAAATTCCGTTAGTAAATCGTGTATTGGAGTGTTTTTATAGACGGTTTGAACTCTAGCACTTCCATCCACATGGGTCACGGCTGGTAATTTATCCCTAAATTCATCCTTAACTTTCACTACCTGATTCATATATGGAACATCATCTACCATATGGAAAAACTCATTTTGTTTCTCTTTTATAACCATTGGTGCAAAAGGTCTAAAACCTTCACGTTTCTTTATCACCTTATTAATCTTGTCTTTCATATCAGGGAACGTAGGATTCGCCAGAATTGATCGATTACCCAAAGCTCTCGAACCAAACTCTATATGACCTTGGTACCATCCAACAACTTTACCTTCATTTAATTTTTCGGCAATATGAGTTCTTAACTTTTTATCACTATCGAATGACTTAAATTTATTATGACCCATCGACCTACGAATTGTGTGGATATCATAAAGAGGTCCTAAGAATGGGTTTTTTGTTATTTTACTCCTTATTTTCTTTTCTTTAACCAAATAATGTACTACCGCACCGATACAAGACCCGGCGTCTGATGGTGCCGGCGGTATCCATAAATGTTTGAAATGAGTTTTATCAATAATTTTACCGTTTGCGGTCCCATTATAGGCACATCCACCGCTTAATGCTAAATTGGTATTTTTATTCAAAGACTTAAGTGATTTGCAAACATCAAAGAAAACTTCTTCATATACTTTTTGGACAGATGCAGCCAAATCTTTATGTTCTTGGGTAATGACTTCTTCAGGTAATCTTTGGGGAACTGGTAATAATTCGGATAACTTTTCATTGAACATTATTTTATCAGTTTTATCCCAACAAAACACATCCATATTACATGTTAATACATTATTATCGTAATTGATTAATTGTCTTACTTCTTTAATGTATTTTTTGTAGTTACCATAAGGTGCCAATCCCATCATCTTATATTCCCCTTCGTTTGGTCTGAATCCTAAATAAGAAGTCATTGCAGAATAATATAAACCTAAAGAGTGTGGATACTTTGAAAGTGTTTTATATTTTATTCCTTGGTATGTTCCAAGTCCCATCGACATTGTGTCAATTTCACCAACACCATCTACTGATAAACATATAGCCTCATCAAATGATGAAGTATAAAATGAATAATACAAATGTGATTCGTGATGGGTCGAATAAAAAACATTAGGTGAAATTTTTCTTAGTCTTTCATCAACATCTTTCATATTCTTTTTAATCTTAAGATATGATTTTAAAGAATACCACGGATTTTTAAACATTTGTGGTTTTATATTATTCATCACCCTTTCATATTTCAATTTAGGGTCTTCATAATAACAAACCGCCTGTAGATTTTTTCTATTAATTCTATATTGTTTAATAATATATGATAATGCCTGTTCTGGAAACGAATTATCATGTTTAATACCGGTGAATTTTTCTTCTTCACATGCAAATATTAATTGGTTATCTCTGAATAAACATACAGATGAATCATGGTACAATGCTGAAATTCCTATTATATACATTACTTACTTTTTATATAAAACCTTTTTTAATTGTTCGGGTGTTATGTGTCTTATTGGATTATGAACACCTAAGGGGTTTGGTGAAAAAACATCTTCCATACTAAATCTCATTGCAGTTTCAATATCCGCAACTCTTTCTCCTTTCATGTGTTTCACAAAATAAATATCCTCCCAAATTTGTTCTCTAACTTTGTTATTTTCACAAATTTCTAACATCTTACTCACAGTTCTTAAAGATAATCCTCCATTTCCAACCCATTGATTTTCTTTAGGTTTTCTCCACGGAGCACCTATATAATCGTACTTTAAGAACTCATCAATACCACTTCTTAATAATAACGAATCTGTTTGAAAAATCAAAGCCTTCTTACCCTTTACTTTGCACCAAAAATCCACACTCTCCATATATTCACTATGTTCGACATTGGTTAAGTTATCGACATTCATATTAGTTATAACAACATCACTACCTAAAGTTGATTGTATGTTTTCGACTAATTGTTTATTTTGATTACCGTAGAATATTTGTAGTCCCCACTTTATGGGTGATTTGGTTTCATTAAGATGAAACATAGTGGATTTAATCACAGTTAGCAAATCAGGGTGATTTCTGGGTTCAATTATAACGGCATAACAATCCGTCTCAAAAGGGATTAGTGGGGTGTATTCAACATATTTGACATATTCCTCAATCATATATTGTTCCCATATCTTTTTACAATCTTCGTTTGATTTCGTCATATATGTGATTTGCAATTAATTTATATCCATTTAAATTTGGATGGTAATCTCCTTCCCAATAGTTCTTTTCATCATTCCATACACTAACTTTATCATATTCCCATACATCTAATCTTTCTTCTATTTCATATTTCTTTAACAATTCTGATAGACAACTATTTGGATTGATGAAATATTCTGGTAATAGTAATGTATCAAAATCTTCTTCTCTAAAAGTTGGGTAGAACGAATTGAAATACAGGTGTTTATGATTTTTTAATAATTCTTCGAATTTCCAAAACAATTCAACAACATTATATTTTTCGGTTCTTTTATAACGATATGGATATGAAAACATAACAATTATAAAATCATCCTCTTCTATAAATCCTTTTTCAATTGATTCTTTTAAATCATTGAATATATAGACATTTCCATAACCACAAACACCCATATTGACAAATGGTACATTTAATTTATCCGCGCACCATCTAACCCAAGAATTTTGTTCTCTTAATTTTTTAATAAAATCCGGTGGGTTTGCTGTTTCTTTAAATTGTTTATCACTTTCAACACCATGTCCTGCAGTCCAACTATCACCAAAACAAATTAATCTCATCCTTTTTTTCTTTTTATTATATCACTATAATCCATTAAATGTTCAAAAAATATTTCAGCCTGTAATCTATGACCGAATTCACCCATATGACCGTCCATAATTTCATAATTGGTTTCGTCCATTATTTTACCTTTTTGTGTTCCACCATAGTGATCTTGATGGGTTAAATACCACATCATATTATGTTTATCGACAAACAAATCACTTTCTATTGCGGCCCTATCTCTAACAATAATATATTTTGGGTCATTTAATATACTAATGTTTTCACCATTAAAAACTTTTTCGTCACTTGTCCAATGATAATCTTCAGCACCAATATTTTTACAAAATGAACTTATTATTCTAATCCAACTATGAACTTCTTGTTTCCAAATTTCATGAGTTCTATTAACTAGAATCTCATCAATTGTAGTTTGAGACATTCCCAAATCATCATAATTTGCACCAACCGGTAAAACATTATTGAAAATGTTTTCTGAAAAATTGGCAGCAATAAATCTTGTCAATTTTGTCCAACCAAAAATAAGTATGTCATCTTTTTTTATTAAATGTGAAACATTAGAAAATTGCATCAAGATATTATAATTTGATGAACCTCCTAAAGCACAATTCATAACATTATAGTTTATAAAATTACTAATAATATTTGGCCACGTTGATGGTAGTGACCCTCCTCTCCATTTTCTATACCTATCGTAGTTATTTTCATATGGAGGGTGAATATTGTCTATTGGTTCATATTCGGCGGTAAAACTACACCCGAAAGTCCATAATGTATTTTTACTTTTATCCATTTATAATTGAATTGTAAAAAATTTCAGCTTGTTTTGAATGTCCGTTTACTCCAAAATGTGAGTCACCAACAATTCCATCGGTATCGTCACTCATAGATGTGCAGTTTTGTTTTCTCAAATATGATAACAACATCTCATTACTTTCAGAACATAAATAATTTTTACCTATTTTAAAGTCACTACTTTCTTTATATATTAATCTATGTTCTTCGGCAGTCCAAAAATATGTTTTAAAATTTTTACTATTACTTAATGTTCTAACTGCATTTTCCCATATATAAATTTCTTCAGCCCATCTATCTCTTTTACCTTGGATTAACATAGACCTGTTACGAATAATTTGTTTAATTGTATCTAAACTAACCATGGATACGTCTCTATTAATATCCGCACCTAAATTAACAAAATTATTATTTTCTGAAAGTCTAAATTTTGTAATCAATCCCCATCCTATTATGACAATATCGTTTTCTTTAATCAAATTACATTTATCACAAAAGTTCTGAAATATTTCATAATTTGAATTACCTCCCTTTGCAAAATTATTTACTTCGTATTGTAACTTTTGACCTAACAACTCTGACCAAGTTTCAATAGATGTTATCTTCATAATTTCCATATATTTTTTATGGTTATCATGTAAATTAGTATAGTCATATTTGGAGCTAAAGCTATCTCCGAAAATCCAAAGTGTATTCATTATTTCTTATTTCTATAATTTATTATGTCATTATAAAACATATCACCCATTATTCTATGTCCAATTTCACCATAGTGTTGTTGATCATCACATTGAAAATTACTATCTTCCCATATAGTTTTTGCACCATAGTTAAATCTCAAATACTGAGTTACATCATGTGTAGCTTCGGGAATTAAACAATTTATATTTTCTTTGAATTCCTGTGATTCTTTATTAATAATATAATCATCTGCAGACCATATATAAAATTCACAACCAATTGATTTACAGATTTCAATTATTAATTTTTGAAAAGAGTATATTTCCTCAATCCACGGTCTTTCAGTTCTATTAACCTGAATTTCAATAATTGCGTTTTTTGTTATAGGTTGTGAGCCATTATCTATGTTTGGGTTAAATATTGGTAATATAGTAGGTAAATCTCCGTCCATACCGGGTTCATACATTCTAAATCGATGAATTCTTGTCCATTCATATATAACAACATCACCCTTTTTAAATTTATGTGATTGTTTACAAAATCTATCAAAAATTTTATATATAGAAGAGCCAGGCCACGCATGATTTTCTAATTCCAAATTAAGTTTTTCCGCTACAATTTCGGGCCATATTTTTGGTAGAGTTTTTCCTCTCCAATTATAATATTGTATCATCACATTAGATCCATTAGAAAAGTCATCTAAGTGGAAACCATGTGTAAAACTACATCCAAATGTCCAAAGTTTATTCATTTATCAACTTTTTTATTTTATCGTAAATTATTTTATTACCTTTTTCGTTCATGTGATTAACTAATCCTTTATTTTTTAAAAATATTTTTTCAAAACCATATATATTATCTTTTTTAAAATCATCAAAAAATGTTATGTGAATGGCTTCGGGGTATTTTAACATAATTTTATCTATAATTAAATGATAAATAAAAATAAAATAATCGGGATTAAATAAATTTTCATAGAAATCAACACCGATTTTTGCAATTGGATTTTCCATATGTTCTTTTAAATCTGAATATATTAAATCACAATTGTTATGTAACAAATCATCCTTATGGATTGGGTGTTCCTTAATTGGTATTCTATATGCTGATGTGTGTGATATTATTATCTTATCAAATTTTTTAGTATCAATGCTTTCTAATTGTTTATATATTTTATATTCACTAACCCCTGCTTGTGCTATGTTCATCACTTCATAATCAGATTCTAACATATTAACCCAACCACAAACATTGTTATACTTTTTAGTCCAATCCGCAGCAAAACTATCTCCTGATATTAATATTTTTTTCATATTAAACCCTCCCAAAACTTATAATCTTGATCAACTATTTTTAACAAATCAATTACCTTATTTTTATTCTCCTCAAATCTTACTTTATTATTTTTGTAATATTCGACCAATTCATTTTTTCTATTATTTAATCGTTTTATCTCATCAACGAATAATTTTAATCTAATCATTTGGTTTCGTTCGTTATCATAACTGTGGTTGATTATATCATCATAAAAATCAAATCCAAATCTCTCTTTCATTTTCTTAATATGATGATGTCCTGATAATATTAATGGGAATTGATAGTAAAAAAACGGTTTGAACGATTTTTCAGATATATGAATATTATTATCTTCATCTAAAAACATAGACTCGGTTATTATATTAACATATGAACTTTCATAATTTTCCATTAATTCTGGATTATGCAACCAAATCGGAAACCCATCCCTGTTGATGTCTTCAAATTGATTAAACCAATTCTTGTCTTTTTCATATTCGCTCACTTTTATTTTATGATTATAAAAAAATTCTATTTCATCTTTATAATATTCTTTTTCTTCGTTACTGAAAATTTTAGTGTAAAAATCGTCTTTTGGTTGGCTGTTCCAACTTGGTACCAGTGACCAATTTACATCATCAAGTAAATGATATTTTTTTAATAAACATAATAAAGCATATCTATGTACTTTGGGTGATTTATTAAAACACATAAAAAACTTACCTTTTTTGTTTTCAATATATTCACAACCACCCACTTTAACCAATACCTTTGTTGATGAATGAGGAATAAAATTTAAAGTATATGTGTTTATTATACTATTATATTTTTCCTTATATTGGGATAATTTTGAATTATTATTGACTATAAAAATTTTGTTACAATCAATATCATTATCTATCATGTATTGATTTATAATTTTAAAACTTTTTTCGTTATCCGGTTCATGTTCGGTTAAAAACATAATATAAAAGTTATTATGTTTTTTTATAAAATCTTTTATTTTTTGATTAAGTGGGTCTAAAAATTTAATATTATGTATATCACTTTCATCTATAAAGATTTCGTGAGCATTTACTCCTCCATGACTAATGATATAATAATATTTTTCATTTGGGTTATTTATAACATCATCAAAGTTGCATTTTCTTTTCATGAAAACATCTGAAAATGAAGTATCATCTTGGTAATGTAAAATTAAATTTTCAGGGTCATTCATTTGAAGTTTTGGGTAACTTAATTTTAAATTTGCATACGGAATCTCACCGACTTCATTCCATTCATCATAAACTAAGTTAAAAATTTTTTTCATTATATTAAATTTTTAAAATACTGATAGTCATTTTTTATTGTATCCAAAACTTGTAAGGTTTTTTGTTTGTTTAATTCAAATCTATTTTTATTATTTTTATAAAAGTCCATAAAATCTTTCTTTTTACTATTTATTCTAACAATTTCCTCTGTAAATTTTTTAAATCTTTCTTTATCATCAAAAATATCATCATAACTGATATCTATGATGTCTTCAAAAAAATCAAAATCATATAATTCTTTCATTTTTTTAATATGATTTTCGCTGGCCATTATTAGTGGAAATTGATAATAATAAAATGGTTTAAAAGATTTTTCTGTTATATGTACCACACTTTCCCTTTCATCAAAAACCGATTCAGTTGTTAAATTAACATACGAATTTTGATAATTGATTATACTTTCGTACATTGTTTGTGATAAAACATTTTCTAAGTTGTACTCCAAATTATTTTCATAATCGCTAAATTTATAATTTAAATTTATAAAATAATCTATTTCAAAATTATAATTTTGGATGGTGCTTTCATCCATGATTGATGTTAATTTTTTTGAATTAAAATTCATTTTATGTGTAGGTAAAAAAGACCAATTGGTGTCTTCCAAAAGATTATTCTTCATTAAAAATATTAATAGTGCATATCTATGTCTTTTATCTTCTTTATTTAAAGACATAAAAAATTTACCTTCTTGTTTATACTCATTAAAGAAAGAATCGGTTGAATTTTTCATATCATTTATTTTAAGATATGACAAATAATTCAATTTATGATAATTGAACTTAGTACCATTCTTATCTTGTAATTCTTTTAAATTTGAGGAATTGTTTAATAAGTAAAACTTATTTTCTATTAATCCATTATTTGACACATATTTTTTTAATGTTGATAAATTAATGTCATCTATAGATTCGTGTGCTGATTGAATAATTATTCTAAAATTGTTACTCTCCTTAATTTTTTGTTTTATTTCATCACTTAAAAAATCCAATTTAAACATACAGTAATTATGTAATTTATTTTGATTAATTACATAATAAACATTTTTATCAGTGTTGGTATCAACCCTTTCGTGTTTAAAATTAAATTCTTTAGTTAATACATCTAATATTTTATGGAATTCTTCGTCAATATCTCCACAGTAATAAAATTTATTTTCCTCCATAAAAAATAGTGTCTGGTTTATTTCTTTCTCTCCATGGGTCTAAAATAATACTTCCTTCGGGAAAAACCGTTTGATTATAAACACCTCTATGTCCTAATAAATAAATTGCAGGTTCTACAATTTGATCATAATATAACCAATCATAATTCAAGTAATGTGCAATTAATTTGGTATATGACCCATCAATATAAGGTACGCCAGGTTTATAGCTTTCACCTAAAATTACAATTGGTAAATCATTTTCATTATGTAATTCTTTTAATTTATTTGCAATGTTTTTTGCTTGTAATTCTCTAGATTTCATTATTGCATCAAATAAATCATAACCTAAATCATATTCTTTAGCCATATATCTTAAAGCAATATTATCTCTTGGATGACATCCTCCTCCGTCACCCATACCTGCCTTCATATATGCTGGACCCAATATTCTGTTTGTACTTCTTTGTAATGCTCCGGTTACGACATCGGTTCTCATATTACCATTTTTCTCGGCAACATCCATAATCATATTGACTAATGATAATTTAGTTGATATAAATGTATTATAGAATATTTTTATTGCTTCAGCGTCATCCCAAGTTCCGATTTCATATCTAGTATTACCATCAACAAATGTTTTATAAAAATCAATCAATATATTAGCATCACCTGTTACATAACCATCTTCAGTTCCAATAATTACCATTTCAGGTTTTACCATATCTTCTTTGACAGTTCCCATAGCAATCAAATATGGATTATATATAAATCTATAATTTTTAATTAATGGTATAAATTCACGTCTTGTTGTACCAGGTAAAACTGTTGAGATTAAGACAACCAATTGTTCTTTAGTAGTGTATTGGTTTATTTCTTCCAATACAGTTTTAACTATAGAGTAATCAAAATCTTTTGGTTCTAAATGTGATGTTGGTTTACTTCCGTCATAATCTGGATGGTGTGGTGTTGGTACCGCGATGAATATTATTTCTCCGTGTTTGCAAACATCTTCCAATATCCATGTCATTTCATGCTTACAACCATTGACTATTTTGGTGTCGTAACCTAAAACATCGTGTCCCGCTTCGTGCATTACTTCTGCGGCATCCTTACCTAATTTTCCTACTCCAATAAATCCTATTTTCATATTATTTTTTTATTGTTGACCAAACCTCTTCATAAATTTTTACTAAATCATTACAGGTTCCATCATCGTTATATTTTTTATTATAATAAATCTTATAATGGTTTTGATTATATCTGCAAACCTCATTCATTTCTTCTCTAATGATTTTCAATTCTTCAATTGATTTATTTTCAAATTTATTTAACTCTTTGACAATCATTCTAGCTCTAATTACTCTATCGGGTTCATTATCATATGACTCATCAAACCATTTATCAAAAGTTTTAAAACCCCATTCTTTCAAAAGTCTTAACGAATGTTGATTTCCATATAACAAAAAAGGGTGACCAACCATTATTGGTTTCCATATTTTCTCCGAAAAAAATAATGTGTCATCATCCGCTAAGGATTCTGTCACTAATGAAATAAATGTTTTTTCGTAATCTTCTTTTGTTATGTTAATTGCCAAATTATAGAATAAGTCATAACGAGTATCTATTACAAATGGTGCGTTGTCCTTCAAATAATTAAAATCATTAATATCATCATCAGGCATCGGTGGATAAATTAACTCATTCAAACTAATCCAACCTCTATGAAATAAATTTTCTTTTAACATTATTAAAAGCAATTGTATTCTTTGTGGTCTTGGATTTCTGTTATATGATAAAAACAGATATTTGTCATCAATAGGGTTGAACTTAACTATATCACTATCGTCATATCTATTCCACGGTTCAAAATAGTGTATTGGTCTTCCTTGAAACTTTAACCCTTTTTGTTTTATAATATCTTGAATTAAATAATTACCGGTAACATAAAATATTGAATCTTCAGGTAAATTAGACTCAATTCTCCATTTTTCTATAATTTCCAAATCCCAATTGCCTTTTGATCCTGAATATCCTTCATATAAAAATATCATCATTATCTTAGATTGTCCTTTACGAACATGGTCTAAGTATTTTTCCGAAACACATTTAAATCCGATGTTTTCATTATCTCTAAAAAAACTGAATGAATATACATTAATTACATATATATGTGATTGATTATCAATTTGTTCGTAGGGTACATATTCAAGATTATTAATGTGTTTTGGTGTAACATTATCCCACAATCTATTATCTTCAAATAAGTCCCCATCTTCAGTAAAAACATTCCATTCACCCCACATCAACGGCCTACTTAGTTTTTTCAATTCTTTTAAATACCAAGTACGAGATGAACCATTTGGTCTATAATAATTAAGGATGGTGTCCCATTCTTCTAAACTACAAATAATTTTTTCCATATTATTAGTAAAATATACGAATTTTATTTGAAAAATCACATTTTTTTCGTATATTTTTTGAATGAAAATATTAATTACAGGTGGTGCTGGTTATCTTGGTTCAATTATAACTGGTACAATGTTAAATGAAGGTTATAAAGTTACAGTTTTGGATAAGTTATTATTCAATCAAACTTCACTATTACAATACACCTCAAATCCCAATTTTAAATTTATTTTTGGTGACGTTCGTAATTTAACCGAATTAGAAAGATTATGTGATGAACATGATGTTATAATTCCACTTGCGGCTATTGTAGGATTTCCAGCATGTGCATCGGATCCACAATTAGCAAAAGAGATAAATTTCCAACAAATTGTCAATATCGTTAGATTCACCAATAGGAAAAATAAAAAAATTCTGTATCCAAATACGAATAGTGGTTATGGTGTTGGTAAAGATGATTTATATTGTACTGAAGATTCGCCTCTTACACCTATTTCAATATATGGACAAACCAAATGTGATGCTGAGAATTTTTTAAGAACTTCAACCGATGCTATAATTTTTAGATTGGCAACTGTTTTTGGTGTATCTCCAAGAATGAGGACAGACTTATTAGTAAATGATTTTACTTATAAAGCTATTACGGACAAATATATTGTAGTTTTTGAAAAAACATTCAAAAGAAACTTTATTCACATTGAAGATGTTGCATCCGCATTTCTTTTCATGTTACAAAATTACGACACATATAAAAATGAAATTTTTAACGTTGGTCTTAGTGAGGCCAATTTAAGCAAACAAGAACTATTGGAAAAAATTCAATCTCACGTACCAAATTTTGCGGTATCATATAATGATTTTTACGAAGACCCTGATAAAAGAAATTATATTGTTTCTAATGAAAAGATAGAGGCAACTGGATGGAAACCAAATTGGAATTTAGATATGGGTATAAAACAATTAATAATGGCATATCAAATGATTGTTCCAAAAATGGGAGCAGAATTTAGAAATGGATTTCCATTGGGATATGCACAAAATTTTTAGTATGAGTAATAAATGGGATGAGTTCATAGAAACTCCATCAAAGAAATTCGGATATCAAGTTCCGTCATTTCAACCATCTGTATTCAGAGAATATAGAGGTGAAATATTCACAACATTTCATAATGAGGAACATCCGGTAATGAGGCATATTCATTACGATAAAAGTGAAATGTCAATTCACGGAAGATTTTCTCGTTCATACAAAGGAGTTTTAAGGGGATTACATTGGGATAAAAAGACATGGAAGTTAGTTCAAGCAGCAGTAGGAGATATCTACTTAGTTGTTTTGGACATGAGAGAAACATCAGATACTTATGGTGAATGGGAATCATATATTATTTCAGAAAGATTAAGAAATCAGGTTTTAATTCCACCAGGATTTGCAAATGGACACTACGCATTAACTGATTGTATGTTCCATTATAATTTATTCTATAAGGATGGTTATATAGATGCAAATGAACAATATGTAGTGAAATGGAATGATCCAGAGTTTCAAATGGAATGGCCAACAGATAAACCAATATTACAAAAAAGAGATAGATGATAAAAAATTTAATAGATGAATTACCAATAGTTAATAATCCATTATGGGATAAAGCTGGTTTAATTCAATTTGAAAGAAAAATGGCTGACTTTTGGGAGGCTGGTAAGGTAAGAGGACCAATACACTTAAGTGGTGGAAATGAAGACGAATTAATTGAAATATTCAAATATATTAAACCAACTGATTGGGTATTTTCAACTTGGAGGTCTCATTACCATGCATTATTACATGGAGTTCCGTCTGAATGGGTTGAACAAGAAATTTTAGAAGGTAGGTCAATTACTTTAGTTAATCAAGAGAATAGATTTTATGCGTCCGCAATTGTTGGTGCAATAATACCTATCGCCACAGGTGTTGCAATGGCAAATAAAAGAGATGGTAATAATGATAAAGTATGGTGTTTCATCGGTGATATGGCATTTGAAACTGGTGGATTTTATGAAATGCATAAGTATGCAAATCGATATGATTTACCTATAAAATTTATTGTTGAGGATAATGGTGTTTCAACAAATACACCAACAGAAGAAACTTGGAATGGAATAAAAAGAGAAGTACCTGAAGATGTTATTTGGTATAATTATAAAAAAGAGTGGCCGCACTACGGAACAGGAAAATGGGTTATTTTTTAAATATTATTTGTGATAATTTAGATAATCTATCTGAAGAACATTATATAGGTGAAAAAATACCAACAGATGATGAAAGATTTGAATATGTGAAAAATTTATTGTCATCAATAGGTATTAAAAACATTAGAAAATCAAATGTTGATGATAACTCTGAAAATATTAATGATTATTATTACTATTTCTTAACTCATATAAATAATTTAGATAAATTTATTAATGAGAAGTTATTGGATAATCAACATATTTTCACGAGTCATTTAAAAGGACGTATTAGAACTGATGATAATTTTAAGGTTATATTGATTGATGAACATAATGTAATAAGTTCATTAAAAAAAATATATGGTATTTTAATGTTAGATTTTAGCAATGTTATAGTATTAAATCCTAATGAATTAAATTATGATTTTTTAAACAATCTAAGAATCTATAATAAAAAAACTTTCAATATTGTTTATAATAGATGGTCGGATGATTATAGTACATATTATGCAAATTTATATCCAGCACATAAAGAGTATTATAGATATAAAATTGTAACCGGCTTATTTAGATTTTATAATCTTTTTCATGATATAAGAAATTGTGTTTTAGAAGAAGTGTATGAAAATCCTAATGAAAATTATTTTTATTTCATTAATAGTGATAATTTCAATCATCATGTTAATGAAATCAATTCAATACCTTTACCAGAAGAAGTTAAAGAATGTTTTAACAAATGTCTAAATTTCCATATTATATTTTTAAATGAACATGAATTCGAATCGGAAAATTTTATAATTTTTTTAGATTATATAATCAAAAAAGAAAATTTAGATTATAGAAGAATATATATGCTTAATAATAATTCTAAATTAGAATATTATAAAGAAAAATATAATATTTCATATAATGTATTTTCTTTAGATTTTTTAGTTATGTTCATTTCAACTCATTTAGTTGAATTGGGTGACCCTAAATTCGTACCCGAAAAAGACGGAAGTTTCTTTTTATGTCACAATAGAAGTGCAAAACCACATAGATACGCTTTTTTAGCTATGTTAAAAAAAGATGGCATTTTAGAACAAATAGATTGGTCTTTAATTATGGGTTGGTACCATAAAAAAGAAAAGAGACATGAAGATGAAAATTACTATTCCGAATTTTTTACTCAAGAAGAAAAAATAGAGTATAAAAATGAAATTGATTATTTGACAGAAATAGACATCAAAAAAAGTAAATATGAAGAAAATAAAACATGGTTTGATGATACTAGTGATGACGCACAAATCATTTGGAATAACGTATATGCACGTAAAACATATGAAGATTCATATGTTAATATAACAACTGAATCTTGTTATTCACCAAAAGAAATTCACATAACAGAAAAATCGATGAAACCTTTTTATTTTTATCAATTTCCAATTTTTTTATCGTCATATAATCACGTTAAATATTTAAGACAGAGATTTGGTTTTGATTTATTCGATGATATAATAAATCATGACTATGATGATGAATTTGATAATAAAAAAAGAATGAAATTAGTTATTAAAGAACTAAAAAGAATATTTGAAAATCGTGAATTTTTCATGGAATTCTACAAAAATAATCAACAAAGATTTGAAAATAACCGTAAAAAAGTTTTTGAAATATATAATTCAAAAAAAGATATAAATTTTTTTAAATCTTTAATTGATATTAAAATAGATAATTATTTAAAAACAGCGAAAAATATAATTTAAAATGCAAAGAAAAAAAGTTTTAATAACCGGTTGTTCGGGATTAGTCGGTACATTTTTACTGACTGAATTATTAAGGAGTGATTTTCAATATGATGTTGTTGGTGTTGATTTAAAAGAACCAATTATAAAATATAATTCTCTTTACCAAAATAGACTCAAATTTTTAAAATTAGATTTAACAGAAGATGGGGTAATCCAAAAATTGATGGATGAATATAAATTTGATATTGTTGTAAACACATTTGGTATAAAGGGTTCTCCTATTAAAGCAAAAACTCAACCAGTGGATTTTTTATATCCATCAATTAAAATCAATACCGAAATTATAAATCAATGTGCTAAGAAAAATATCTTTTTAGTATTCGTAAGTTCTGTTGGGGTTTATTCACCCGCGGAAAAATTTATAGAGGATGATGTGTGGAAAACATTACCATCAGAACATGATTGGTTTCCTTCTTGGTCAAAAAGAGTTGGTGAAATGTTATTAGAAGCATATAAAATACAGTATGGATATGAGAGGTGGTCAATTATAAGGCCTGCCAATATATTTGGTGATTATGACGATTATAGTGGTAATGGTACGGTAATATCATCAACTATCAAAAAAATACACGAATCAACTGATTTTATCGAATGTTGGGGTGACGGTAGTGCGATTAGGGATTTTGTATATGGTCAAGATGTTGCAATGGCAATTAAAAAGATAATTGAAGACGAAATACACGATATTATAAATTTTGGTTCAGGAGTAGAAATTACCATAAAATCTATGATTGAGGAATTAATTAAAATTAGTGGTAAAAATTTAGAAATTAAATGGGATACTACAAAACCTAATGGTGATTTAAGGAGACAAATGGATACAACCAAACAAGAAAAATATGGTTTATTACCCACAACACCGTTTAATGTTGCGTTAGCAAAGACTTATTATTTTTATATTAATCAATTTCCAATTGAAGGTATAAAATTTAATGTTAGAGAATTTTTAACCAATGGTGGTTATTATTTTGGTGATATTAATGAAATAGTACCATATACTGAAGAATTTAAAGAGATTTTAAATGGAATTTATGAATTATCAAAAGATAAAAATAATTTTGGTTATAGATTCGATTATAGATTAAAGTTTGAAGAAGGTAAGGAAGTTGAAGATACATGGGTAAAAAAATTACATTATACTGAAGAAGAAATTAAACAATTGGAAGAATATATAAAAGAAAAAGGTGGTTCAGAAGTTCAAAGATGGTGGGAAAGTAAAAACTATAAACCTAATTTACAAAAAGGAAGAGAATTTTTTCATAAACATATTGAAAAATATATAGAAAAAATTTATCCAATTTTGAAAAATAATTATAATCATCAAGATGCATTTACAATTTATGAAAATGGTGATCATATAACTCCACATAATGATGGTGAAAATAGAAAAAGATATTGTGTTATTTTGATTTACTTATCAAATGAAAATGATTATAATGATGGTGGTGGAGAATTAAAAATTGTAGAGAATGATAATGTGAATTTTGTAAAACCAGTTTTAGGGAATTTTGTAATTCTAGATTTTACATTGAATAATCCAGACCATTCTGTTGAGTTAGTGAAAAATAATTTTAAAAGAATTACATATATAGATTTCGTTCATGATAAAAAATTAGTGGAATTGGAATATGCATTAAATGGAAAAAAAAATATAAATAATTTAATATGATATCAAAAAATTCAAAAATTCTAATTACTGGTGGTTCAGGTTTAGTTGGTCAAAATTTGACTGAGAGATTAATTAAAGAAGGTTACACAGATTTAAGAGTAAATTTACATAAAAGAGGTGTAAGAAATAAACATAGTGAAGTGGATTACACGTATCATGATTTACAAACTTATGAAGGTTGTATGTCCGCAACAAAAGGTATCGATGTTGTATTTCATGCAGCAGCATCCACATCCAATGCAGTTGATACGGTGGTTGATCCATTAGCACATGTTACACCAAATGTGGCAATGAATAATTTTTTAATTGATTCGTCTTGGAGAAATGAAGTAAAACATTATATATTCATTTCATCAAATACTGTTTATCCACCAAAAGGTGATGAACCTGTTGTAGAAACTGATTTCTTATTTGATGAACCATATCCCGTTTATTTTCCAGTTGGTTGGATGAAGCGTTATGCTGAGGTTCAATGTGAATTATATGGTAAATATTTACCGAGAAAAATGAAATGTACGGTTATTAGACCTGCAAATTTATATGGTCCTCATGATAAATATGATTTTAACAAATGTCATGTAACACCAGCAACAATTCGTAAAGTTGCTGATAAAATGAATCCCATTCCAATTTGGGGTGATGGTAGTGAATTACGAGATTTATTATATATTGGTGATTTTGTTGAGGCATTACAAGTTGTTATGGAAAATGAAACTGATATGTTTGAAGTTTATAATGTTGGTTCAAATACGGTATATTCGGTTAATAAAGTATTAGAAATTATGAGAGCAATTGGAGAACATGAGGTACCTACTGAATATATAAAAGGAAAACCTTCGATGATTCCTACCCGTAAAATTGATTCAAATAAAATTAAAAATAAATTAGGTTGGGAAGCCAAAACATCGATACAAAATGGATTAAGATTGGCTTACGATTGGTATTTAGAACACAAAAACGAATTTAATTAATGAAAGGTTTATTATTTGGTGGATGTTCATTTACGTGGGGACAAGGGTTATATTTTTATTCAGATTTACCGAATCTTTTTAATCCTCCTCCATATGAATATCATGGAGATAAAGTTACTAATTCCCATTATAGATATAAAGATATTTTAAGATATCCGAGATTAGTTGCTAATCATTTTAATACTTTTGAAATTTTTAAAAATGGAAATGGTGGGTCTGAAGATGAAACTTTTGAATTTTTTAAAAATATATTTACAGACTCAGATAGAAAGAGAATGATGAAACACATTTCTTTAGAGAGATATCAATATTCTGATGTAAGTTATATTATAGTACAACTTTCACAATTGTTTAGAAACAATTTTTATTTTGAGATTGATGGGGAACAATTTAAATGTAATTTACCTCCTAAAGCCAATTGGGGTGATCCTTCTAACTTATTGAAGTGGATGGAAATTAATAATTACATTATAGATGATTGGAGAAACCAATTAATTAAACAACAATATGTTAGATTAGTTAATGAACTTAAATTTTACGAAGAAAAGGGTATCAAAACTAAGATATTAACGTGGGAAGATGATATGGTTTCAACAATAAAAAATGATGAATTTTTAAATTCTAAATTTATTCAATTACATTACAATAATGAAGTTTATGATACTATACAACAATTACAACAAAAGCACAAAGAAATGTATATTGAACATGATTCTTATTTTAATGGGTATGTTTATAATGACCATCATCCATCAAAAAAATGTCATAGAGTAATTGCCGATAACATAATAAGAGTTTTAGAAAAAGAAATATAAATGAAAGGATTAATTTTTGCCGGTTGTTCATTTACATGGGGACAAGGATTATATTATTATTCTGATTTAGAAAATCAAATATTATTAAGTGATGATGAATTTAATCAATCAAAAATAACCGATGCACAAATAAAAATAAAAAATACAATGTATTTTCCAAGATTAGTTGCAAATCATTTTAATACATTTGAAATTGTAAAATCGGAAAATGGTGGTTCAGAATACTCATCATATAAATTTGTTGATTCGTTATTTGACGGTTCATCAAAAAATAGTGATGTAATTTTATTTAGTGATTTTAATTACGATGATTTTGAATATTTAATTTTTCAAACTAGTCAAATTGGAAGAAATAATTTTAAATTCACACATAAAGGAATTGATTACGATATGTTTGTTCCATTAAATGGAAGTGTATGGAATGAAAATGATGAAAAAATTTTATTGGAATGGTTAATTGATAATAATTTAACACATAATCAATGGTTTGATATTTTTCGTAATCAGGTTTTTGAAAAATTAAAAAAATTCTTTATATTTTATGAAAGTAAAGGTATTAAATGTAAGGTAATTTGTTGGATGGACGATTTATTAGATTTAATAAAAAACGATTCTTTTATGAATGAGAGATTAATATCAATAGATTATAATGGTAAAAAATTTGATTCTATAAAATATTTGACGGATTTAAATAAACACTTATTAATTTGTAATGATTTTGAAAATTTAAAAATGAAAATTAATGATAGTCACCCATCTAAAGAATGTCATAAAATCATAGCAAATAGTATTATTAAAAAAATAGAAAAAGACACATTATGAGTTCACCTCAATACACACCCTATAAGGATGCTTTAACCAATTCAATGACCTATCTTGGCCAAAAAGAAAACACCGTTTTTATAGGTCAACAAGTCCTTTGGCATGGTAATCCTATGAGTACAACAATAGGTCAAGTTCCTAAAGATAAACTAATCGAACTTCCCGTTATGGAAGAATCACAAATGGGTATGTCATTGGGAATGGCTATGGCCGGTAAATTTGTTATTACGTTCTACCCTCGTTGGGATTTCTTGGTATGTGCAACAAATCAATTAGTTAATCATGTTGATAAGATTGGATTAATGAGTCAAGGTAAATGGAATCCTAATATGATTATTCGTTTAGGTAAGGGTTCAGATAAACCATTAGACCCTGGCCATCAACACAGAGGTAATTATCTAAATGAATTTAAATCAATGTGTCCGAATACAATGTTTTGGGATTTGAGGAGACATGATACAATAGAAGACATATATATGGGATGTTATGAAAGTGGTGGTATACATGTTATTGTTGAATATCCAGAACTATATTATGAAGCATAAAAAAAGGGACTTAGTTGTCCCTTTTTTTATTTATCCTTGATTTTCATCGTCTTTTTTTGACCAACTGACTTCCCAATCTTTAAAGTCGGCGGCAATGCAATCGATTTTATAATCCTTTCTACCACCTACAACTTCTTGTATTTTATTTTTTGCGGTGTTTCTAATACCATTTAATCCATGTGTTAATGCTAACATATTTGGACCTTCTTTACCACTTCTAACATTTGATTCGTTATACCATATGTGTGCGTTCATTTGAGCACAAACAATAACTGCTCTTAATAGTTCGGCAGTTATTACAACATTTTTATCATTCATAATTAATTGTATATCGTGTACAATATCAGATATTTCTTGAGCATATTCTTCTTTATGTTCAGGAATTTTAACTTCTTTTAATTGTACAATCGATAATCTATCTATTAACTCAGATAAGGTTGGTAGAAATCTTCTTTGCGACATTGTTTTGATTTTTTAATTCTGGATTTATTGTAATTAAATGTTCATAAAGAACTTTTGCTATTTCTTTATGTCCTAAATAGCTAGGATGGGAACACTTTGTAATATAACCTTTAGGACTTAATTTATCAAGAGAGTAACCAAATTCGTAATATTTCGCCGCAGATTCTTTCATTTGTAAATCTTCTCTCCCTTCTAAATGTAATAAAAAATCTGTTATACATTTAAAACCTTTTGGTCTGAAGAAATTATCCCAATCAATTATATCAACAATTCCATTTATATATTCTTCACTTTCATCTAAATAATCTGTGTGGTCACCTCTCAATTTATTATAAAAATATTTTCTATCATATTCTGGTCTAAATGCACTCGTAAGTATCAATTCAGCATTATTAACCTTACACCAATTTTTTAATTCGGCAATTGATAATAATAATTCAACGACAGCAAATCTATCAGACCATATAAATTTATTATATGAATCCCACAGTGGTGATTCCTCTACTGGTGAGCCTACATTTGGCCACATAGTTTGAAAATGTAAATGTTCAAAAAACTTCTTGTGAGCAAAATCAAATCTTTCAATGCCGGTTAGCATAAAAATTACAATTTTTTCTTTAGCCTTTTCTATTTTTAAATCTGGATGTAGATACAATTCTTTGACTGCTGCTCTGTTACCTCTACCAGTCATACCCATATTAATGGGTATAAAATCTGTCAGATAATTATCACATAACTGATGAACCCATGAATTTTTTAAATTAGATTTATTGATTTCAGTTCTTGATTCTTTATCTGACATTTTATTAACATCCCAATCATAATTCTCCCAAATTTTAACATCGCATGCACCTTCTCCTTGTGTAAAACTATCACCTAAACCTATTAAAATTTTACTATCATTTTCAATTCTAATTTGACTTTTTTGACTATGATGCATTAAAGTAATTTTTTGTAAGTTTTAATATGACAATAATTTTTCATTTCTGTGTAAGCGTCGGGATATCTGAATAATTTGCTAATTAAAACATTATAATTAAATTCAATTGTTTCTTCTAAGGATTTATACCATTCAATCTTATCTTTCATCATAGTAACTTTTCTAATAGATTCTATGATATGATTTAATCTTTCATGTGTTGGTAAAACATCAAACCCTTCGTCTATATATCCATCAAAAGTTTTGTACCCTATTTTTCTCATCATTGCCATACTATCTTTGTTTCCCATTATCAAAAACGGGTGACGACATCCAATTACTTTAAATGTTTTTTCACTCAAAAACATGGTTTTATCACTATCACCACAATGTGCTTCACTGACTACGGTGAAGAATGTATCTTTAACAACTTGCTCAGGAAATCTATTGATGTAAATGTTATCATCCAATACATTATTTGGTGTATCATAGACCAATAGTGGTAATATACTTGAACATTCATCTAATTTTCCATCTTCAAAAAATTTACCTTCCCAATAGTACCAATGTTTATCAAATTCATTCATACTTACAAGACCTTCATTTAAAAGTCCTGAATTGAAAAGATAATAATAAAACCAAACTCTATGTGGTCTTATTCTTTTATTTAAACATGCAAAAGTTTTAAGATGAGTTGAGTTTTGAATTTTATAATTAATATTTTGTGAAAAACTTGGTAAATTTTTTCCACTATTTTCTTTATTTCTACCCCAAGTAGTCATACCCATATCTAACTCAAAATGTGGGTACGGTATAACTTTTATTCTATCTACAATTCTATTTTCATTACACCAATTTTCATATACTTGGTCAGCAATCATATTACCAGTTACGTATATAATTCTTTTTGGTGATATTTCCCATTGTTTACATTCACCATGAAACCAATCCCACAACCAAGGTGTTTGGTACCCTTCTAAACTTTGGTCTAACATTAAAAATGCATTATTATTTCTTAAATCTTTTAGGTATTTTTCGTTTAAATATGAAAATAAACTTTTAACTTTTGGGTCATATCCAGTCCAATCATCTGGACTATGATTTACACAAGATGCAATTACATATCCATCAATTTCTTCGGACGCAGGTAATATACTAAATTCACTACCTAAATTATTTGCATTGACATAAATTTGTGCGGATGTGAATAAGGGTGATATCGCAAAACGAGGTATTCCTGATGTATTGATGTCTGTATTAGAAGTAAAATTGGCTAACTTACTCGTATCTTCAAATAAAAAATTCATTATTCTTCTGTTTTGTTGTAATTATCTTTATCTGACACATAAACACCTGGTTCGTAATGTGTGATTCTACCGTCGGTGACATTTACAGGTGGTATATTAGGGTCAATTTCAATCGAGTTAAACCAATCTGCTAATTCAGGGAAAGTATCTACAAATGACTTATTTCGACGAATATCGTATTGCATGTAAAAACTCTTAAAGTCATGGAATTGTAATTCAATATCCGTTTCAGTTGTAACATGACCTCTATTAACAACCTCTATGTAATCGATTAATCTTTCGATTTGAGCCTTTTCATTTTGATTCAATAAAGGATTGTTCTTATGTCTTCTGTACCATATAGAAAATTTACCATGAAGTTCGCGTTTAATATCGTCAGGTAATGTTAATGGTGACATAAATGCCGGCCATCTTAAAATATTAAAATCAACAACAGGTTTATTTGCACCATATTGTTTCTTTAATTTTAACATATCATCTAAGAATTCCGTGATACTAAATAAACATAAACTATTGATTGTCATCATAATAACAACTTGTCTAATTTTAGCCTCTTCAATAACTTTAACTAAATTAGCTCTCCATATATCATATTTCAAACCGTCTCTAATATATTCCGCATGTTCACCATATGATTCGTTTGATGTGTATAAATCAAATTCTTTAATGTCTAATTCGTGAGATATTTTAATTAATCTATTTACGGTTGTTTCATTAAGACCTAAGTTAGAATTGACCGCAAGACGTAAATTGGGTGATGGATATTGTTTCATTATATCCATAAATTGCCAAAAGTTCATACTTTGTGATGGTTCTCCTCCCGTTACACGTATCTCCATTAATGTTTTAGATAACTCAGGCCACCATTCTAAAAACGCCTTAACATAAGGATTGTTTTCATTATACTTACCATAAATTTCTGACCATGACCCATCAGCATAATATGCGCCGGCACTTTGTGTTTTAAAGTTTTGATATGCACCATTGTTCTTAATATCCTTTCCCCATGTTGTTGAGTATCCTGAATTACAATAAGAACATGCAAAATTACAAGTTCTATCGAAACTCACTTCTATCGTTCTTGGTGTGATATCAGCATCCCACGGTAAATCTTTTAATTTAGCAATTTCTTCTTCGCTATAGATAATACTCTTAAACACACGGTCGGAAATGTTGTTTCTACCAATGTCTTCCATTCTCCAACAATAGTTACATTCAGCAGGTCTCACACCTTCCAACATCATTTTTCTAATCTCTTTCTTGAACTGTGTATTGTGTAAAGCCGCCGGATTTGTTTTAATTTCCTCAACATCAATTGGATGTGGTAGGGGTAAGTGACATGAGTTTGTAAATCCATGGCCTAAGTGTAAACTTACATTTAACCACTTAGCCGCACAGAAACTACAACTTACTTTATTTAAATTATTATCTCTCCATTCTTGTAATTCTTTGGACATATTGTTTAATTTATTTTAATATAACTAAAATTTATTACTTTACGAATTCTTTAGGTACTTTCTCTAAAAAATTAGTATTTTTAGATTCATCATAAATTATACCTAAATTATTTACGGTATTAAAATCGTATAGACATAAGATATCATCATATCTTTTTTTTGTTAATATTTTATTAATCTCAACATTATAAATTTCTCTAATATCATTGATATTTGACGTGTTAATTATAATTGATAAATGTTTCATATCAACTTCACAATAGTACCTTTGTTTTTCAAATTCACACTGAGGACTTGAGCACCCAATAAACAATCCAGGAACTTTATAATCTTCGATGAATTCTCCGTCGAATATTAAATTATTAACCTTCTTAAAATTATGATAAAGAATAATTTCATTATCTTTTCTAACTACTGACAATATAGCACCTTCTTCAATATCTTGTTTTGTTACAGTTTGAAATAGACACATATTAAATGTATCTTCAGGTTCGTTAGTAGTTGTCCAAAATTCAAATGCGGCTTGTTGGGTGGTTGTATTATATGATAAACCAAAGTTCTTACCTGGCTTACCGTATATCATACAAATCTCATCTCGTTCATAATCACTTTCAATTTTAAATTCACAGGTAATTATGAAATTTTTCTCAAATAAAAATTCATTTAAGGTTACGTTATTGAATTTATTAAATTCCGTTACATACTGATGTTCATGATGAGATGACATATCCCATCTAAATTTCATCCAATAAGGTTCTTTATAATTTATGATCATTTTTTATTTTTTTAATAAATGAATTTAATTCAGGATAATAATCTTCACATCTCATATCCCTTCTGTATTCGTATTGTTTAATAAAATTAACGAAATCTTTTTTCTGACGTTCATAATCATTTTCAGATTCTTTGTCCGCAATAAAGATGTCTTTTATTCTTGTTATTTTTTCAATTTCTTTTATTGAGAATCCAACATCTTCAGGTACTTCAGCTTGATATGAATTCAAACTTCTATAAGTTGAGTTGAATTTCATGAATTTTTCTATACGAGTAAAGTATTCTTCTCCAATATAACCTTTCAATATTCTATACCCTAAAAAATCGGGATATCTTAGATATGACGTATCTAATATCAACGCTGAATTCCAATATCTTTCAGGATTAAAATGTTTAACTTTTAATTCATATACCTTTTTTACCAATTGTTCGTATGAGAAAATACTGAATATATTAAATGTAGACATAATAACAATAGTAACTTTTGGTAATACCGTCAATATCTTACTTATGTTACTAAATAATTTGTCAAATTCTAATCCATATCTCACATATTCCGCTTGCTTACCGAAAGCATCACAAGATGTGAATATGATAACTTCTTTTACTCTTTCTTCATTACAAATCTTATCTAATTTTAATATTAGTTTATCTATCAATTCATCTGTAACACCTAAGTTACTATTGATAGATAGTTTCAAATTTTTGTTTGGTGTCTCACTATTAATAATATAATCTAACACCTTCCAAGTATCTTTAGATAATAATGGTTCTCCACCGGTGATTCTAAAAGTATCTAAACTTTCATATAAATCGGGGAACCATTCCCAAAACGCTTCAACATAAGGATTTTCTTCTGTTTGTTTATATGGAACGGTATTTCTATCTTCCATTCTTTTCATCCCATTAAACTCATAAGATAAATTGTATGCTCCAAATTCTTTTACTTCCTCCATCCACTTAGTTGAATATTCAGGACCACAATATGCACACTTAAAATTACATGTGTTTGAGAAATTTACTTCAACGTACTTTGGATTAAAATCGTCTCTCCAATTTGAATCTTTGATTTCGTCGAAATATGGTTCTGACCAAGGTTCTGAAGATTTAAAAGTTCTGTCTGAGAAAGAATCTGAATTATCTTCAACATTCCAACAATAGTTACATTCACTTGGTCTCTTATTTTCCAACATTTCTTTTCTCGCCTGTTTCTTATGCTTACTATTGTGTAATGCGGTTGGATTTCTTGATATTTCCTCTAATGATACTTTATGTGGTTCAGGATGATGACAACTATGTGTTGTACCATTATGTAGATGCATGGTTACTTGGGTCCATTTAGCTAAACAAAAACCACAACCAACTGAATCTAACTTATCTTTGGTAATACTATAATCGGTCATTTTTTTATAATCATTCAAATCAACCAATTTTAAAGAAGTTTCTTTATTTAAACTGTCTTTAATGTTGTCACTTTTTTCATTTTTCTTAAAATTAAAATATGTTAAACAATTTTCACTTTTTGGTTGCTTTTCTAAATCACTAATATCCATAACACCATCATAAACCGCAAAATGTGTAAATTCAATCTCAGTAAAACATCTATGATTCTCTAATAATGAACTTGGGTGATGACAACCAAAATATAATGGTTGGAATGAGTAATCGATTAATAAGTCATCGGTCACATCAATTTTGTCTATTAGATTATAATTGTGATAAAGTTCAAAGTGTGAATTTTTTTCGTAAATAATGGATATTGTTATACCATTATGTAAATCGTTTTGATTTATCTTATAATCTTTATGACAATGAAATTCAAATTCCTCTTCTGATTTTTGAGTCCAATATTCGAAAACAAATTTCTCTACTTCATAGTCGAAACTGATTCCAAAATTCTTACCCGGTATTCCAATGAATCCAATTTTTTGGTCTTGCTGAAATTCTCTCTCAACTTTAAATGTTGTATTTAAACTGAAACTTCTATTCATTAAAATATTGGTATCAGTTTGTGTTTTAAGAAAATAGGGTTGTTTATATTCTATTTTTAAACCAGGTAATTTGTTTTTTTGTAATCTAATTCTATCGGCTAAGCTAATGTTTAAATCATCCATTATAATCTTAACCAATTTGATTTTTTGGTGTTGGATTAAGTTATATGACTTATTCTTATTATGTACTAAGTACTTTTCTTTAAAATCAAAATAACATATTAAACTATCAGGTCTGTTGTTTTTATTGCTATAAAATTTCTCAACAGTATCTATATCCACCACTCCTTCGAATAAACTAAAATGATTCATCTCCATTTCGGTAAAACATCTATGTCTTACTTGTTCAGTATCAGGATTATGTGCTCCAAAATATAATGCTTGATTAAAATACTCATCAATTAATGGGTCATCTAAATCCACATCAAAAAATGGAATAAAATTATGATAAAGAGTGAAGTTCATTTTTTCTTTATCATATTGTATCGTAATAATTAAACCATTTTCTATATCATTTTGATTTATATGAAAGTCTTTGTGACAATGAAATTTACATTTACCGTCTTTATTTTTAGTCCAATATTCGAAAACAAATGTATCAACATCATAATCGTAACTTATACCAAAATTCATTCCCGGCATTCCGATAAAACCAATCTTATCACTATCTTCATGTAGTTTTTCAACTTTAAATTCAATTGTTAAAGTTGTACTATCAACAACAAATGGATTTTTATATTCTGGTTTATCGTCGCTTGTTAATTCTAATAACCATGGTTTTTTATATTCTACTAACATCTTTTCTCATTTTACAATTAATAAACATAGTGTTTGGATATAATGATTCATCAATATTTTCAACATCCAAAACATCTAATATTTGTTTTAAACCGTCATTTTTATAGTTGATTTTTCTTTGTTGCATTTCAGTAACAAATCTCTTTTCGTTTCTAGCTGTAGTTTGACCTTTTTTCCATTTTCCATCAACAAACCCTTCATCTTCGTGATTCATACATAGAAAATTACCCTCTTTTCTAATTGGAACGATATTTTCATTTACGTCAAAGTTTTCAAAAGTTAGTCTTGTGTTTAATTGTTCACAAATAACATTGGTGACTTTTTCTAAAAATCCTTGTTGGAAATCTAAATGTAAAATCAAATCTTTTTTATTATCAAAAACAGAATCTATGTCGGGAAAAAACTTATTATATATTTTTACTTCGGATATTTTTCCTTTATAATAGGTTTTATGATTACTACAATAACCTAATATAAATGGATTGTCGTCGTTGTATTTTCTCAAATTACCTTCAATATAAAATGGTTTATTTTCTTTAACACCATTCATATTAGTCACTAATTCTTCATTAACATAAAAATACATTTCGTGAGTATCTTCATTATATGATACGGTTACCCATGTCCATTCATTTTCGTGTTTTTTAGCCCAATTATTATAATATAATTTCTTATTATCATAGACTGTCATATTAACGGTTCTTGAGTTGTTAAATGATAATCCCCAACTAAGTGATTCATGTTTTCTCAGTATTGGATATTCTATGAATTTATTGTTTTCATCTCCAACTAACCAAATTGGGAATTTTTCCGGTTGTTGTTCTGCCTTGAATAAAATTGATATTGTGTGGTCACTCGATAACGCATTATTTAATTTCTCATTTGTTGGAATAACTACTAATGCGTTTTCTCCATTAAAATTTATTACAGGTCTATTTTTATATTTTTTAAAAACTTTTGAATTAGAAAAGTCTTCGAAATGACATCTCCAAAATAAATCATCATCTTCTTGACCCCAATCCCAATAGTCATTTGAATATCCATTTGTTTGATATGCCTGTTCTTTTGTAAATAAAACAACTCCACCGAAATATTGATCGTATCCCAACCCATAATTATATTTTGATAATCGAGTGGCAATATGAATCGGACTTGTTTCGGGATATGAGTAATCACAAATTAATCCATCTCTATCTTCAGCTAACATATCAACATCATGCCAAGCAACATAATCACATCCATCTTCAAATGCATAATGTGCGGCAATATTTTTCATACTTCCTCTGTTAAATAATTTATCATCAACTTGGTGTCCCACATAAAATTTATGGTCAATTCCTTTATCTGTTAGATATTTTGATAAATGAGGAATTAATTTTTCAATATGTTCTTTTCTATTTCTATATGGGATACAAATCCCTAATTTATGACTCATATACCTACGTTAATGAATGTAATTTTTTTTGTTTTTATTTTATCAATTTCAAGATATTCTAAATCAGATAGACCATCTCTCATAAAATCATCATTATCTTTTCTAACCTCATTATAATATCTTAATTGGTTCCATCTTGTAAATTGTGTTTTCCATTTATTATTCACAAACCCATTTGGTTCATGGGGTAATGTTGCAAATAAAGATTTTCTTCTATATGGTATCGGTAAGGTTTTATAGTCTTCAAAATTTAAATCAACAATTTCACAATTATAAAATTTACCGGTAAATTTTTTACTCACTAAGTTTTTTAATTCATACGTTTCAATAAAATTAGGGTCATAATAAATTAATAACTTATCTGAAGAAACATAATCATTTGAATTATTTCTAAAATCTTTTTCTTCATTTTGTCCAATTTCTAATATTTCATTATCATTTAACGCTTGATTATAAACCGCAAATTTAGTAATATATCCTCTAAAAAATCTTTCATCTCCTTTTCTAACCGGTTGTCCTACTCCTAAATAACAATATCTTTCATATGAATATGAAAGTAATCTTTTAGTTATTTTTATTTCACCAATAAAATAACCGTCTTGAAAAACTCTTATGATGTTATTATCGTTATCAATTGAAACTGCGATGTTAGTTTTATAATTTGTTTTTATTGCTGAATTGACGTATAATGAATTTCGTTCTTCGTCAAATGTCAAAAAATTATAACGAGAAAATGAATTATAAGATATAGATGTATCGTATCCAGGAATACTGAACACGGTATAATAATCATTATCTTTATCGTGGTCACATATAATATCTTCGGGTAAAAATGAAATAAAAAATGTATAATTTTTATCTAAATCAAAATCATTTCTAATTTTAACATGTGATTCTAATCCATTAAATTTAATTGCTTTAGATGGTTTGCCCATATTTTTTATTTTTAAACTATCTAAATCAATACCACTTTTAAGACATCTATACAATAAGTCGGTATCTTCATAACCCCACCCCCAATATTTGTTAGAATATCCATTAATTTGTTTAAAAGTTTCAGAAGGAAATAATGTTACACCTCCAAAATATTCATCAAATATTTTTTCAGATTCAACATCACTATCAATTAATTTTAGATTTGTGGCCATATGTAATGGTATTGGAGAATAACTATAATCCACTTCTACCGGTAACATATCCATATCATGAAAAACAACATAATTACATTTCATTTTCTCCGCATACTTGAATCCTATATTCAATAGCATACCTCGATTAAATAATTTAGCATCATCTTGAATAATAACGAATACCTCATAATTAAGTCCGGTATTATTTAGATAATTTCTTATATAATCTTCAAAAATATGTAATTGTGTTCCTCTATTACGATATGGAACCACAATACCCAATTTATTTCTCATCTTTGTTTTCTTCAGGTGACTTGGTTGCTTTTAGAAATTCAGCTAAATAAAATTGTACTCTTGCACCCCACTCTTCTTTATCAATCTCTTCAAACCAAATAGCCAAAGCGTCAACAGAATTTGCAATTTTTTCTAATGCTTTAACTTTTCTAAGTTCTAAATCATCCATTTTTTTTTCTTCTTTACTCATATTGATATGATTTTTTTAATTAATTTGTTCCAATTTTTATACTTGTTAAATTCAGGATAAATTGAATTTTCTTCAAACATGTAATCTGGATTTTTTAAATTTATGATAAAGTTGTTTCTCTTTAATTCTTTATACATAATATCATATTCTTTTGAATATGAATATTCTTCATTTATTGATGCTACGTCGAAAATTCTATCAATTGAAGTATTATCCCATTTAAAGTGATGTACTTGAACTGAATATGTTTCATATGGTGCAATCAATGGATGATTCCAACCTTGCCATTTCCATGTTGTTTGTCCATCTAATTTAGCATAATGTTGACCTGATGTGATTTCAACATATCCTTTCATTATACAAACTTTATTTGGACAAGCATTACTCATAATATAACGAAAAAATCCCGCATTTGGAAATTGTTGCCATATTGATATTGCATTTAATATTTTGGGAAATGTACCATTAGGTCCAATTCTATCAATGAATCCTCCTCTAACGAGTTCCCAATTATTTGATTCACAATCACTTATAATTTCATTAAGTGGTTTGGAGTATAAATGGAATTCATCAATATCCGCAACAACCCACCATGTATTATTTTCTTTAGATTTTATGTAATTGTATATTTGTGTAACCCTATCCCAATCATATATTCTATCAGTAAAAGTCATTACAATTTTAACATTATCAAAATCTTTAATAATTTCTTTTACTTCACTTTCAATGTTAGGATACTTTTCAGTTACATATATTGCAAAACAAATTTCATCAACCTGATTTTTATAATGATTAATGAAATGTGGGATTAAATTTGTGCCGTGACCAATAACTGAGATTAATTTAACCATTTTTTTTATTAATTATCGTAATACCTGTTGAAGAAGGTTTGTTAGGTAATATACGAAAATTATGTAAATTAATCAAATTATATAAAGGGTTATTTTCTAATTCTTTAACCAATTTAGAGGGTCCATCAAATTTAAAATAATCTTTTTTTGAATCCTCAGTGATAAGTAAATTTTGTTCAAATTCACTATCTGTATCATGTATAATTATAATACCTTTATCTGATAATATGTTTGAATATAAATCAAAATCCAATTTAACCCCTTCATAAGAATGGTCTCCATCAATGAATAAAACATCAATCTTTATATCTTGTAAAACAAAAAAATTATAATATGCATCTTCTGATGTTGATTTAATTAATCTTGGTCTAAATTGTTTGTGATAATATGATTCTTCATTTTCTAAATCATTAGGTCCTCCAATACCATTACACGCATCTACAATATATGTAACACCAATATTGCCCCAATTCATATCGGGGTTACCTTCAAAAATATTTTGTTTGTGTAAATCTAAACGAGCTTGTGTCATTATTCGTGGTATAAAACCACCACCACTTCCAATACATACACAGGTCTTCGCTCTCATATGTTGGATTATCGAATAAACAATAAGTCCATCACCCATATGTTCAGTAGTTGCACCATGTGTCCATCTATATGGAACAGATTCACCAGCGTTTGTTGTAATATTTCCAGTAATAAAATCTTGATTGGTAATCATCAAGATAATATACTAAAAATATTTCAAAATTAAAATTATATTCTACCAACAATTACTTTACCTGATTGTGCTGAAGGAAAATAAATTTCTAAATTATTTGAATCTATAGATTTTATTTCTGATGGTACAACAACGTATCTATCATTATTCCATACAGTCACTAATGGAAAATCAAAATTTAAATTATGATTTACCGACCATGTTGTTAAGGATGAAAAACTTGCGGTAACTCCCGCAAATCCATCAGCACCGCTTGTACCAGATGAACCACTAGAACCTGAAGTACCAGATGTACCACTTGTTCCTGAAGTACCAGCAGTTCCTGCACCACCTACCGTTACACTTATTGTACCCGTTTGTGCCGATGGGAATGTAACAACCACATTATTTACATCTGTGGAAATAATTTCACTCGGTATTACAACTTTTCCATCACCATCAAAAACGGTTATCGATGGATATCTCACACCCATTTGGTGATTAAATGACCATGTTGTTGCAGCAACACTGAAATTTTGTGTTATTGTCTGTCCATTTAAAACAACAGCATTTAAAGCGTGAGACGCAGTTAATGCGTACGATGAACTAGCAATGTTTGATGTGGCTGAAGATGTATAATTATAAAATTCAGTATCATTTAATTTACCAGTACCAACAGTTTGACCATTCAAATATAAACTACCTGTGATTTGTACTGAACCCGTAAATTGATGTAAATCAATTAAATCGTTACCAAATTGAGATGATCCACTAGCATAACTTGTGGTCATATATGTAACAGAGTTCGAAACTACAAATTGTTGTGCTGTTAATGTACCATTAACATGTAAATTTTCAGTAACATTTAATGAACCTGTTATTTCAATATCATTCGTTGTATTCCAATTTGAACCTGTTAATGCGAATAATGAATCTCCTGATGTACCTGATGAACCGCCGGAACCACTTGTTCCTGATGAACCTGATGTTCCACTTGTTCCAGAACTACCATTAGAACCTGAAGTTCCACTAGTTCCTGAAGAACCAGATGTACCGGAACTACCTGATGTACCAGAACTACCTGATGAACCAGATGTACCAGAACTACCTGATGAACCAGATGTACCACTTGTTCCAGAACTACCACTAGAACCCGAAGTTCCACTAGTTCCTGATGTACCTGATGTACCAGAACTACCTGATGAACCAGATGTACCTGATGTACCAGAACTACCACTAGAACCTGAAGTACCAGATGTACCACTTGTTCCTGAAGTTGCTGCAGTGTACTCAGTTCCATTAATATTTAATGAACCTGTTAGATTAATAGAACCTGATAAAATCATATTGTTATTTTCATCTAACAGTAAATTTCTCTCACCATTTCTACTAAAAACTAAACCATCAACATCATTACCTAAACCTCTAGCAGCACCAATAGTCCAATTATCATTACTCCAATTAAATCTAATTCCTGATGCAACTCTACTTGGAGTATTGAAACTTGCATTATTATATATTGAACTTGATGGAACAAATGCTTGGACATTTGCTATTGAATCCGCTCCTGAAACTACTAATGTTGTTAGTGATGTGTCACCTGTTACTTGTAAAAGTCCATTTACTAAAACTGAACCTGTTACTGATTCTGTACCGTTTAATCTTATACTACCACTTAGATTTATGGATCCCGTGTTTTGTGCGTTGGTTACAATCGCCTCTTCAACTGTTGCAGATAATGCACCTGATACTGCTAAGAATATCTTACCGTCAGTTGTATTTAATGCTAATTCTCCTAATTGTAAGTTGGAATTGTTCGGTTTTTGACCCGATAGAGCGCTTCTACGCAGTTTAACTATTTGTGCCATATGTATGGAATCCTTAAAAATCTATGTGGTATATACCACGGTTTAATAACCTATATAGGTCTTATTATAAATAGTTTTATTAAATAAAAAAGGAGACCATTTTAGTCTCCTTAAATCTTTTTTTTACCATTCTGTAATTGGAAAGTAAAGTATCCCGTTTTCATTTAAATAATTACTATATTTCTCAGTTAAAGTTGTTACTTGTGGGTTTATTAATGTCATATCCGCAACACTCCAAATATCAATTAATATTACATCATATGTTTTTGTTGGTGTGAAATTAAAAATATCATCATTTATTATATTAATGTTTGAATTTAAATGTCCGATACCTGTGGTTAAGTTTATGATTTCTTGGTCATTTTCAATAATATCTATTGTAGTTGTTGAATCTTGACATAAAAAAGGTAAAACTCCTAAACCTAATCCTCCAAATAAAATTGAAGAGAAGTTTAAATCTTTTATGTTTTTAGCGTAATCATTTATGTATATTTCTGAATCGTTGCATATCATATTTAAATTACCTTCTTTATATAATTCCCAACAACCACTTACAGGTCCTTTTACTACTCTATAGTTATTTGTTTGAATTGGACTACTGATATGATTATAAAGAAATCCATTATCTTCTGGTAAATTATTTATTAAACTTTGATTTATCATATTATTTTATTTTTATATTGTACAATCATCACAAGAACCAATTATTGTGAATGAAGGTGCTGCACCATCTGCACCTGTCCCTGGTTTAAATGTACTAACCGTATAACAACTTGTACTTGTTTGTACAACAGTTCCGTCGGCTATCACAAGTGGTGATGAATATTGTTTTATTTCACTTCCATAAATAGCACATTGTATAAATCTATAATAATATACTGTTGGTACAGGTGTAGGTGTTGGTGTTGGTGGTAATGGTGTTGGTGTAGGTGGTATTGGTGTAGGTGTAGGTGGTATTGGTGTAGGTGTTGCAGTTGGAACTGCTGTAGGAATATTTGTCGGTACCGCGGTTGGTATTGCAGTTGGTACTGCTGTAGGTAATGGTGTAGGTGTTGGGGTTGCCGGTAATGGTGTATTAGTAGGTATTGCTGTTGGTACCGCTGTAGCTGGAAGTGGTGTTGGTGTTGCGGTTGGAAGTATTGTCGCACAATCCGTACATGTAGTTATAGGACTAAATGTACTTCCTGAACCATCTCTTCTAAATTGTCTAGTGTAGAAGATAGCTCCAATCTTTTTCTGAACGTATATGTCCGCATCATTAACTAAGTCTGATAAGACTGCTGAAGGTATTGATACTATACTAGTTGCATCACAAATTGTTGTTCCCTGAACTGTAATTGTTTGAACTGAATAATTACCTCCCTGACATGCATCTAATGAACTTATTGAACTTAAATTAACTGTAAATGTCGTTTGAACAGGTGTAGGAGTTGGTGTGTTTGTATTTGTTGGTGTAGGTGTTGCAGTTGCCGGTAATGGTGTTGGTGGTAAAGGTGTTGGTGTTGCTGGAATTGGTGTTGCAGTTGCAGGTAATGGTGTTGCAGTTGGAGGTAATGGTGTTGGTGTTGCTGGAATTGGTGTAGCGGTTGCAGGTAATGGTGTTGCAGTTGCTGGAATTGGGGTATCGGTAGGTGTCGCTGTCGGAAGTATTGTACTACAATCAACGCAAGTATCTACTGGTGTAAATGTACTACCCGAACCATCTCTTTGGAATGTTCTTGTATAGAATATTGCTCCGATTTTCTTATTAACATAGATATATTCATTAGGACCTACTTCTGATAAAACTACCGACGGTACTGTAACAATACTTGTTGCATCACAAATTGTCGTACCTTCAATAGTAATTGATTGAACACCTAAATCACCTCCTTGACAAGAATCCAATGAACTAATTGAACTAACATTAACTGTAAATGTTGTTTGAACCGGTGTTGGTGTTGGAGTACTTGTGGCTGGTATTGGTGTAGGTGTATTTGTCGCTGGTAAAGGTGTTGGTGTTGGTGATTCTGTTGGTGCAAATGTAACTGTAGGCGTTGGTGTTGGTGATTCTGTTGGTGCAAATGTAGATGTAGGTGTTGGTGTTGGTGATATTGTTGGACCTGGTGTTGGAGTATCGGTTGGTAATGGTGTTGGAGTACTTGTTGCTGGTAATGGTGTTGGCGTACTTGTTGCCGGTAATGGTGTTGGCGTATCAGTCGGCACTAATGTTGGAATGTCGGTTGGTACTAATGTTGGGTTATTAGTTGGTTCTGGTGTTGGGGTACTTGTTGCTGGTATTGGTGTTGGCGTATCGGTAGCAGGTATTGGTGTATTTGTAGCCGGTATTGGTGTGTTAGTTGCCGGCAAAGGAGTTGGTGTAGGTGTTGATGTTGCACAATTATAAATAACAATATTAGTTGGGTCAACATCAACTGAAGTATAAAGATAAGGGTCGGTAGTTAAGAAATTATCAGTATGTTGTCCTGGTAGTAATGTAATATTTGTTATGTAATTACCACAACAATCATTTCCACTAAATTGCCAATTTACCAAACTATTATTTGTTAATGTACAACTATAACATTGTGGTTCCAACGTTGGTGTTGGAGTTGGTGTAGCAGGAATAGGAGTTGGGGTATTGTTACCACCTCCATTTGGGATTACTTTTAGCTTACCGTTAAACTGAATACTCATAATACATAATAAATAGTTTTAAATCACTAATAGTATAAATAAAAAAAGGAGGATTTTAAGTCCTCCTTTTAATTTTATTTCTAATTTTTATTAGAATGTACCACCATCAATAATACTTGTGAATTTAAGTTCACCATTTGATGTGTTATATCCTAAGAATCCGTCACTTTCTGTACTACCTACTGAAGATGATACGTAACCAACTACATTACTTGAGTTTCTAAACATTACCTTAGAAGAAATTGATGCTAAATCAACACTTCCTGATTGAGATAATGTAACGTTACCCGCAATTGATGTGTCGCCATTTCCTGAATCAACTGTGAATTTATTTACATTGAATTCTAAAGTTGTTCCTGTGTAACGTAATAATGAATTATCAATATGGTCAGTACCACTTGCTATTGGGAAGTAACCAGTAGTTAATCCTTGTTCATCACCTAAAGAACCTGTGTTCTTAGGACCTGCAATTAGCATTGCTGAGTTGTAAGGTGCTTCACTATCAGCTGGATGTTCGTAAATCCAGTGATTTGCTACAGCGTCCCACCATAAACTACCTGTACCACCTACAGAACCACTATCAATTACTGATATACCACCAAATCTTTCAAATGGAGTATATGTGTTAAGTAAGATTGTATTTGTTCCAATTTCAACTTGAGAAGCTGATAATGTGATAAGGCTTGAAGAACCTAAAATTTCAACGTTACCTGATACATATAAGTTGTCTTTTATGTATACACTACCACTTACATTTAATGCTCCTGTTATTGATGTATTAGTGTTGATTTGTAAACCTTCACTATCAATTGATGCTGTGTTAGCTCCTGATGCAATTTGGTCTAAACTTAAACCTGTAACACCACTTGCTGGTATGTTATATAAACCTGCACCATCACCTGTAAATGAACCCGAAATAGTTCCTGTAGAAGTAACTCCACCATCAACAAATAATTCTGTTCCGTTGTAAGTTAATCCACTTTCACCTTCTACAAGTCCTGATGTACCTGTTGCAGTTAATAAATAACCATCTATATTATTATTGATTGTTGCAGCTCCCGATGTACCCGAAGAACCTGCAGTACCACTTGTACCTGAAGAACCTGAACTACCTGAAGTACCTGAAGTACCAGCCGTTCCACTAGTACCTGATGTACCTGAAGAACCCGATGTACCTGAACTTCCACTAGTTCCTGAAGAACCACTGGAACCTGAAGTACCTGAAGTACCACTTGTTCCCGATGTTCCTGAACTACCAGAAGTGCCAGATGAACCAGAAGAACCTGAAGTTCCTGAAGTTCCTGATGTACCTGATGAACCTGAGCTACCTGAAGTACCCGATGTGCCAGATGTACCAGAAGAACCTGATGTTCCACTTGAACCCGATGTACCAGAACTTCCTGAAGTTCCTGAACTACCAGAAGTGCCAGATGAACCAGAAGAACCTGATGTACCTGATGTACCTGCAGTTCCTGAAGAACCAGATGTTCCGCTAGAACCTGATGTACCTGAAGAACCTGAGCTACCTGATGTTCCAGAAGAACCACTAGAACCTGAAGTACCTGAAGTGCCAGATGAACCTGATGTACCAGATGAACCTGATGTACCAGAAGAACCAGAAGAACCTGAAGTGCCAGATGTACCTGATGTACCTGAAGAACCACTTGATCCAGATGTACCAGATGTTCCACTTGAACCGCTTGTACCACTAGAACCCGATGTGCCAGATGAACCTGAAGAACCGGATGTACCTGATGTACCTGCACTTCCTGAAGTTCCTGATGAACCCGAAGTACCAGCCGAACCACTAGTTCCTGATGAACCATTACCACCCACAGTTGCAATTACTGTACCTGATTGAGCAGATTCAAAATAAACTGATAAATTGTTACTATCCGTAACTGTAATTCTTGATGGAATTACAACGTTATCATTCGAATCAAATACGTTAATTGCCGGATATTTGTAACCTAAATTATGATTAAATGACCAAGTTGTTGAAGGTGAGCTGAAAACTCCTGTTTTCGTTTGACCCGAAACAATCACCGCATTTAATGCGTGTGATGCAGTTAAAGCAAAATCAGCATATGATGATGTTCCCGCAAATTGTGAAGTATTTGAAGATGTATAGTTGTAAAATTCAGTTTCATTTAACTTACCTGTTCCAACTAATTGACCGTTCAAATATATTGAGCCCGTAATATTAACACTACCTGTAAATTCATGTAAATCGTCTAATGAATCACCGAATTTTGTTGAGCCAGATTCGTATAATACTGATGATGTTACATAATTAACAAATAATTCTTGTACAGTTAATGTACCATCAATGTATGTATCTCCATTAACTCTTAATGCTCCGTCAGTAATAGATGCACTTACACTACCACTTACTATTTTATTTAATTCAAGTCCTGTAACTCCACTTGCAGGGATGTTATATAAACCAGAACCGTCACCTTGTATATTAGAACCTGTAGCAACAACTACCGAACCACTAACTGTTAATTTTGAACCGTCAAATTGTAAGTTTGATTCACCTTCTACTAATCCATCAGTTCCTGTTGCAGTTAAAACGTAATTATTTGTATTGTTGTTAATTGTTGCAGCACCTGAAGTACCTGAAGTACCTGCTGTACCTGATGTACCTGATGTACCTGATGTACCTGCAGTACCTGAACTTCCCGAAGTACCAGATGAACCACTAGTACCTGATGAACCAGAAGAACCCGATGTTCCAGATGAACCACTAGAACCTGAAGTACCTGATGAACCTGAGGTACCTGAAGAACCACTTGATCCAGATGTACCTGAACTTCCACTAGTTCCACTTGAACCGCTTGAACCTGAAGTTCCTGATGTACCTGCAGTGCCTGAAGAACCTGATGTACCTGAAGAACCTGATGTACCAGAACTTCCCGATGTACCAGATGAACCAGAAGAACCTGAAGTACCTGACGTTCCTGATGTTCCACTTGATCCAGAAGTTCCTGAACTACCCGATGTACCAGATGAGCCAGAAGAACCTGAAGTACCAGATGTACCAGAACTACCTGATGAACCACTTGTACCGGACGTTCCTGATGTACCACTTGATCCAGAAGTTCCTGATGAACCACTTGTTCCTGATGATCCACTAGATCCACTTGTTCCACTAGAACCCGATGTACCAGATGAACCAGAAGAACCTGAAGTACCTGAACTACCTGATGAACCACTAGTTCCACTAGAACCTGAAGTACCAGATGAACCACTAGAACCTGAAGTTCCACTTGTTCCTGAAGTACCCGCAGTACCTGATGTACCTGAAGTTGCTGCCGTATATTCTGTTCCGTTTATAAATAAACTACCTGTAACGTTGATAGAACCACTAACATTAGCTTGTTGTAATGTTGCGGTAGTACCTGTCAAACTACTAATGGTCATACCTGAAACGGTATTACCTTCTAAGTTACCTGATAAATCTAATTTACTGTTACCAACGTTATCATTATTCAAAATGTATAACGCTTGATCATTGCTTGAATAAAACGGTGTTCCGTCTAATGTTGATCCATAAGTTCCTGCCGTAATTGTTGGAGCTGCATTACCTGAATAAATCTTAGATACACTATTAAATGCACCTGCTACACCTTCGTTAGCTGATAATGGAGAACCAATAAAGATAAAAGGACCTTGTAAATCACCGACTGAACCCGAAGCGATGATTAATTCACCGTTTCTAGCGGTTGTGTTTTTCAGGGTGGATATCGAACCCCTTCTGTGTTTAATTATTTGTGCCATCTATTTTTGTGGTTTTTCTTAATGATAAATACTTTATTTTTCATCATCTTTATTTTTATTTGTAGAATTTATTCAAAATTTCCTAAATCTATTACTGTATTATTAGTTCCGTAATTATTTTCTCTAAAAATTACCTTCTCACCTTCAACTTTTAACGATGCTGAAATGATTTGAGCGTTTATATATGCTTGAACTAAATTCATTGCTCCCGATACGGTTAATGAATCTAACAATGGGTCAGTTGAACGTAATGTTGTTGTACCATTAACAATCAAATCTCCGTCAATTATAACTGAACCTGTTGCTCTAATTGAACCTGTGAATAGATGAGTATCATCTAATGTATCACCGAACTTAGTTGAACCTGATTGATATAATACTGAAGATGTTACATAATCAATATGTAATTCTTTTGCGGTTAGTGTTCCATCAATATAAACGTCAGTGTTAATTTTTAAATCACCATCTTCTAATGATGCACTAACACTACCACTAACTATTCTATCTAATTGAAGTCCTGTGATTCCTGTATATGGTATATTATATAATCCCGCACCATCAC
>JACCDP010315146.1_pt1 | contig 44139 bp, 61 predicted proteins | sample 7445841 | NCBI WGS metagenome assembly JACCDP01 (sample SAMN15323441, study PRJNA562643) | freshwater metagenome | isolation source: river surface water | place: USA:Blue River Watershed | collected 2017-08-17
CATGAAAATTCCAGCAGAATTTCCATCCCGAAGACCTTTTCCCGAGATGAACATAAGTTCCATCTACAAATTCTTCCCAGGGGGATAATCTACCAAAATCATCATCGTCCCCAATGTATCGGAATCCTCTTTCTATCAAACCACTGTCCAGTTTCAAACCTATGATGCGAACGAGCAAACGATCCTTCCTCTCGGTCATTTCATCTTCTTTGGGTATTCGATAGAAGTTGGTGCCCATCGTTATTTCTTTTTCTTGATTACATCATCAATAATACCGTAGGATTTAGCTTCATCCGCATCCATCCAAAAATCTCTGGCTGCATCGTTCTTAACCTGCTCCGGGTCTTTATCGCAATATCCTCCGAGCAGGTCAAATAGAATTTTGTTGTATTTTTCCCATTCTTCAAAATCAATTTTGGCGTCCTGAATGTTACCATAAAATCCACCCGACGACTGGTGTAGCATCACCTTTGAAAATCTTAGGGAATAACGCTTCCCCTTGGTTCCTGCCCCCAATAGAACAGAGCCCATTGAGGCTGCCATCCCTGTGTTAATAGTTACCACGTCAGATTTGATGTATTCCATCACATCAACCATAGATAGTCCAGATTTGACAGACCCCCCTGGTGAATCTATGTGCATAGTAATGTCTCTCGTGTCAACAGAATCCAAAAACATCAATTGGGCCTGGACGATGGCTGACATTCTGTCATTAACCTCACCAGCGACCCAAAGTATTCTGTCCATCATTAATCGTGAGAAGATATCCATTTGGGTGGCCCTAAGTTCTCTTTCCTCGAGAATATATGGGGTAAGCGAACTTTCTACGTGTCTTTGGAAATAGTCCAAAGTTAAAGAGCTGATTCCTTGTGATTTTGCAAATTTTTCAAATTCCTGTTTCATCTTGTTTGGGATTGGGTTGAATGTTTGTAGAAAGAACGTGTAGTAAAATTTCCCTACTTTCCTCTATGGTTCGACTTACGTCTTTGATGTTAATGGAATGATTACCATTAATCGAAAGATCCTCTAGATCTTTAATTGCAAAGGCAAGTCGCTCTTCGGCTTCCTGGACTAGTGTAAGAGTTTGGGTCATTATTTTTCAATTTGACCACAAATCTAGTTGATTTCTACGCTAAAAAAAAATTTAGTCTTTCTTTCTGATGATGAAATACTCGTTCGCTATGAAATCTACAGCTCCGGTTTTGAGATGATTCAAAACCTGTGAAGGATAATTATTTATAGGTTCTCCGTGTGCGTTGAAGGAAGTATTGAGAACTACAGGAATTCCTGACAACTTGCAGTATTCACTTAGGATTGCGTGGAAATTTCCATTCCTTTTTTTGTCAACCAATTGGGGACGAGCGGAGGAGTCTAATTTCTGTACAACTGCAGGAATGCGATCCAGCCATTCGGGCCTGGTTTCGTAACAAAGTGTCATGAATTCAGCAGAGTATTGTGAATTATCACAAAAGAAAACGTCGTTGGCAAACTCTTTCATGACTGACGGAGCAAATGGCATAATTTCAGTCCTTTTCAATTTCTCGTTCAGTTTTCTATGTGTTTCAGGATCTGTGGGCCTAACCACAATACTTCTGTTACCCAACGCTCTTGGACCATATTCGGTTCTCCCAAAAAAACATCCCACCACAAACCCTTGATGAATTAATTCGGCAGTTTTTTCATAGGAGAACTCTTCCAATTCATATTCAAAATCAAGCTTTCCTAATGAATCGTTCCATGAATCTAAATTGTGACATTCGCCCAGAAATACATTATCCAGTCTTTCGGGAGTTTCGATTTCTCCGAGCTCATTTGATTTAAGGAGAGCTGCACCAAGGGCTAAACCACCATCACCCATCGCCGGATGGATGAATATCTCATCAAAAAATCCCAGCTGGTTTATGTACTGATTTAGTTTAACATTTGCAAATAATCCACCAGATAAACAAATTTTTCGGTACTGCGGGAATCTTTTGTGAAGATCCGTCAATAATTGTCCAAAAAGCTCTTCCGAATATTTTTGAAGGGTAAAGGCAAAATCTTTTCTCCACTTTTCTTCTTTGGACTCGTTAAATTTGTGATTATCAAATATGTAGTGAAATAAAGACTCCCAATTTGAAGGTTTGAATTCTAAATTTTCGTAGTAAATGCATTTCTTCAGGTAAGAATAGATCTTTTCGGAAAACTCACCGTGGGCAGCTAATCCTACTACCTTCCCTTCGTCTTTCAGCATCGTCCATCCTAGATAGTTTGTGGCGGATGCCCATAAGCCGGCAAGGGAAGCAGTGGTGGGGATGTGGTTTGATTTTATCTCTTCAAAACTTCCATCCTCACACAGGAAAATTTTTCCTCTGCTTCTATATCCCTTTCCATCATGGGATAAAGAAATACATTTTCCAGAAAATCCAGATGTAAAATAAGCTCCCAAAGCGTGGCAATCATGGTGTGAAAAGCTTGAAGTTTTTTGACCAATCGTGGCAAAATTTTCTCTAACAAAGCTTCTAGAATAAGGACGGGCTAATGCCAGGTGGTCGCAATTTTCTAAAGTTATACCATAATTTTGTTCGATGAAATTCAATCCCAATTTCGGGAATTCGAAATGTCTGAAACAGGATTTTACGCCAGTGAACTTTTCTTCCTCTATTGCACACAAAATTTTTCCGTCGACGATTAAGGAAACCGAAGAATCGTGTGCCGTGTAATTTAAACCTATAATTTTACTCATCACCAATTATTGCGTCAAAAATGTCCTCGCTAGAAAGAGTAACCCAATCTACGGGGATGTACCAGCTTTTGTAGGCTTTCGAATGAGCCTCATAGATTAAGTCCGATTCCCACCAATTTTCAGTGTTTGATTGGATGTCATGACGTTTTATTTCGTAGGTAGCATAAAGACTGTCCCTGTCCAGGTTTTCTACAAAGATCACTTTTTCATCGCAAAAATCCTCACTCAATTTTTTGTAGAATTTACTTGATATGATAATTTGACATCGGTTTCTGTCCTTAAATTTCAAAGCTTTTTCCGTCCATTTCTTCTGAACTTTGTAACTATTGTGTTCAAATTCAAAACCAATATTTTTATTTTCTTCACAATATAAATGTTCAACCACCAGCACTGGTTCATCATTTTCCCAAGCCCACACTTTTATTTTCCATCTTGTTCTGAAATACCTACGGTAAACGTAGTAATGGAAAGCCTTTAGATCAAACCAGCTATGGACCAGGGACCAATCGTCACCCAGGTTCTCGTAGAATTCTACTAGGTAGGAATAATGAAATTGATCAAGTACATCCACCCTTGGTCCGTAGTTAAAACTACATTCCGCATTAATTTTTTTTACAAGATACATTTACTTTAGCCAACTAAAGAGGTGTTAACAGTTCTGTTTGCAACCCCGCCAATTCCGGGATAAGCACTAAATATATTTTTTGCATCTTTTATGGTGGTATCCCAGGGAGAGTGAGTCTCGTTGAAGCGAAGCATGGGTGAAAAGGAAGTCATGGAATAATCTTTCCCTCTTTTGGACATCTTGCACCGTACTGGATAATTCGAGGAATCTGTTTTTATTTCAACATAAAAAACAACACTTCCATCGTGCAAAAACCTTATCTCAGAAAGTTCAATATCTTCCCTCTGATTGTTTATCAAATAATTCTTAAGACTGTCCCTCAGATCCATTTTATTTATGCTGATCTATTAATTCTTGGTAGTAAGATTCTTGCTTTACACCAACCTCCCGGGCAATCTCCTCGTCACCTTTAAGAAAAATAACCGTTGGAATACTTCTCACTGAAAAAGTGAGTGCGAGATCTCTATTTTCATCAACGTTTACTTTTTCTATAGCAACGTCGGGATTTTTATCCTTTAATTTTTCAATCAATGGGGTTAAAACTTTACAGGGCCCACACCAGTCGGCATAAAAATCTATTACTTTTAAATCACTCATAATTTTTACTTTTTTATACTCTAAAACGATTTTGTAGTTTCATCAATATACTATTGTTTGGACCATATCTGGTTCGGTCCTGTAGATAATCTCCGGACCGGGTGACATTATAACAGAAATTCCGTCGGAAAGAGTTTGCAGGCTTTGGATAAAATTCTGAACGTCCGGTTTTTTGGTTGCAGGAAAATTAAAGTGAGTCATCACATCATTTGTGATTTCATCGAGCGAGCTCTGAAATTCACCAGTGTCGTGGAAATTCATAAATTTCTCATACTTTTTTACAAAATCTTTGATTTCTGCCTGCTCTACTTCACTAAGTGATAGGTCTGAAACAAAATCATCAAATTCTAAAATTCTTCTTCTCATGAAACTAATTTGTTTGTTTCTGATATATATTAAACATTCAAAAGCGAAAAAATGGAAACAGGAAATTTAGACAGGGATAAGGAATTCTCAGTAGTAGATTCAACCGAAGAATTTGAAACCCCAGAAACTACCAGCACTGACACTTATGAGCCTGAGGTGACAGATTTTGAAACCCAGGAACAACCTAACGAAGTTCCTTCCGATAGCGATTTTGCAGAACCGCAAGATGTTACGACAGAAACCCCCATTTCTCAAGATGTTTCAGAGCCATCAAATGGGGAAATAGCGACTAGCATGGATCAAGAAAAAACCCCATCACAACAAAGTTTTAGAGTGATGAGGTTTGAAGATTTTGTGAACAGATCAGGAAATTAATCCTGGTCTGCACTTCTTCCTAAATCTCTACGAATTAATTTTCTCACGTAGTGAGAAATAGAAACAGGTGGTTCTCCTTTTGTTAAAGCCTGCTTTGAAATCTTTTTACCAAGCTCCTCAAGATCATCAGTTGAAAGCAAAACTTGGATTTTTTCGGTTTTATCTTCTCTAGCCATTTTGTTTGGTTTTTTTATATATCCGAATCTGTGAATTCAATTCCACCATACGGTTCACCTTTAGCTTTTAGTGGTCTATAATCCGGCATTTCCTCGGTGATTACAAATGCTTTGTGTGGATTGACCATTACTCCCATTTTTTTCATCAAATCCCTATTTGCTAAAAAAGGCGTGGATTTCTGGATCCTATCAGTTGGAGCAACTTTTACATTAGGTATTTTTACCCCGTTGAAGACTATATCCAATTCAATAATTGGACGAGTGTGTCTATCCCTCCCGACTTCTGTATTGGTATAACCTATTATTGGATTCTGAAATTTATTGCTCCCGATTGACCAATATAAAATGTCATCCTGTTCCAACATCTCATCAGCGTGAATAGAAGAAGCGCTAGATCCATTTCCAGTATCAAACTTAGCTACAAGTTTACCTAGTTTCGGTAGTTCAATAGTTTCCAGATATCCTACTTCCATTTTACTGTATGACCAGTTATTTTTATCAATTACATAATCGATAACATCATCTACTATGGGTCTTCCTATTGCTTTTGAAATTCCCTCAGTTCCTGGCGACGAATTTACTTCAAGTATGTAGGGCTCACCGGTATTTTTGTCTATCATAACATCTACTCCACACCAGTGGCTCCCAACGGCATTAGCAGCTTCGCAAGCTAGATCTGCAAGTTTATCGTCAATTTCATAAGCCGAGACCTCGCCGCCTAATGAGTAATTCGTTCTGAAGTCCTTCTCTACTGCTTGTCTCTTCATCGACCCAAGAATTATACAATTACTCTTGCCTGCATTCAAAGGGTCGAACTTTTTTAAAATCACCTGAATTCTTAGATCAAAATTTGAATCAATTTTTTCCTGGATCAATATTTCCTTTTCCGGGTCCAATTTTGCTATGGTTTGATAAACAGATTTCAGAGAAGCATAGGAATCAACAATAGAAACTCCTATACCCTGTGTTCCTGACAGGAGTTTCATAACGACTGGGAATTTACCGCCTATTTCTTCGAGAGCAGAATCAAGACTATCCTCACCATTCACTAAAGCATATTTAGGAACGGGGAGATTGTGTTGCTCCAGAACTTTCGAGGTCAGAAATTTGCTTTCACAAACTTCAATCGATTCCAAAGAATTCACACAAAAATATCTATTGGACTCAAGATCCCTCATGATTTGTTTAGTGAATGAGTTTGAAATAACTCCTCTTCTCGGGATAATTGCGGTAGTTTCCGGTTTAATCAAAATCTCCCTTTTTTCCCCGGTCTGTTCTCTTACGACGTGACCGTTATAGATCTTTTCCAGGGTGATGTTATTGATATCAACAACATTGCATGGAATGTTTCTTTTAGCACATTCTTCCAAAAAAGACTTTGAAGTAGGCGAAGGTTTCTCTGTTCCAGAGAGAATTAAAATATCCACCGAATCAGAACCATCTGATTCGTTAAGAAAAGATTCAAAATTTAAAACTTGATGTACGTTCTTCATCAAAATGGGAGAAAATTCTTTAAGCTATATATCTAGCCCCACTGGATAAGAATTTCATTCTTGAAAAAGAAATTGTATCTCTACTGCGTCTTTGATCTTAATCAATTCACTGCATTTTTCATACTCTTCTTCCAAAAGGAAAAAGTCTAAAAGCTCTTGAATTCTTTCGCACTTAAAAGAAGCACTGAAGTAGGTGTCTGAGATAAACTCAAATTTATTTTTGAGAATAATATTGAAATTCTCATACATGAACTCGCAATATTCCTCGAATCCATCTTCATCAATCTCGTCAAGGATTTCTCTTTTCTCTAATCTGTTGTTTTTCATAAATTTCAAAATTTTCTTTCATGTACTGAAATGAGTCTGAACTTCCAAAAATTGCGTCAGGCTTAGTCCAATACCATTTAAAAAACAAATTGTCATCGGCCATCCTTTGCCTAATTGAAAGTAAAATCTCAACCTCCGGAAGATTTAGTTTGTTGAATCCCATTTTAAAAAAGAGTATTAATCATGAAAAGATTTGGACTGATTGGGTTATGTCCCATAACCTCGATGAAACGATTTATGGGATCAAGAATTGTTTTTGTGAACTGCTCATCGTAGTCAATTGGTGGGGCAAATTCATACGGGTAAGTTCCCTGTGCAAAAGCGAAAACGTTATTGTCCGCCGCTGATTTGGTTTTCACGAAATAAAACCTAACTTTATCTCCACTTCTCAGCAATGGATATTTGTCCTTGTACTTTGAGCCATTAAGGAGAAAATTGTGATAGCCGGAAGCCCGAACGTGAATTGGACACGCTTTAGCAACCTCAAAACCTGTGGTATCGTTAAGAATGAATTTTTCGTAGTTGTTTACAGCTATCCCCAGAGATATTTTTTCTGGCTCTTGTGCTTTAAAATCCTTCTTAATTGCTTTCAATTCTTGGACGAACTCTCTCAGGTTAAAAGACCTACCCTTGGAAAAAATGAACTTGGTCAGAAAAAGCAATTTCTCCCTGACAAAAGATGGGGTACCTCCTTTGATCATTTCCACCCCTGTGGTTTTGATCGCGGACAAAGGTTCAGAATGGACCCCATCTGAATAAACTATGTTAGTTACGTACTTCTTTTTTCCAAGAAAAATCCCGTTGATAGCAAGAGTTTCTAGCTCGAAGTCTTGGTAGTTATCGGTATTCCATTTTTTTGAATAAATGTCAAAGCATTTCTTCAAATAATCTTTCAATCGAAATTCATTGATCTTAAGAATTAGTTCCTTGTGGTCGCCCTGCCAATCACAGGAAGAAACTACCTCTTGAAAAGTCACATAGTTAGAATCGGTATCTCCATAAACAACCATTGGTCTGTGGATTTTTTTAACCGATTTCAATCCCAATTTTTCATGGAGCTCCGTGTCTACATGCCAAAACTCGTGAAAGTATTTGTGGAGGATTTTTTCAGAATGCTTTATCAGATCTTGGCCCTGTAGGGTAACTGCTTCAGCAACTTCGGGGTTGAAACAAACAAACCAGTTGTTTCCTATCGCTCCATAGATAGAGTTCATGGTAAGCTTAACCGCCTGCTCCTCGTTTTTCAACTCATTTTTTAAAGCGGTAAGCTCTTCAATTTTTTTCTTCAACTCTTCTACTTCCATGGATGTAATTTTATTTTTCGATTACTCCAACCGCGGTAGAAGTTTTGGTTTGTTCCGAAAAGAAGACGATTCTATTTTCGTGCACGTAACAAGAACAAGTTTCTGCATCGACGTAATTCAAATGTGATTTGTAAATTGATGAATCCATCTTTTCGTCTGCTGAGATTTCAGAGGAACCGATGTTCAATTTGTAATCAAAGCTATCACCAGTTACTCTAACCTTTTCTTTCTCAATTCTGAAAACCAGAAGTTCTTCGGAATTGCTTTCCATTCCACAAAGGGAAGATACAGATGAAAAATCTGAATTGTAAATTTTGAATTTGGAGAGAAAGTCTTCTTTTGAGTGAACCATTTCCAGGATGGAATCCTCCACATACGAAAGTAGAGAAAGATCCGCGCATCTTATTTTAATTTTTAGAGAAGCTGATGTGATATTTAGCTCAGTTGCAACACACTCTCCCTCACTATTTGAAATTGAGAATTCTATAAAAATATCCTCTTCAGCTTTAAAGTATCGGAAACAATCGATAAGTCTTGACACATCGATCAATCCAATTTTAACTCTCGAACACTTGAGAGCATCAAAAGATTCCAATCCATCAAAAATTTGACTATTTGGAATTCCAGCATATTTCATCACGGATTTGTCTGGTGTGTGCACCTTGCAAAAAAGATTTTTTGCGTCTAGTTCTAAAAGAACGCTTTTGTCTACAACTTTCAATTTTTTCAAGAAAGAAATTAAGTTGTTGGAACTTGTTACCCTAAGCTTCATTTTTAAAATTTTTATGATTGTTTTACTTTGATTGGGTGTTTAGTTTTCGATGTTATTCTGAAATTTCCTCAATTTCCTCTTCAATTTCAAACATTTGAATTTCCCCGGAAATTTTGGGCTCTGCTGAAGAGGTAGCAAAAAGGACCTTAGGCTTTCTTATTTTGAAATCCCCGATCTTTTTAACAACAGCTTCTTGGGCCCTTATTAATTTTTGTGTCTCTGTAATCAATTTTTTGATTCTCGCAATCTCATTTTGTGTTTCCAGGATATGGTCAGACGATAACTTCACTATTTGTATCCCCGAAAGTCTGCTTGAAATTTTTGAGGAGAATTGTCGGAGAAATTCTTCAATCTCTTGATTGGTCCTTTTTTTCTGACTCATGAAAATTAAGAACTTAAGTTTAGCTTCCAAAAACTCAAGATCCCATTTAAAATTTTCCAGGTCTTTCTTCAATCTTTTTAATCTAACCGTTTCGAGGTGGATCTTGAACGAATCCAAATACTCTTTGACAGAATCGAATTGTGCAACAGCTCCATCTTTTATAAAAACAACATCTTCTTTAACTAAGATCTGAGTTAATTTTTTCACCACTGGAACTAGTGCATCAAATTCTTTACTTTGAAGTTTGTGGAACCAAAGAGTGATGTCGCATTTACTTTGGGAGTTGTTGTTTAGCTTGTAATCTAAACCTAGGCCCTCGAGTTTATTGAGGATTTTCTCCATAAACGAATCATACCTCATTACTGGAGGAAGATCAAAAATTCTTAATGTCCTTTTAGCAGAATTCGTTTCAAACCCACTTTCTATGAGCCAAACATTTTCTGTATTTTCGAACTTATAAATCTTCCCGGAGAAATCCTTAAAATGAGGTTTCAGAATTTTATTCTTTCCCTCCAAATATTCCACAATATCTTCCATTTTTCTGGGAAGAATATTTGTGCGGTATCCAACGGCAATTCCAACGATATGTGTTAAAAGGCCCGCCGGTATTTCCAAATGTAACCAATCGTGACCTCCTTCCTCGTTTTCCTCGTTGAGATCTGAATGCTTGTGGATAATTTCTTTGATCTCTTTGCTTACCTTCACCGAAGTATAACGGGGAGCGGATGGGCTTGGATTTACTGGGGATCCGAAAAAACCATCTCCTTCTAAAATCTGAAAGGAGCAACCAAAAGGACGAGCAAGTTTGGAGATAGCACCAGAAAGTGAAGAATCCCCGTGGTGGTATAAACCTGTCCTTATTACCTCACCAACTAATCCAATCGTTTTATGAAAAGTTGAGGGACTGTTTTCTAGGATGATTCTCTGAACCGGGGTGAGAGAATCGTAAAAATTTGGGATTCCCCTTGATTGTAAAACGTACAGTGCATATTCTCTGTACTTTAAATTTATCTGGTCGGAAATACTTAGGTTATTCAAAATTCAAATCTTTCATGATTGTATGAAAGCCCGATGAATTTTGTTTCTAAGCGGTTTCTGAAGTTTTCTTTTCTTTCTTCTTTTCGGTTCCCGTTGCCTGAGCCAAAACTTGTGATGGGATTTCATCCAATTCAACAAGAGCAAACTTGATATCATTCTGTCCGGCATCCTTTAGCTCCTTAAGAATTTTCCTGAGGTCGGAAGAATCTTTCAGAACTATACATCCCGCGGAATGTGAATCGACAGTGGGGGTAACTCCATCCCTTAACCCTCGGTGAATATTAATTCCAAAGCTACCTTTGGTAGACTTACCTGGTGAAAAGGTTGTAAAATTAGCTTTTTTTGGATCGTCAATAGGCTGATATCTTTCTACAGTGACTGGTCCCTTTTGAATTAAGGCCTCATATTGTCCTTTGTGTTTTCCTGTGGTATAATCATAAACACCGGGCTGTAATATGGCCAGCCCATCAGGATTCAATGTATTTTTGGCTCCTGTTGCCAAATACCAGTTTCTAAATTTATTGACCATGAAATAAGGTCCAGGAACTGTAGTGGCCGGGAATCTGAAAACTTTTTTCTCCTTTTCTGGAGACATTAAAAACAGAACGTCGGTAAATCTGTTTGGGTAATTCTTCTTGACATCCAAATAGTTTCTTAATCCTACTAAATTATACTGACTAAAATCCAAAGATTTTGAAACCCCCTCTTTATCTAGAATGAATTTTAAAGCTTCCCAATCCAGTTCATCGGTGTCTTCGTATTTGTAATCTGAGCTTTGTATTAATTCACTGTACTTTGGTGCAGATGTTGAAATCCCCGATTTGTTAAGTGAGTCTATGTTTTCCTGAGCGGCTTTTTTGGCTGATGCATTACTTTCCAAAGAAGCGGCCACATCATCCGCCGAATCGGGACTATCGCTGGGTATTATTTTAGCTTTTTCCCAAGCTTTTTTCAATTCTGGGTTCGCATCTACTCCAGATAAAATATTTTGACCAAGCGTTGTGGCGAAAAATAAATCCCTTAGCTTTATTTTTCCGAAGGATGAAGGGGTTTCTTCGCTGCTTGCTTTTGATTTTGCCGCTTGAATTTCAGCAGCTTGTGATAAGGCTTTTTGAATTATACTTGGCTGGGGAGTATTAGCAGCCTCATTTACTGTGTTAAATTTTTCAAAAGAAAGAATACGTTTAGACATCCAATGGTTTTATTTTAAATCTCGCCATTAGTATTTATCTTTCTTTGACTGGAGTTTATTAGGTAAATCAAAAGGGAATTAATCAAAACACTTACTCCGCTCGTCCAAAATCCGAAAAAAGCAATCAGAAGTGTTTCCCCAAGCAGAGAGCCCTTGATTATTAATTCAGCGAAGGGATTGTAAATCTGCTCTGCAGAAACAAAAGATCCCAAAAGGATACCGACCCAAAAACCAGAACACTGCATGCAGGTCAACAATTTGGAAATGGTAGGATTCATAACCTGTAAATAAATTCTCAAAGGGTCCAGGATTGAACCATTGACTAAAATGTTGGTTATAGACCAACCCAAAATGCTAAGAATGAATAGTGTTTCCATAGAATACGTTTTTATATTTATCCAAGAAGTCAATTTGCTCCCCGGTCAAGTTTTTGGGTATATTTAGTTTTATTCTGACAAGTATGTCTCCTCTAAATTCAGAATTAAATTCAGGTACTCCTTTACCGGCAAGCCGCAATATTTTTCCGGGATCGGTTCCAGCAGGTATGTTGATTTTATATTCTCCTCCTGTTTCAAGATTAGGAAGCTTAAGTTCCACACCCAAACAAGCTTCGAAAAAATCAATTTCTCTTTCGCAGATTAAATTTATACCATCCCTTTTATAAACTTCATGGGGTATATCTTCGATAGTAACCATCAAGTCTCCAGGATCGCACGGGGATTTTTCAAAATCTCCTTTACCCTCAAGCTTAAATGAAATTCCGGTTACCGATCCCTTTGGTACGGTTATTTCTACCTGATCAGTTGTTCTTTGAGTTCCCGAACCTCCACAAAAAACGCAAACTGCCTTAGGAATTTCACCAAAACCACCACAAGCATAACAGCTTTCATCCATGGCCATTTGACCGAATCCCGTGTTAACGACCTTCCTCTTTACACCAACACCACCGCAGGATTGACAAGATTGTACTTCTCCGTTTTTCGCTCCCGATCCTTTACAAGGATCGCATGGCATCCTTCTAAAAATGTTTGCTTTTTTGTTAGTACCTCTTAATACCTCATCCAAAGAAATCTGAAGACGAGCGTTTATATTTTTTCCTTTTCTAATTACGTTAGCCTGATTTGACCAAGCTCCTTCTCTGAAAGACGAAAAAATATCACTCCATCCGCCCTGATTAAATGGCTGGGAACCAAATCCAGCCCGGTTAAAGAAAGGATTTGGATTATCGTATTGTTGTTTTTTCTTAGGGTCGCTGAGTGTTTCGTAAGCCTCTGCTATTTCTTGAAATCTTCGTTCAGCGTCAGAATCTCCCGGATTTTTGTCTGGATGATACTTCAGTGCTAGTTTCCGGTAACTTTTTTTTATCTCTTCCGGCGAAGCACTTCTTGAAACTTCTAAAATTTTGTAAAAATCTTTCATCTAAGTTAAATCAAAACGAGGACTTGAGCCACTGACGGATCTCTTTTTCGCGATCCGCTTTCTTTTTGGGTAAACTCCTCCATTTTGATTTTAACTCCTTGGTCAGAACTAGAATTTCAGCACACGTCTCATAGGATTCTTCCGCTTCCCAATACTTGATCATTTTTCGGGAAAAATCTTCAATCTTTGATTCGCTGTCGAAGATGTGTAAAAACTCTTCTCCTTGAGTTCTTAAAGCAACCAGAAACAAATCTTGAACTGCCCTATCAATGTGATTTTTAAGTACATTGAATTGAGGGTGATCTTCGAATGAGGATCTCCAATCCGAGAACGGGTAGTTTTCTGAGTTAGCTGCCATTAATCTTTTTTGTCCTGATCTAAAAAATTATATATCTCAATGTAGGTCTCCTGATTAGAAAGATCTGAAAGAGAAAGTCCAAGTTTGTAAAGTACTAAATCGGTTTTTTCCTCCCCGAATTTCTCGTACAAAACATCACGTTTTATTTGACCTTCTATTTCTGTATCTTTTTTGTAGGAGACCCTTTCACCCTTCAAAGATAAAATTTTATTTTCAAATTCCTGAAAATCTTCCTGCTCTTTTTTTCCTATTTTAGACATTTAAAATCCTTTCTAATTTTTGGTCGTATTGAAGGAGGGCTTTTTCTTTCATTTTTACCTCGAATTCTATATCAAACTCGAAACCATAAGTTTCAATCTTTTCGTGAATCCAGTCAGTGTGAGCCAGCAATTTGCTTGAAGAATCCTCGTACAATTTTTTTGACTCGGAGTAATGTGTGAGTGGAACGATATCTGCAGGCCATGTGTTTAAACAAAGTTCGAGAGCTTCTTTTTCATTCAGAAAATCCACAGGATTACATTTATTATGGAGGAAATCAAAAGTGATTGGTATCCCTATTCTGTCATAGACCAAAGTTTTAAGATCAAAAGCTGTGAATTGAGAGGTCTTATCGTCCACTTCTACGACCAATCTTTTCCGTACACTTTCCGGAAGTAGTTCAAAATTTCTACAAAATCTTTCTGCCGCCTCTTCTTTGGTTGGTTTTGTTGTGTTGACATGGATGTTGATTGGGTAATTTTGAGATTGTTCCAAGCCCATCAAATCCATTATTTCTGCGTGCTGTCCCAGCTCCTTAATCGCTTTCTGAACTACGTCAGGGTTCAAAGAGGCTAAAACATTATAGTGTGAAGGGTGGAAGGTAATTCTTTGTCCCCCTGAGATTGCTATTTCCCCGGCCATTTCTAGATTTTTTTTGATTGCATCAAAATCAGGAAGCTCTGATATTTCATATTCAGAGCACCAGGGAAACATATCTGAGCTCATTCGGTACATCTTTATCCCATTCAAATTATTCCACAGGATAATTTTTTTAAGATCACAAGTGTTCTGTTTGGCTAATTGAGATGCATAAGGGATACCTCTTTCCAAAAAGGTTTTCGATGTCATCGAACGATTTGTTGTTATTCTCTCCTCCTTTTTGCCTTCCTGTAGACTGAGGTTTATGCAACAGTAACCGTACTTTCTTTTTTCCATTTTGTAAACTTAATGACTTTGAACGATTGAAAAAAAATTACATGATATCAGACAGCCACATTTTACGGGCATCTGAAGATTTTCCAAACGCCATTTCAAGAAAGTGCTTGGATTTTTTGTCCTTTATTATGTTGATAACTCTTTTGTTTTTCATAACGTATTCCCAATCTTCTAGGGATAAAGAACCAAGACCTTTTAAGTAGCGAACATTGGTCATTTTTTTCTTTGCGTTAGATTCTTTAAAATCGCTGAGGGAATAAAAATACGTTTTGGATTTATCACCAGTTGAGACAAGAGGGGTCTCCAAAAAATGCAGCATCTTGTTTTCGATTACCCAAGGAAACCAATTAAAAAATAAGCTTATGAGCAATGAGGTGATGTGTGCCCCATCAGGATCCTGATCTGTAGAAATAACAATTTTTTGATATGGGCAGTCAAATGAAGAATTTTCGGGATCCAAATTTAGAATTTGCATCAATTCAAGAATTTCCCTATTTTCGGATAAATCGGAAAGGCTTCTGGCATTTTTTATTTTTCCTTTGAGAGCATAAACTCCATCTCTTGCTGGATTTCTTTTTTGCAGAATGGAGCCCATCGCAGATAGTCCTTCCACTATAAAAAGGTTTTCTGCGTTCTTTGAGGTGGGTGGAAAATATTTATGGGAGAATTTTATGTTAACATTTTTCTTCTCCTTTCTAATTTTTTTAAGAGCAGTGTCTTTTTTTCTCAGTTCCACATTTTCCCTAATTCTTTTAAAAAGAGGGGTTGAATAAAATCTTTTCAAAGGGGATTCAAAAGCTCCAAGGATAATCTTTTCAACCTCTTCTCTTTTTGAAACAAATTTTGTTTTATTCTGATCACCAAACTTTACAAGTGAAGGTGGAAGATTTAGAATCAAACAAAAATCGTAAAAGTGATGGGCCAAAGAATCTTCAAGGAATCCGTTTATTTGATCCATGATGATTTTTTGATGAATGCCCGTACAAAATGCACTGTTGACAAAAGAAACAGACCCTGATAATCCTTCTTTTTCCCAGATTAGAAGTTCTCCAATTTCAGTTTTGTAAGATTGCTGTTTAAGTACTTCGGTACTGATACTTTCTTTCTTCGAGTCCCAGATTAATTCCAAAGAAATGTTTTTGGTGTGGCTTTCCGATTCTAAAACTCTTTTTTTCAGAACGAGCAAAGAGAGAAGAATTTCTCTATCCCATTTGCAATTTTCGAAAATTTCATCCAGAGGCTTGAAAGAAACGGATGTTCCCAAAGCCTCGTTTTTCCTTTTTGTAATTTTTGGTTTGGCAGAGACAAAATCCTTCCACTCCTGAAAATAACTTTCTTTACTGTTTGTTGAGCAAATGGAAAAATACGAGGAGAGGGCATTGACCAAGCTTACACCCATTCCATTAGTTCCGATTAACGTATCAGATATTCCCTCGTTTTCGAAATTGCTACCGGCCCTCAGCATCGAAACAGCAGTTTCGATGTTTGGAAGTCCACTCTTTTCGTTAATCTTTGATCCCTCAATAAACCCCTCCCCGGTGTCTGTGATTTTTATTGTGTTTGTGTGGGTGGAAACCTCAACAAAAATGGATTTCATCGGCTTCTTCATTCTCTTGGCTTCATCCACACAGTTAGAAAAGACCTCATCAAAGAGTTTGTACATCCCAACAGAGATACTTTTAGGAACCAAACTTATTTTGGATTCCTCAACTAATGGAACTTGCTCCTCTGTCAATTTTACAGATCCAACATAAATAGTTGGTCTTTTTAAAATGTGCTCAAAATCGGAAAGGACCTGAATTTTTTTACTTGATGACTTCATGAAAAATTGAAAAGTGTAATCTTATACACCTTGTTGTGAATGTTATTTCACAAAAAAAGGCCGGGGTTCCGGCCTTTCACAAATTAATTTTAGTTTAAGCTGGGGTGTAGAAAATTTCTTCTACTTTAATTGGAGCAATCTTTGCCTCATAACCTTTTGTTTTCAAAGACATTGGAATTCCAACTATAAAATCTTTGCCATCGATTGTTTCTACACGGTCGACTATAAATTCGGAATCGAAGAAAATTGTTCGTTGATCACCAAATCTATCGAGATCGAAATCGAAATCGTCCGCGCTTTTATCGTCCAAATCAATACCTCTTTGTGCTTTGTATTTTCTTGCTATCCTTTCTCTTTCTTTAGCTATGACATCTTTGATATAATCTGGAGCACCCTTTCCTTGTGTAGGAACGTCAGCCAAAACGGTTACCTCTTTAATTTGTCCCATTTCTTTTTTGGCTAGCAAATCCCGGACGGTGCTTGCAACCTCCGAGTATTTGATGTTCATTTCAGGTTTGGTTGCTATGTTTTTTGAGAATTTTTTCTCGTCATAAACTGGAATTGCCGAATAAGTTGACTCGGAGACTTCCGAAGAATATTCCTCAAATATTTTAACGTATTTCATTTTCTTCTTATGAATTTTTTTATATATCTGAACTCTCAGAATATTTTTGTTATTTGAAGTTTTAGAATTCCTGATCCTTTTATCAATCGATGCCATACCCCCGCAGGAACAAAGATCTCGCCTGAAATCGCAATCGGTAATTGGTTGTCAAATTGGAATTTCCAATCCGTTGGTTCCAAGTTTTTAATCTTTCTATCCTCAAGGTCAATGTGCCATTTAAAGTCCTCCGATTGGCAATCGGAGGAAAAGGTCCGCAAGAAATTATCATCTCCCAACGGGTGTTCTTCGAAAGGAAGCTTTACCAAGGATTACTCGATTTAATACCCAACAATTTTCTGTATCTAATCACGTTACAAGACCAATACCTTGGTTTCCATTTTGGACCAGGATCATGGCAACGGTGTCTAGCTCTGAAGGATTTGGATCTAGCGGGATCGTCATTTCTAATTCTCATTCCGGGTTGACCAAACCTTACCAAAACAACATCACCTTTATCATTTTTGGTGTAAACCCCAAATTTTCTAGGACCACCTGGAGTTCTGAAAGGCTTGTTCAGATCTACTTTTCTGCCCCTATACTCCGCTTCGTGTAAATCCTCAAGAGGGAAAGGTATATCTAGCCAAACTTCATTTCCTTCAAAAAAACCAGTAGAACCTAAATCAGTGCTTATGAAAAAAAGATCATCTTCATTTAGCTCAATCAGGTTGTTTTCCCAAAGAGATCTTGTTTCGTTGATTAAATCAAACCAAGCCTGTGATCCTATTCTGAATTCACTTTCCGATAAGGATAAACCGTTGATAACGTGGTATGAAAGGTTTTCACTTACCCCTCTATCAAACGATTTAAAATCCAAAATTCTCATAACAGAACTATATATCAGACATTAACCCTCGTGATTTGTAATTTTAGAATCGGAGAATATGAGAATAACCCCAACAATTAAAAGACCTAGCGTTAAAAGAGGACCTATTACATCCTCACTTTTCAAAATCTGAGAAAGAAATTGAAAAGCAATTAAGGAAGAAGTAAGGAATCTTACATTTTCCGGATATAAAGCATTTATTCTTTTGTATATCGTAGTAAATTGGAACCACAAAGTAGGAAATAGTAGCATAATCCCGAAGTAAAAATTAGCATCCACTCCATTATTGAATCCAACACCAATCAAAAATCCGGAAAGAAATCCTCCGATTGTGCTTAAGATGTTGCGCAAAAAATAAGTAGTTCCACTTATTGTTCCATTGAATTGGAAAAATTTATTCATGTTATTCATTTTTGTTTAATTTAATTATTTCTTCAACACGAGCTTTCGCTCTTTCTGAAATAGGAATAGGATTTCCATCCTCATCTATTCTCACAAATCTAATATGAGTTCTAAGAACTACTTTTTGTTCCCCCGTATAAACATTATGGGCTCGAGCCTCCATGTAAAGTGTAATCGAGGTAGTTCCAAGCTTACTTGGAGCCCCGTATATTTTCAGCAATTGTCCTTCTTTGGCAGGCTTCTCGAAAAAACATTTGTCAATAGAAATAGTCACCATTCTCGGGGTATCACAAAGTTGCATAGAATACCCGGCAGCGGCAGCGTCTATCCATGCCAAAAGCTTTCCGCCGAAAAGATTCCCATGAAATCCCAGATCCGATTTTTTGATTGGATGTGTGTTAAGGATTTCCATTAACCTTGAGGTTGTTGAGTTTGTTGTTTCTGTTTGATCTTCTGAGCTGCCGCTGACCTAAAATTTTCAAGATTTCTCGAAATTCTTTGCTGTTCCGGCTGGGGTAAATCCTTGTAAAAAGGCATTTCTGTTACCGCTTTCATTTTTTCGTAGGAAATTTCAGGGTTTCCTGTGTGGAATGCACAGAGTGAAAATTCGTCCAATAATCTCCATTGCCAGATTTCAGGTTCTACAAACAAGATGTCAGAGGTACCTGGATTTTTTAATGCCATGTTTCCGTATGTAAAAGCAAGTACCCATCTTTGTTGTTCTCTCAGCTTCCTCATACAATGGAAAACTGCCTCAAGACGTTCTGGTCTATATTCCCATGCTTTCGAATATGCAAGAATTACTTCGTCGGGGTGCCTACCTAATTTTTCTTTGATCCTTCCTATCATATACAATGAATAATACACTTCCTCGGGCCAACCTGCTGCGTCGACACGCCTTTGGTAAGCTTCTAATGCTTTGACGTTTTGACCAGAATCTCTGTAGCTTTGTGCTAGATAAAACATATAGCGAGTGTTGGCGGGATCTTTGGACAAAGCCTCTTCTAATATCTCGGCATCCTTAGCGTACTTTTCTTCAAGACTGGCTGCCCTTTTTAGAGGTGAAATATCAGCTTTCACCAAACATCTATCACCCGGGATTTGAGATTGATATAGTGGTTCTTTACCTTCTAAATCTAAATATTCATGGAGAACACCCTTGTATTTCCAGTCTTGGTCTGATCTAACAATTTGAGCTCGGTGGTACTGAAGACTGTTTAAACGATATAAAATCTGAAAGCAATCAACGTTCGCAGGCAAATCAGAGAAGGGGTTTATTTCTGGGTTTACCACCTCGAAAGTATCATCTGCATCAATTATCCAACGGTAGTCGCATTTCCCCTTAGATAATTCCAAACTTTCTGTTCTATTAACTTCGAAATTAACCCAAGGACGTTCATGTAATTCACCAGGAATCCCCAATTCATTCATCGTAGAATGGATTTCGTCAATGGTGTTATCCTTAGATCCAGTGTCGCAGATTACCCAATAAGAAATATAAGGGGCAACTTTTTGTAAGCATTTCCGAATGGTATCAGCCTCGTCTTTGACAATCATCACCAAACACAACGAGTAAGATTGTCGTGGATCTTTTGGTTTGAGATTAGTTGTAGTGTTGGGCTGAGAATTTTTTGTCGATTTTTCTAAATTGATTGTCCTGGACATAAAAAGTAAACTTTCTTTTTATATCCTAATTTTTAGAAAAATTTCAACCTTAACCCCGGGCTATCTCGGTTATTTTCTCGAGTATCAGTCCTTGCGTTGTTGAAAGATAAAAATCGGCTTTAATTTTAAAAGGGTTTGCTTTGGTATTCGAAATCAACTCCAAATGGATTAAACCCTCAGAATTTATGAATTCCTCATCCAATGAAAAATCTTCTGAAAAAAAAGATGATCTGGACATGGACTTACCGTTCCAAACAACAACTGTCAGTGTTTCGAATTTTGCATCTAGAATTCTTACTATCTGATTTTCTTTCAAAAATTCTATTTTGACAACTAAAGAGCCGGAAGGACCCTGAGAAACTATACTGAAAAGAGAATATCCTCTGCCCTCCAATAATCCAGGCAAAGAGTTATTTTTTAAAGAAAAAAACGGAAAGCAATCTTTAAACTTGTGTTTTCTGGAAGAACTACAAGTGGATTTGAAGAATTCGTGAATAAAATCTGCTATAACTAAATCGGATGATTTCCTGCTAAATTTCACATATGCGACAGGATGATCTCCCTCAGTTACCTTAGTGGGCTTTATTTCAATCCCCCTTTCCACTAAATAATTTTGGAAAGTAGTAACTATTTTTATGAGCTGATTCTTCTCTGATGAAATAATTTTGGTTTTTAAATCAATTTCCTTTTCGAAGTCATCTATAAAATCTACAAGCAGACTGTACTTTTCTTTAGCCATTTCACTTATTTAATTATGTATTCTCCTCCAAGAAAAATCTGTATCCAACTTGAATTTACCAAAACAGTCGAATTTATTATTCCACTGCTCGGGTGAAATCAGGCTGACAAACTTTTCCGAGGAATTTCTATTGTAAACATAGACTTCTATCCCAACATAAGGTTCGAAACTCATTTGCGATTCCCATATAATTTGGTTGTCAACAAATTCATCCATCAAGGATTGAATTTGCTCTTTAATTTCCTCCGCTCTTTTGGAAAATTTATGATTAGCTTTTGCTAAGCTGTTTGATTTGAATAAAGCTACTTCAGGTAATTCTATTTTAGGACCCGAGATGCTTGTTGAATAGGGTTTTAAAAAAGAATCATAAAGGTTTCTATCCGGATCAAAAACAACAGAATCAGGCTTTTTCTTGTTTTTTTTCACTCTTCTTTTTCAGATTAAGATCCTTTACTATTCTCTTATAAACATCTTCACTTCCCTTTGAAGCATCGTAGTTTTTTAGCTTTCTGCTTTTCTTATACAGTTCGACCAAAGGAGATGTTTTTTCTTGATATTTCTTGAACCTGGTGCTTATGACTTCTGGATCTTTATCGTCCTCCCTGTCTTCTTCTTTGGCTCTTTTCAAGATACGATTTTTTGCTGTCTCCTCATCGAGATCAAGGTAAATTGCATGGCTAAGACCTAGTCCCATTTTACCAAGTAAAGAATCCAGCATCCCCGCTTGCTTTATAGTTCTTGGGAATCCGTCGAAAATAATCCCTTCTTTGGGATCAATTTTCTCCAGCTCTTTTTTCAACATTTTAAGCATGGTTTTGTCGTCGGCATATTCTCCTTTAGCTATTTTTTCTTTAAGCTCTTTGTCGTCCGAATTCCTAATCAGGTCACCCGTTGAAATATGAACAAATCCATTTCTTTCCGCTAATTTTTTAGAAAAAGTTCCTTTACCTGATCCAGGAGGTCCCATTATTACCAGAATTTTTCCTTGGAAATCTGGAAGTTCTTTTTCGAAGATACCTTCGACAAAATCTGTGAAATTTTTAACTGGATTCATCCCTTATATATTTAATTTTCAGGAAATATGTGCACTGTCTTTTCGGTTGGTTTCAAGTCACCCCATATCCCTTTATAGCGAACAGCTCTTACCACATGGTTATCAATCCAAATATAATTTCCACCCCTAGGCTTACCCATCACCAAATGGTGAAACGGAATGTGATGTTCATTGAGCCAGTTTTCTGTGATTTCTCTCAGATCTTCAGTTCTGGATGTGAAAAAACTAATCGCATGACCTTCAGAATACCATTTTTTTATTGTTTCAACGGCTTCGGGGAAAGGCAAACACGTCTTCATTCTTTCAGGTTCTTCGTTCGGAACGTCTTCAGTGATAGTCCCATCTATGTCTATCAAATAATTCTTGATAGAATCAGGAAAGACGGGACTTATTAATTTCCCGTCTTCCTGAGTTTGGAGAAGTTTTGATTCTTTCATAATTTATGAGCCACAAGCAATACAATCATCCGGATTATCCAAGCTACACGTAACATCAGTAAGAGTTTGATTAGCTAAAGCCTCCAATTCATTACTGTGAGTTTCAAACTTTGACTGTGTGGGTTTGCTTTCGATTTTTGGTTGGATCTGGGGGGAAGAATTCTGTTGATATTTACTTACATCAAGTCCAAGCCCAGTAATTGCGTCAACTGCAGCTTTAGTTCTCAGGTAATACATGCCTGTTTTTAAACCAAGCTTCCAAGAATGGAAATGGGCAGCTGTTAGTTTTGCAGCGTTCACACCCTCAATAAATAAATTCAGTGATTGGGATTGACAAATAAACTTTCCCCTTCCGGCTGACATTTCTATCAAATCTTTCTGCTTAATCTCCCAAACGGTCTTGTAAACCTGCTTGATATCATCAGGAACCCCTGCGATGTTTTGGATTGATCCCTTACTAATAATGATCATGTTTTTGATATCCTCGTTCCAAAGTCCCAGGTTAATCAAATCTTTTACCAGGTGCTTATTCACGATGATGAATTCCCCACTCAAAGTTCTCCTTGTGTAAATGTTTGAGGTGAATGGTTCGAAAGCTTCATTATTTCCCATGATCTGAGCAGTAGATGCTGTAGGCATCGGTGCCAGAAGCAAAGAATTTCTAGCTCCGTGTTTCATAACATCTTTGCGAAGTTTAGCCCAATCCCATCTTCCTGAAAGATCCTTGTCTTCAAATCCCCATAGATTGAATTGAAATTTTCCTTCGCTCAAAGGTGATCCCTTGAAAGTTTCATATTCACCATTTTTCTTGGCCAATTCAACAGAAGCTGACATTGATGCAAAATAAATGGTTTCAAAGATCTCCTCGTTAATTCTACGGGCTTCCGCAGAAGTGAAAGGTATTCCCATGATTGCATACAAATCAGCAAGTCCTTGAATTCCTATTCCAATAGGACGATGTCTCATATTGGAAGTCAGTGTTTCCTTGGTTGGGTAGTAATTTACATCGATCACTTTGTTGAGGTTCAATGTAGTTTGATAAGAAACTTCATAAAGCAGCTCATGATCAACTTCACATTTCCCACGGGAAATCTTTGAGGTCCTATTATCTGTTGATCTCAAAAATTTATTCACAGGAATTGAAGCCAAGTTACAAACTGCAGTCTCATCCTTGCTTGTGTATTCAATAATTTCTGTGCAAAGATTTGAAGACTTAATAGTACCTAGATTTTGCTGGTTTGATTTTCTATTTGCAGAATCCTTGAATAGAATGTAAGGCGTTCCAGTCTCAATTTGGGAGTCAAGTATCTTAGCCCAAAGATCTCTTGCCTTGAGGGTTTTTCTTGCTTTCCCTTCCTTTTCTGCTTCCAAGAATTTTTCATTAAACTTGGTGCCATAAAGCTCATGAAGTCCGGGTACCTCTGAAGGCGAGAACAAAGGCCAATCTCCGTCGTCCTGAACTCTTTCCATGAAAAGATCCGGGATCCATAAAGCCAAAAATAGATCTCTGGCTCTTCTTTCTTCTTTTCCGGTGTTCTTACGAAGTTCTAGGAAATCCTCAACGTCTGCATGCCAAGGTTCTAGGTAGATAGCAAATGAACCCTTTCTTTTACCCCCGCCTTGATCAACGTATCTAGCGGTTTCGTTGAAAACTCTAAGCATCGGAACAATCCCGTTAGACTTTCCATTGGTTCCCCTAATGTAAGATCCGGTCGCTCTAACGTTATGAATAGCCAAACCTATCCCGCCCGCATTTTGTGAAATAAGGGCTACATCGGAAAGAGTTTTATAGATTCCGGGGATTGAATCCTCAGACATAGTCAAAAGGAAGCACGATGAAAGTTGTGGCTTTTTAGTTCCAGCGTTGAAAAGTGTAGGTGTTGCGTGTGTCATCATGTGAGTCGAAAGCAACTCGTATGTTTTAACAGCATTTTTAATGTCATCTCCCCATATGCCAACCGCAACTCTCATATACATGTGCTGCGGTGTCTCGGCAGGTTTGCCGTGCATTTTTAGTAAATAGCTTTTCTCTAAGGTTTTAAATCCGAAGTATTCAAAATTAAAATCACGATCGTGTATCACTGCAGAATCTAACTTGTCCTTGAATTTCATGACAACATTATAGGTGTCATCTGAAATTAGTCCAGCTTCCAATCCCGTTTCTGGATCGATGTAAGCGTAAAGATCTTGGATGGTTTCTGAGAATTTCTTTTTGGTAGTTTTGTGCAATCTTGAAACCGCTATCCTCGATGCGAGAATTGAATAGTCAGGATGCTTAGGTATTAAAGAAGCAGCAGTTTCTGCCGCCAGGTTATCTAACTCCCAAGTTGAAATTCCATCATAAATTCCAGCGATTACTTTTTGTGCTATTTCCATAGCATCCACAAAATCTGGATTTAAACCATAGGTTACTTTTCTAACACGATTAGAAATTTTATCAAATCTAACCGCTTCTCTTGAGCCATCTCTTTTTACTACAAACATCTTTTTTTTATTTTTTTTAAAAATCTACGTCCATATCAAACGCATTGTCGGAGGAATTTAACACTCCAGCTTTTTGGTACTCACCCACTCTCTTTTCAAAGAAATTTGTTTTTCCCTGCAAAGAAATATTTGTCATAAAATCAAATGGGTTTTCTGAATTGTAAACTTTAGAACATCCCAAAGAAACAAGGAGTCTATCTGCTACAAATTCTAAATATTGACTCATAAGGTCGGAGTTCATTCCAATTAGTCTAACAGGGAGTGATTCCAAGATAAATTCCTTTTCAATCTCAAGTGCTCCGGTAATTATTTCTTTAATTCGTGACTCTGAAACTTTATTAGCCAAATATTTATTGTGCAGGAGAACCGCAAAATCGCAGTGCATACCCTCGTCTCTTGAAATCAGCTCGTTGGAAAAAGAAAGACCTGGCATTAAACCTCTTTTCTTCAACCAGAAAATTGAGCAGAAAGAACCGGAAAAGAAAATTCCTTCAACCGCAGCAAAAGCAATCAGCCTTTCTTGAAAGTGTGGGGAGTTTATCCATTTCAAAGCCCATTCAGCTTTTTTCTTTACAGCCGGTATGGTTTCAATTGCATGAAATAATTTGTGCTTTTCGGCTGAGTCTGAAATATAGGTATCAATCAGAAGAGAATAAGTTTCTGAGTGGATATTTTCCATCATGATTTGGAAACCATAGAAAAACTTAGCCTCCGTATATTGAACCTCCCTCACGAAATTCTCCGCCAAATTTTCATTGACAATACCGTCGGAAGCAGCAAAAAAAGCTAAAACGTTTTTGACAAAGTGCTTTTCGTCATCATTCAGAACGTTTCTCCAATCATCGAGGTCAGCTGAAAGATCAATTTCTTCCGCGGTCCAAATGCACGCTTGTTGTTTTTTGTATTCATCCCACAGCTCTTGGTGCTGAATAGGGAAAATTACAAACCGATCTGGGTTTTCTTTCAAAATCGGTTCCGGTAAAGAATATTCTTCCATCATAGTTTTTCTATTTGTTTTTTCTCTTAATAATTTTTTTAGTAATTGTTGGCCTGTCTGCGTCTATTTTCTTCATTTTTGCTCATGTACATATTGTACATCTCTTGCGGAGTCATCCCGATAGAAGCCGCGTAATTCATGAAAAAATGAAGCATATCCACAATCTCAAACTTGCATTCCAATTGATCAGATTCGGAAAGATCAGAAAATTTGATGTCACCATAAGCATGGTAGTTCCTTTTCCATCTTTTCCAAATAGCGTTTCCCGCACCATCTTTGATTCCCCCTAAGGCGTCTGTCGCTTCGTGAATTTCGTCAATCATTGCATGATTGTTCATGTGCCAGAAATCCATGATTTCTCTCAAAGACATGTTGGCAAAATCGTAGCCGTAAACGGTATGCTGTGTTGATGCTTGTAAATTTAAAATGTCACCTAAAGTGTCTTTTGATTGGGAATAGAGATCCTTAACCTCTAAATTTGAACATTGATTATCTGTGTTAGCCATATTAATTTTTATCTGTTCTCCCAAGGTCTCCAGGATTTTTTATATATCAAGTCACACCTAAAACCTCGGGGTAAGTTGTGGATTTCTTACGTTAATTTTTTCAATTGTTTCTCCAATTGATCAATTTCTATCTGAAGTTTCAACATTCGATCCTTTGTGGCCCTTCTTTTCGCATAAAGATCCTTAATTATTGTCTTGAGTATGGGATTTTCTGGATCTCCACCAAAGATCGCTCCAGAGGATGTTTTGATCCATCCTTCTTTGAGGTCGATAAGATTTTTACCTTTATAAACCTCAGGAGAGATGCCCCACTGAACAATCGTGTTTGGGTAAAGTGAAGCAAAGTCATAACACGCAACCCATTCGTGCAAACCTAGTATGGGCTCCTTCACATATCCACCAATAAATTTAACATGTGACTCTTCCTTCCTTTCATTTATGAAGATTTGATTTCTTTCCAAAAATTTTCTTAGCATCATGACCTCAGTAGACCAAACCGGGGAAAGAGCACGGTTAATCTCTACGCCATTCAGGTTTGCAATTTTGAAGAAAGTGAGAAGGGTTCCAAGCTTTTTGTCTATATAATGAACGAGTGCACAGTCAATAGCGTTATAAAAAATAAATTTTGTGAAGTCCGATTGATACAGATTTCTCAAAGATCCCTCATAATGGATTTTCTTAAGCCCGGTAGCTTTCTCAGCCACGTAATCAAGTCTGTTACTTTCTTTGATTTTTATAACACGATCCCACTTCTTGTAAATCTCCAAATAGTCGACCATAAGCAGGTGAACAGGAAGTTGATTTTGTCCAATTAGATACCCGCCCGGTGAAATAATTTTGGGATCGATACCGAGTCTTTTGGCTCGGTTCAACAAATATGGCCAGTCATAACCAAACCAGTTCCATCCTGTTATCAGTGACATTTTCGGTGCTATCTCTTTGAAGAAAGTGTACATCATATCAAATTCAGTTTCAAATTTCATATAACGAAAACTCCATTCATCACCCATTTTACCTAGATATTCGTTGACCTGTGAGTGTATCTGTGCTTGTTGCTCTGACGATAATTCATCCAGTCCTAGTACTATTAGTTTGCATTTGTCTGTGGCTATACCAATTGAGAGAACTTTATTTTTTGCATTCAAGGTATCAAGAGAATCTGCCATCTCGTCTGTCATCTCAACCTCGATATCCACGAAGTATTTTTTGGGAATTTGGAAATCCCAAAGAGGAGCAGTTAATTCTTTATCGGCTTCCTCAAGAATCTGAACTACACGATACTTATCATACTTTTGACTTTTGGATTTTTTAACAGGAGCGCCGTCCCAATTTTTCCAATCGGTTTCCCTCATTCTATCGCTAGGAGAGCATTTTTCCCAGACAAATCTTTCCGATTCTGGAATTGGAACTTCAATAAAAACCATGTCACCACTTTCTGAAAAAGTCGATACCTTCAGGTGTGTTCCTTTATTTTCTACGTCTACTATCATGAATTTTGCTATATGAATAAAGCATTTGCTTTGATATATAGACCATATGTCTTGCAGTATCAAAAGTTTCGAAGAATTTTTAAAAGAACACTGGAGTGCTTTTGCTCCCGGTAGTGTTGTAGTTCCAGGGGAGTGGTACAAAGACAACGTTAACTCTAGAAATTATCGTCCTGCTTACACTCAAATGCCAAGTGTGGTTGATGATCTTTACAACACAACAGATCTTTATACTTATTTGGATGAACTAGCGGAGGAAGAGGAATTTCAGAATATGCTGAAAAACGACCACACAGATTCCAAAAAAATTGTCAAATACGTAAAACAGAGAATCCACGAAACTCTTTCCGCCAAAGCTAAAACAGAGACAAAATAACTTGTAAACCTTTGGATAAGATTTTGCTTAGGCTTGATGAGGATTCTTATTACAAAGAACCACACCCTAAGGATGCAATATTTCTGCACCATTCTGAAAGTTTTTTCAGGCCGGATTGGTTGGTAAAGTCGTGGGATCGTGACAAGAAAGACTCCACAAATAAAATTAGATATGGTGCGGCTTTTGTGATCGGCGGACAAAATCCACTAGACCCAAAAAATCAAGAATGGGATGGTAAAGTAGTTCAAGCTTTCGATCCATCGTCCTGGTCGCATTCCCTTTCAATTAAAGCAAAAAACAACACCTTTCTTAATCAGAAAAGTATTTCTATAGAAATCTGTAACTTAGGCCCACTAGATTTAAATCTAGAAGGAAATTTTTTCTCTTCTGATAAAATTTTAATTCCAGAGGATCAAGTTTGCGAATTAGCAGTTCCATTCAGAGGTCACAAATACTTTCATAAGTATTCAGACAAGCAACTTGATTCTCTAAAAAAACTAATCGTTAATCTTTCTGAGAAATTTGAAATAGATCTTGGGAGAGGTTTGAAAAAGGAAATTTTGAAATCGGAATTACAAGCTCCTGAAAATATCTCGGTAGAAAAATTGCAGAAATGGCTTAATAAAAACGGCTTCTTGGACGAAAGGGGGGAAAAACTAGTAGAAAATGGAATAATGGATCCCAAAACTAAATTTGCATTTGATCAAATCGGCAAAAATCCGTTTTCTTTGAATTTCCAGGCTTTAAACGGTGCAAGTGGTCTTTGGTCACATTCAAACGTCAGAATGGACGTGTCGGACGTGTTTCCCCAACCCGAGCTAATTGCTATGATTAAGACTCTCTAAATAAAGTTTAAGCTTTTTATCGGTAACTTCTAGAGAAACGTTATTTTTGATGAAAATTTCCCAAGAGTCCGATGCGTATCTTCCAATGCCAGGTAGCTCCGTAACAATTTGAAATCCATCGACCCACTTTTGGCTCATTTGAAAGATTCTTTCGCTTTTAATTTTGGAGAATCCTGTGCTTTTTATAATTTGTTGAACTTCTGAAATTAAATTCTCATCACTGGCTTTTTCTGGCGAGGGTATTATTTCAAAAAGCTCAGGTAGCACCTTCCTAACCTGTTTGTTGTTCGTTTGATTCAGTAGAATGCAACACACGAGCATTTTCCAGGGTTCTGAAACATAATCTTCCTGAATGAGTCTTTCCATCCCCTCAAAAATAAAAAAGCTCGGCGAAATTACACCGAGCTTTTTTCAACAAAATCTTAACTATTAGAGAATTTCAATCTTTTTTGAAACTGACTCTTTTCTTTTGGGCACTCTTAACTTCAAAATTCCGTTTTCAATTTTGGCCTCAAGATTTTTACCGTTAACCGAATCTGGAAGTCTGAATTTTTTAGAAAAATCCGATGTCCATTCAGAATCATTCTTTTTTCCTTCTACGGTTAGAATGTTTTCATTTACCTCAATAGAAAGATCTTTTTGAGTGTAACCAGGTACTAAAAATTCTGCTAAATAGGAATCATCTTTTTCCGTCACCTGGTACTCAACTTTTTCATCCAAACCAATTTTGTTAGAAAGGATTCTTTCCATCATTTCTAAAGGGTGATAAATTTTGTATTTTTCCATAATATTAGTTTTTTTATTTACTAATAATCAATTTATGTTCCAACACAAAAAAAACTACCTTTTAAGACATTTTGTCGTCAAATAAAAAGTTAGGGGTGACAAAATGTCACCAAAATAACTACTGAAGGTTTTTCATCTTCTTGACGAAATCTGAAAAGCTTTGCAAGCTCATACTCTTACCCCCCTTTTTCTTCTTTCCGGAATACTGTGCTGCGGGTGTTCCAACACTTAAAGAAGGGAATTGATCACCGGATCCTTGCTTTGCGGGATTGTAAAAATTTGCGTTGGTTCCAGGTCCTTGTGGTGGTGTAACTGGGCCCATTCCTGGTGTCGTATTCAAGGAACTTAAACCACCAGCCATGTCCGATTCATCGAGTTTATAGGTTGGGTAACCACACTCGTGCATATACCTTTCCATTTGCCAAGCTTCAGTACAATAACGATTTTCGTTCATCCATTTTCCCATTTCCTGAACAATTTCCCTAGGTGATTTGTGTTCCGACTCCATGAAAGGAAGATTTTCTAAGCAACACATACAAACTATTGTGTGTCCATTTGTTCCTGAACCTGTAGGAAAGTATAAGTTATCCATATTTCTTAAATTATTTGAGCTACGTTTTTTGCGAAAATACGCATCGTATTTCCCTCTTGGGTTTTGGTGATGTACCCGATGATGTCCCCATAAACGTCGTGTATTGGAGCGGTAACCAAAAGAACATTTCCGTTTATATCCTTTATGTTTTTACCCGAAAGTGTGTCCAATTCTTTTCTACGATGAACTGGTTCACCCATCTGACCTACCGTTAAGTTATTACATCCACACATGATCTATTTATCTATAATCTCCTCTCATTTCTTTTCTTCTCAAATAATTGAAAAGGTATTTCAAGGCTTTTGAGTATTCCCTGATTGTAGAGAATTTTTTGGGAAACCTCCTTATGTCATTTCCACTCCCCTGTGGAATTTCGTCGGAAACCGGAGGGTTATACCTACGTACTATTCCCGAAGGGTGGACTGTGTAAAATACATCTCCGTGGCCTTTTTCCGTCTCTTTGTTTTTTGTCCTGACGAATTTCAGGGTATTGTTCAAATCCTGTTGATGAGACCTTTCTTCTCTAAAACCTAAATCAATTATTCTTCGGTAATCTTTAGTTTTTCTTATTTTATCCAGAGACAATTCTCTCCTAGTCTCAGAGTTATATTCATCTCTGGGATCGTATTTTTCAAACTCTAGGAGAAATTGCATCTTATTTTTTCTTTTGGTTGATGTAATCTCGGTAATCAGCCAAATTTGAAAGTTTCTTTTTACCTTTTGGCTTTTGTACTTCTGGATTTAGATAAGGGGTGATCGGTTTAATACCGCCACCAGGATTTATACCAGTAGTAAAGGTGGGCATTCCTTTGCTTGCAATAAGAGGGGACGTGGCTCCAGGAACGGCAATACCTTTTTCATCCAGCATTTCTTCCGATTCGTTTTTTGGTTTTTCTGCATATCCTTTACCGTCTTCTACATAATGAGGCAAGGGTGTTGATTTAGTGGAAGCGAATTTTTTCAATTCTTTATCGGTCATATCACCATTAGCAATTGATTTTATTTCGTCTCTGTATTTAGGATTAATATCTTTTAGACGTAAAAGACCTTTTCTGAGACCCCAAGCTTGACCCATAACGGCCTGCTGAGCTTTTGATACTGACGGCATAATTAATTTGATTCTATTTTTTTTAGCTTGATGTAATAATTTGGATCCTCAGTAAGATGATCCATGGCAATTTCTCTTGCCTCTTGTGGATTTTTGGTGTGTTCGATTTCAACAAAAACTCCATCAACCAACTGTTGAGTTAAAAAGTCCAAATAATTAGAAATGTCATAGTAACCTTTCGGATCGTGTTTTTTCGCTAGGTCCAAAAGAGTATAATTATCTCCTTGCCCACCTTCTAAAGAATTAGCATAATCAAACTCCTCCTTGAGGTAAAGATGCTTCATTTTTTTCTTAATCTCCTTCTGAGACATAGGCTTTGCATTCAAACCCCAGTTTGCTGAGGGATTAATTATTTTAGAAGGTTTATTTTTCCATTCAGGAAAAGTCCAAAGCCATTTGTTATAGGCTTTTCCAACAATTTCGAATCCCTTGTCACCAGGTTGGATTGCAATCGGAGATTGGGGTGGGATATAAGATCCAGTTTCCGCCTCGTTTGATTGCTTAAAAGCTTTGTCTACTATTTCAAAACCCTTATCACCTTTGGGAATTTTCTTGGCTGATTTTGGGGGTTTGTAGCTTGAAGTAAGTGAAGGATCCTTTTTAGGCATCTAAGTTATTCTAATTTTTAATCAATGACTGCTTCTATTTTGGACTTTGTAATTTGTACGGTTTCAAACGAACCCGCACTGTTTTCTAAATATCCAGCCAGTTTGGTTTCCACTTCCAATACGCTTTCGGCGGGAACCAAAAATTGAGCAGTGTGCAAAATAGGATCACCGTTTTTCTTGGCTTCTCCCGTTTCAAAAGTTACTTTTGCGATGTAGTAAGGCATTTAATAATTTTTTAAAAGTTATGTTTTATATATCCACCAAAAACAGAAAAGGCAACCGTTTAGGTTGCCTGATCCTTTAGGTAGATTAAAGATTAACCGTTATTCTTAGCTTCTTGTACTTCAATGCGCAATTGCTGAGCAAGTTTTTTCAATTCTTGCATGGCTTGTCTCACTCTAGTACCAGCTGCTTTATTTCCCTTGTCAGAAAATTTTGCAACATCTGCTTCGGCGGCAGCTACCAAATTTTTGATTTCTTCAAAAGTTTGCATATCTTGATTTTTTTGATTATTTTAGTTAAGATTCAAAGAAAAGTTCCAAAAATTATCGATTAAGGATGAAAATTCCTTTATGAGAACCATCCTGCATCGACCATTCTGGTCCTAAAAAAGAAAGCAACATGGATTTAGCGTACTCCGCATAATTGTCTATATCGAGATTTTCATGCATTTCATCAACCATTCTTACCACTTTTGGATTTTTTTCTAGGTAATTATTCAAGCATTTTCCTATCTGCTCAAAGAATCTAGAAAGATCGTTTCCTTCCAATTTGAATTTATCTTCGTTATATTCGGGAAGGCTTTCTTTATTAATTGCAATGTCTTCGATGATTTCTGAACCTATTTTGTTGACATTTAGAACAGCATGCGAATTTTTTGGACCTTCTAAATTCTCAAATTCAGAATATTTTCCTACCATGAATACGTATCCATCCTGTCCGCCCTTTTCTCTTTCCAGTTGAAAAAAATAGTAGTAAATATCACCATCTCTTCTGAACAGGAATGGAAGGGTACCAAACCCGTCTCCCTCAATTATTAAATTGGAAAATTCTGAATAAGAAATAATTTTTTTCACTTTTAAGTTGCTTTTTTTATATATCCCTTACTCAGATATTGCTGTTTGTAGGGACTTGTAAAGATTCAAAACGGGTTTTGGGAGAATTTTCTTTAAACCTGCAAAATCGTCCTCTTTAATTTTTTTCCGAACTTCCGTGGCTGAAGTAGATCTTGGGGTTTCAACCAATCCGAAATCTTCAGGAAGCTTATTAAAGAGCTCGGTTCTTTTGATATAATCTACTTGCTTTTCGAAATACTCTTTACGATCGTCTCCCACACCAACCAAATGTGGTTCATATCCCATTTCTACCATCTTATTCAATGCAGAACCAAGCAAGCCACGGTTTACTATCATATATCCAGATAAGTCTTCACTGTTTGCATTTACAACTGCATCCATATATTGACGAATCATCTTTTCGTCGAAAGGAGATTTTCCGCTTTTATTATGCCCAGCATAAACAACAATCGCATATGTTGGCAATCCATTTTTTTCTTTCAATTTCTTGGCCATTTGTAGATGTCCAATATGAAAAGGCTGGAATCTTCCGACAATTACATTAACCTTTTTAGTCTCGTCTTTCTTAACTTCTGAGACATCAGTATCCTGTGCGGTTTGGCTGTCTATCGTTTCTAGTTTTGAAATGAATTCATCAAAAGAGAAAAAAGGATTCTCCTGATTTTCTGCTTCCTCATTTTCTTCTTGGATGTAATCAATATTCGGGATGAACTCTTTCTTGAAATCAAGGAAACTAACAAACTCCGATTCGTTTATTTTGCTTTTTGGTTTTTCGATATAGTCCTTGATATCTTTTATCAACAGATTTAATTGTTCAATAGTTCCTTGGCTAATTACCCCAGAAGATCTAGTCTTGATTTTTCTGAATGAATTTAAAATTAATTTGAAAAGAGACTCGAACGAGTCGTCCTCTTCGACAAATTTTATAACTCTTCTATCTTTAACCAAAGATTTATTTAATCTAAACTCCTCCTTTTTCAAATAATCAGGTTCTTCGAAATCGGCACCTTTGTACTTTTCGGAGTTTTCTTCTAGAAATTTTGAAAAAACATCGGAAATAAAAGAAACGTATCTTTCATCCTCACTATCACCTTCAACTTCAAAACTTTGTAAACCGTTTTGAAGGATGAAGTTCATGACATCCAAAATGGTAATTCCCAAAAAATCGCTGGGTTTTTGAGCTCTTTTTTCAGAACTTTTTTGTTTTGCAATTTCAGTAAAAATAGGATCTACCATTTTTGCTAAAACCGTATCTCCTTCTTTACCAGGATCACCAAATCTAAAAACTATTCCCTCTACATCCTTGTCAAGGTCATCGTTCAAAGCAGTTTTTTCCAAAGATGGATTTAGAATAGAAATCACGTACCTAACGAAACTCTGAGTTGAGAATTTCTCCACCAATTTTTTAAAAGGAGTGTTCAAGAATTCTAGAAGCTGACTCTTTTGATCTTCATCAAGTTTTCCCTGGAAAATTATTGGGCTTTTTTCAACACCCAATAAATCCGCCCATTGGTCTAGTTTTTCTTTGTTTTGAATAGTCCTGATGATTTTACCACTATCGTCTAGCTCGTGAACATATGAAAGAATAAGGTTGTTCTTCGGGATCCTATCGTAAAAAATCTCAACGGGTTTGTTGTTGGCAAAATACTCAAGACCAAATCTCCATTTTCTGGGGATTCTTTCTATAACATGAGGTGGAAGTGATTCGATATACTGGATCGGTTTCTCGTAATACTTCATTAATGTTCGATCCACCAATGTTATTGGGTTTCTCTGATCCCTACGATAAAACTTAAATTTACCGGTTTCCCTATCTCTTTCAAAGCTGAAAGCTGAACCGTCCATTTTCTCGTTTACGGTCACATATTGGTTGAAAAGCTGATTTATAAAATCAGCCCCTTTCTTATTGTAAATATCGTATAGATGATTTATGCCAGCCATTATTCTTCGATTACCTCAGTTTTTTGTTCGCTTTGAAATGTAAATTTCCCAAATTCGGACTCGAAGTCCACGTTAAGAATTCCAGATATGATCATTTGTGATAGTCCTTTTATGATCTTACCTATTAAAATTTTCGATTTTGGCTGAATATCGGATTGCCAAGTCATAATTAATCTTGGAAGGTAAACTTCAATTGGTGGCACATTAACCCCGTAACTTATGAGATCGAACACACTTCTCTCGATAGTGTAAACTACCTCATTTCCTATCATTATTGATTTGTCTCCTTTCTGATTTGAAAGAATTGCACCTTTTAAGCCTAAAGTAGTCCTAAATAGAACCAACTGCTCGTCCCGGATAATTACATCAGTAGAATCATCCTCAAGAAAAAGATCTAGCGCAGAGTATAACAAATCAAGATGTTTCATCTGTTGTAAATTTTTTCACCTCGTTAGGAATAACATAACCCGCTTGTCCTAAGTATCTAACCAAATCGTTAGCTATTTCTGAAATCTTTTCTTTGTAAACAAAATTTGGAGAAGTTACGATTTTCCATGCATCTTCGAAAGTTTTTATGTCTTCGGGTTTGTGTCCGGGACCAAACATCAAATCAATCGATTCCTGAGGATCCTTGGTTATAAATTTGGTAGTTCCGTCTAAAATTTTCGGTCTGGACAAACGTTTGGTTGCTCCTTTGAAGCTTTTAGTGTTCTTGAAAATACCATCACTTAGTCTTAATACATAGGTATCAAATTCAAGAAGATCTCCATTTTCGTCGGTTTCTTTAACATTTTTAAGAGCAGAAAGAATAGCTTGAAATAACCAGTTCCTATGAGCCGACTTGTAATTAGATTCGTCTTTACGGTAATCTGGAGAATAATAGATAAATTTGGCCCAATCCATATCCCCGATTGGAATCAGGTCTAATTGGACCATACCTTTGTTCATATCTGCCTCAATTGGCCACTGCAAACTAATTACATTAATTCCCTTCATCAATTTCATTTCGGGCTCATATCCGAGCGCACTAGGTAATTCTTTTTGGAGTTTTTCATAAATGAAATCTAAGATTTTTTCTTCCGAAATACCAAATTCTCTTCTAAGAAAATCTTTAGAAATACCCAAGTCTATATCACCAGAAGTGTCCTCTGGACTTTTCTTTTTTCCAATACTTCCTATTAAAATATAATCCCTGTCCATTTCACCACCGCCAATCAAAGGCAACAAAACATCCTTAATGTGGGAAACAGTTTTCTCAACTTCTCGTTCTAGAATGGGACGGGAGTCCTTAATCGCTGCACCACCCTCAAAAAGACGTGAAAATTGTTGGAAATTAAATATCATAATACTTTTTAGCAGTTTTCACGTAATCGACGTAGATTTCTTCTTCGTCGGTCTTGGGGTTGTCAATATCGAAATCTTTACCAAAACTCTTTTTCCCGTTTATAATAGCGTCCTTATAAAATCCCTGATAATCTTCTTCCTTATTTTTCCCGGTTTTTTTAATATCTTCACCCCATTTGGAAAGAACCTCCTCCTTTTTGCCCCTCAAAGATTTCTTATCTAGGTCTCCGTCCAGTTTTTTGCCGAACAAATTTGAAATGCCTTTACCTAATGATGCTATCCCAGAAGCAGCTCCAGAAATTAATCTTTGTAAAGCTTGTCCGGGTCTTTCAGCCATAGCATCATACCAATCTTTACCTCCTTCGGGACCGAATAGCTCAACTTCCGGGTTTTCGGCTTTAATTCTTGCCTCGATATTAGCGAACTTTTTTCCTAGAGCTGTTTCCTTTCTTTCGGCCTCAGCCAACAAAAAAGTTTTGAAATTTAAAATTTGGGACATGAAGAAACTACTTTTTTCTATATATCCCAGAAAATTATAGCTTTACTTTGAAAATTTTGTACTGGAATTTTTCGTTTTTATAAATCTGAATTCTGGCATCTCCGTGCTTCATGAGATAATTCACGTATTTGGCAGAACTGAAATCGTCAACAAAATCAATCACATTGACTTTTTCCTTCCCCTCCATTTTTCTCATTCCCCTTCCAAGACTTTGTTTAATTAGAACCTCGCTCTTATAAGATTCAACCAGGAAAATGTTATGTAGATTATTGATTGATATTCCAGTGGCAAAAGTACCGAAAGTAGCTACTAAAATTTTATTCTCTCCTGATGCCATTCTGGATTTGTATTCCTCCCTGAGGTTTTCGTCCGTGTCTCCATCCACATAAAAAACTTCTTTTTCGGGGTTGATCTCTCTTAATCGATTCCAGATTTGTTTTCCGTATTCATCCTTTACAGATTGGAACAAGACAAGTGAATTTTTAGATGTCTTTGAAATAAAATCCACTATGTACGAAAGTCTTTTTTCACTTTCTATTACCAGCTTTCTTTCTATGTTGTAAATTTCATTACCTTCCAAATTTTGGCTGTTAGCCTTGAGTTGGGCCAGCTTTTCTTTTATTGAAGGATCTAACCAATCTAGCACTACTACTTTGATTGAAACGGGGGTTGCGTGCTTGTGTCTAAAAAGAAAATCTGGAGAAATTTCCACAATCACTGGGCCAAGAAATTGCTGAATAGTCAAGTGATCAGCGGATCCTCTTTTAGTCAGTGTTCCGGTTAGCCCAAATCGCCATCCGGTGCCCATACATTTTGACATAATTTTCTTAATCGACATGGAATTAGTGTGGTGTGCCTCGTCGACAAAAACAGCATCTATCTCCTCATAGAAATCCTCCTCTTTTTTAACCAACGAATGGAAAGTTCCGATGATTAAATCGCACCCCTCTCTTAACTTACTCCCCCCTCCAATTTGTTGAATTCTAACCCCCAATTCATCTATGCCATAATCGATAAAATCGTCGTTTCCTTGAAAAACCAGGTTTGTACTTGGGACGACCATCAAAAATTTCCGAATATATCCATTTTGTTTCAGAAAGGAGAATATCATGAAAGCAATCAATGTCTTACCAGAAGAAGTTGCTATCTCCGAAACGGAATAACGAAACTTAACAATCTTCCACGCTGCCTCAATTTGATAATCTCTGGGTTTGATTTCTTTGTCAGCAAAAAAATTGTTAACCCAATTTGTGAAATCTTCTAAAGTAAGATCAGAAAGAATCAAGGAATCCAAACCCTCAATTTCTATTTCATAACCGAATTCTTTTCCTATTTCGAGAACTTCCATCCATAATCCGACAGGAATTTTCCAAACTGGTCCTTTTTTTTCAACAAAGCAAATGTTTCCATCCCATATTTTTTTCTTCACCAATGGATGGAAGTACCAATTATGGACCTTCTTAGTTAGGGACAGCTCAATTTGCTTCTTTTCAACATCATTTGAATATTGATTAAGAAGTAGCCACTGTTTATCCTCAGAAACTAAAAATTTAAGCATCCTTGTTATTTTATTGTGCTTCCCCTGAGATATTCCTCAAGGGCGATGCGGGATTTTATCCCATATAACATGTGATCTACTGTTTGTATAGTCTGATCGATAAATTTCCTGTGACCTTCAACCATTTCAATTTTTTGTGTGATTTCAACTAAGTCGCCCTCTATCATGGTTTTGGTTTCGTTGGCACCGTATCTTACATCTTTAGATTCCTGATACTCTCTTAATTTTTTAGCACGTTCTTGCTTTTCTTTTGAGTTAAGCTTAGTCACAATTCCTGCAAGTTTGTAATTGTACTCCAGCAATATTTGACGGGTCGAGAAAAGTTCAATCTGTGCCTCAGCAACCGTTCTTATGTTTTTGAGGCTGAGTGAAACGACCTGAATTTTTTCCCGCCATTCAGCTCTCTCGTTTTCAAATAATTTGTTATAATCTACTTCAGACATATTTAAAATAATTTGCTTCCTGTGTTTTTATTGGACCTCTTATTGAGATCAACAGTCACGGAAGCTGTTTTTTTCTTGATTGGCTCTTTGTAATCCACTTTTTCTTCAATATCTGGTAAAACATCCAGAGATCCCACATCATGCAAAGAAATTGGGAATTTCAATCCCACATCCTTAGACTTTTTCTCTTCTCCTTCGTAATTTAAAAACATAGTTAGATATCAATGAAGTAAGTCAGGTCTAAAACTTCCCGGGTGAAATAGTTTTCAAGCCTCTTGATCTTAAGATTTTTCATTCTCAAATAATTGACAAGATCGTTGAGATCCCATTTTCTGTTTAGCGGTAAATTGTTTTCAACTAAAAATTTCTTCCAATTGAAAACAGTTGCTCCTTGAGAAAGAAGTTCGGATGTTTTTTTCCTACCAGCATTATCCCAATCGTACCAATATTGTATATCTTCGAATTCAAATGGAAACTTGTTTTCTACTGAACACAGGGCAACGGAATTCTTCCAAAACCAGGAATCCATTGGTCCTTCAAAAATTGTGATAGTCTGATCAAAAGAAATCGAGGAGATGTTAAAAACGTGGGATATTGGATCAATCTTCATGCACTCAGCCAAAAATTCAGGATCTGTAACACCGAATAATTTTTCCCAAATCCCGCTCAACTTGTATGTGTAATATTTTGCACCACCGTAGTTTTTGGACATCCCTCTAACCTGGAGACCCATGATCTCACCATCTTTTGAAAGATTGAGTAGATAAAGTTTTTCCCTCTCGTCATCCCACGCAAATCTTTGATCTGCTATCTGGTTTCTTCTTTTGATATAGGGCTCGATTTTAGATCCAGAAACGTCTTTGAGATTTAATCTCTCCATAAACATCTCCCTCGGAATTACAAATTTTTTGAAATCTGTGTCGAAGAAAAGGGAAATATCTACATCTCCGTAAACGGTTTTTCTTTTTTCCTTACCGTCTCTAATGATTTCTAGAATAGAGGCTCTTTCTTCCTGAGATATCTCCGAATTAACTCCATAATCTCTGAAAAAAGTGTATCCGTCCTTAAAAATCCCACATCCGCCATTGTAGCATTTGTAGCTTAAAGTGTTCAGGTAAAAATTTCCTCTTTTTTTCCTGGAGTTATTACTATCCCCGCAGTATGGACAAGAGAAATTCATTCTGTTTCCAGCCAGATAAATTTTTTGCTTTGAAATATCTCCAGAAAATGCCCGTTGAAGCACCGCTTTAATAAGCTCTTCTACTCTTTTAACTTCCATTTGTTAAGATTGAATACAAAAAGAGGGAACCTTCTTTAGGGGTTCCCTCTTTTAATTTGATATTAAAGGTCCGAGTACAAATCGTCAAGAGACGAAGCTGTAGTTGGAGCAGCAGGTCTGTTAATTCCTGCACTTGGTGCAGAAGGTTCGGAGCCTACTTTAGTTGAAGAAGCCTCTTCATACAATGAAGATGAAGATGCTTGTGAAGATGCGGGTTTTGCCGGCGATGGCGAGGTATTTACACCCGACATAATTTCATTAACTAATCTACCATCAGGAACGGTGTTTTTAATAACACTCATGACGCGCTCCGATAAAAGATCGTCCCAATCTTTGTACTCAAAAGAAGTCAAGTTTTTTGGACCAGATTCTAAATACTCGGTAATGGTTTTCATATCCTCCTGGCTCTTCTGCATTTTTCTGCCACCGATTTCAATAGGACATTTGTCACCAACGAACGAGCACAAATCGTAGTTATTCCAATCCCCAACTTTTCTTGAGTGAATTGAGAAGAGTTTTCCGCTAAAAAGATCAAACGGATTGCAGGGTTCGCCGTATTCTGGTTTAAGCTGTGCCTCCAACATATCGTTAAGTTTTTTTCCAAACTTGAAAATCATGATTTTTCCTTCAAGATCAGGATTGTTTTTATCCTGAACGATCTGGACCAAAGCATAGTAATCTTCTTTACGGCTGAAGGATTTTGAGAGTTCTTGATCAGCGGCAGAATGTGAATTCTTCAGCTTCCAAAAAATGTCTTTCAGTACGGATTTTTTACCGACCGTTGAAGGACAGTCTACAGAAAAACTGTCTCCTGAAGAAGGGTCAGTTAAATAAACGTAGTACTTGTGAATTTTGGATTTGGAGGGTTCAACAACATTCGGGAGAAATCTAATTAAAGATTTGTAAACCCCGTCTTTTCCACTCTCTGGGTAAGGCTTGTAAAATTCTGATTCCTTACTTTCTTTTTGGTTTGTTTTGGTTACGAAATTGTCAACGTCTAAGTTGAAGATGTCTAAATTACTCATGTTCCTTAAATTGTTTTTTTAAAATTCTTTTATTTAATATCCAAGTTCCTCAAAAGTTTCCCTTAGAATTTATATATCGTGATTTTTTTTGTGATTATCCGGCAGACATTGATACTCCCAGACATTTTTATCTCTCAAACTAACCCGCAGATCTGGTCTTGTGACACCGAAAGGTGATTGTATTAGGTGATATTTTAACATAGTTTCCGGATGGAAAAAAACACCACGAGTTTTCACATACTCCTCGATTTTCTCATACAAACTACAATAATAACCCATTTCTTCTCTTCCGCCCCAAGCAAAAATATCGTTAAAGCCACCTCTCCAATCAAAACCTGGCGGAATTTTTACAGAGCCTTTATCAATTTCTAAATCGATTGGATCGTGAATATTGATATCAAATCTTCCTTTAATTATGAAATCATATCGGAATCCAGCACTGCTTTCATAGTTCTCCATTATCTTAAATGAAGAGTGTATTTTATGCCACATACATAATATTGAAGCGGAATTTGTTTCCCCGTTCATAGGTCCGTGAGGATCAAGTTCCCAAGCTTTGTCAATTAGTTTTTTGATTTTCACGCTATCAAAATCCTCGCTTAGTATAGATTTTGGTTTGTACAGATTGATTACTTGGTCAAACGTAATAGCATCTGGAATATCTCGGGTGGGAACTGGAATATAGTTTGTAAAATCACCTCCTGGATTCCAGGTAGAAATAAAAACATCAGTATCAAAACGATCTAATATTTTTTCACGGATCGAGAAAAAACAGGAGTTAGCGTTTCTAAAATGCCCCGATAGCAAGAGTGCAACTTTCATAGCTTGTAATTTGTTATGTAATCAGAACAAACCCCCGAACACTGTGAAATCGGGTCGTCATATAGTTCAGGGAGAACAGCAATTGATTTTTCTATCGGTTGCTTACCAGGAAAAACCCAAATATATCCTTTACTGGTGATTGTTGCAAAATCCAGATCGTGAACGAAATAATGCAGGTCTGTTTTACTGAGAAATTCTAGAGCCCGGGTATTTTTAGCATGGATCCAAAGCTTTTTCGCTCTTTCGTTTAACCAAGACCTATCTATTTCTATTTCTGGAGAGTCGTGTCCCAAAAAAATTTGATCACCATGAATCCAGAGATCAATTTCGACATCAAACCCAGCTGAAATTGCCAGGTCTATGTAGTCCGGATGATTCTCCTTAGAAGTATTTTTTCCATTCAAATTGCCGCGGTGGGAAATGAGAATCATATTAAAAAATTCTATAAGCTAAATCAGGGGAAAACTTTTTTTCTCCCCACTTTTCTATAGCGGCAAGATATTCCTTTCCGTCGGTTTCCCCGTTTATTGCTTGGATCATTGCCTTGCCACCGGCCAAAGTCCCTTGTGGGTGTCCGTGCATTGCTCCCCCGACATTTGCCATCCAATCCACACTATCCAGAGACTTGTTGACGAAATCGACAAGACCCGGGTGCATCCCACAACTTAAAGCAGGAACTATGTTATAATGCCAGAGGGTGACCAAAGCTTCACGTAGTTCTTCATCATCCTGGTTCATATAACCTCCTATCATTCCAGCGTGAATAGAGTCAGCCCCAGACCAACCAGCTATTTTACAAATTACTGGCCAATATATGTGAAAGGGAGCTCTTCTATCGGTAAAAAACTTATCACCGCTTTTTTGGAAGTGTATCCATAAATTTGGATTTTGTTTTCTAATAGCGCGATAAATTCCTAAACCACTCCAAACGTTTATATGTATAGCATTTCCCCCATTTTCTGAAACAAAATTAGCACGTTGAAGTGCGTAAGGGCTATCGCCATTTATACAAAAAGCATAAATTACATTAGGAGCATTTTGTCTTAGCCAAGAAGAAATTAAAGGCACTCTTGATTCTAAAGGACAATGGCTTGGATTTGCAAGAAGTTCATCTTCCTTAATAAAATTTACCCCGCTCTCAACCATCTCCTTAACAGCACCTAATAAAATTTCTGGACTCATTCCAACTTTTGGTTTGATAATTCCCCCGAAAAAAGGTTTATTTTCGACGCCGTTAAATTTTCTAAATCCGTCGATTCCGTATGCGGGTTTAAGGCTAAACTCTTTTTCTAGCCAATCGGGAAGAGTTATATCCAAGACATGGCACTTCTGAATTTCTAGGATATCCACTTGACCACCAGCCACGTAGCACAAAATTTGCGAAACTCCGTCTTCCTCAAAATTGACGTTTGCTGTAGGAAAAGCTATCCTTACCCTTCCATCTTTTCTTTGTAACAATTGTTCTTCCTCGGCAAGTATCAAGCAACTGTGATCCAAAAACATTTGTTCAGTCTCCCAAACACTTCTGTTATTAGGATTACCGATGCTTTGTCCTATCGCAAGGTTCCATGCTGCATCACGCAAAGAATTTTTTGCTTCCAGATAATAGTCAACAATAAAATAGTTGTCTTTAATGATCTCGGATTCTTGAATAAATATTTTCACCATTTCAGTCAATCTCGTATTTGTCTCCTGGTACGGAGGGGGTTTTTACTATTAGAACTTCACAATCTTCTAAAAATATAGGATCTGCAATCTCGTAAGGGGATAGTATGAAAATGTCTCCTTCCTCAATAATCTGGTTTTGAATTTTCATTTTACCCCTAATCAGCAAATTGATTTCTTTAGATTCTTTATGGTAGTGTACTGGCCACTTTTCTCCCTGAAGATGTTTTTTGTAGCACACCTCGAAATTTTCTGTGATATGCGAAGAAGGACTAAAGTTTCCTATAAACCAGCCACCTTTAAAATCTTCAATTCTGTGTTTTTCCATAACTATAAACTTTTCTGTATGTCACCAAATCCTCAGGGGTTCCAATTGGAAAGTGTAAGTTATAGAAGAAAGGAAGAATTTTTTTCCCATCTTTTATCAAATAATTGAAAGTTGGTGCTACATAATACTCTCCTTTGCAGGTATCTTGACAACTTACCATTGTTTTGGCCGAACTGACAAAGTCTGAACCTTTCATCCAAAAATGAAGACCGTTAGTTGCTAAATTAGAAATAACAACCTTTTCTTTAACGTCTATGATAACACCGGTCTCATCCACAGAAACGTAACTATTTTTAGGTGAGGAAGAAATAAAGCAACCCAAAGCTCCATCTGCTTTATTTCTTTCACAGAATTCGTAAAGTTTGAAATAGTTAAAATCATGAACTACTTGGTCACAATTAGCTATAATCAAGGGCAAATC